>Ga0209415_10013837_pt1 | contig 13239 bp, 8 predicted proteins | sample PeaSoiSIISIP2007_FD_187696 | JGI IMG/M metagenome (GOLD analysis project Ga0209415, IMG submission 187696) | Peat soil microbial communities from Weissenstadt, Germany - SII-SIP-2007 (SPAdes) (version 2) | ecosystem: Environmental > Terrestrial > Soil > Wetlands > Peat | place: Germany... | reverse complement strand
GGCGGTCAACAGCACGCTCACGGCGGTCATCGCCGTGCACGACAACAACAACCTCGACGCCTTCCTCTTTGACACGGCTCAGATGGAGGTGGGCAAGGGCGCGACCACGATCGACTCCTCCGGCAACTTCACGCTCTCCGGGGTAATCGGGTACGGCATGACCGGCACGCTCACCGCGACCGGATCCTCCGCCTCGATCTCCGGCTCGGTGACGAACCCGAGCTGGACGTCGCCCGTCGCCTACACCGCGCCGCGGACGGTTTTCTTCGGCGCCAACAACAGTGGCGGGGTCTCGATCATTAACGGGCGCTTCACCGGAAAGGTCTCGAACGAAAGCACGACCGGACAGACGAACATCACCCTGATTGTCGACGCCAACAACAACATCTATCTCATCCACGAGTATCCGGACAGCACGTATGGCGGCGGGATAGGGACGGTCACCCCGAACTCGAATGAGACCGGCGGTACGTTCCAGCTGACGGGCGTCAAGGGCGAGGTGGTGAACGGCACGTTCACGACGAACGCCTTCACGATGACCGGCTCGTTCACCGACTCCGACGGCACCTACGTTTTCACCGCCTTCCGGGACGCGGCGGCCAACCGCCTTGGCAACATCTCCACCCGCGGATTCGTGGGCACGGGCCAGAACGTGCTGATCGGCGGCTTCGTGATCGCCGGAGGCCCGAAGCTCGTCCTGATACGGGTCCTTGGGCCGGGGCTTGCGAACTATGGCATCACCGCACCCCTCATGGACCCCATGGTCACGCTCTATCATAGGCAGACCTCCCTCGCGTCCGACACGGGATGGCAGAACCAGAATTCCAGCATCGTCGCGCAGATCCAGGCCACCCAGCTCGCGCCTGCGGACGCGGGTGACGATGCGATCCTGATCCAGCTCGAGGCAGGCGCCTACACCACGGTTGTCGTCGGGGCCAGCGGGGACACCGGCACGGCCCTCGTGGAGGTCTACGAGGTGCTCCTGGACTAGGGTGATCCCCCGGGGGGAGCGCCCCTATTTGCAGGGACAGGCCGAACCGAAAGCGGATCGGCCTGTCCTTTTGTGCCGGAATAGCGGATTCGGGGCCCTCGGCTGTCGTGCACGAATGAAAAACGAACCATGAATCAAACCAGCGAGATTGAGGTCGGCCTGAGCCAGTCCCAATTCGAGCGGGATGGTTATCTTGTTTTGGAAAAGTACTTTGCGCCGCGGCAGATCGACCGCGCGGCCTCGGCGACAACGAGCCTGCTGGACGAGAGGCCCAACGAGGTGGTCGTGGACAGCCTTAGGTCGGGCCGGCGGTCCTTCTGGGCGCAGGCCGACAAGCGGGAGATCCGCAGCTTCAGGTTCCACGACCTCTACCTGATGGGCGAGGAGATCCGGGAGCTGGCCCTCGATCCGGAACTGGCGTCTATCCTGGGGGACCTGCTGGGTGAGCCGGCCGTTCTCTGCAACAGCCTCAGCCTGAGGAAAGGCACGTCCCAGACCATCCACATAGACTCCCTCTACATGACGCCGCGGACTCCCCACGCGCTGGTCACGGCCTGGATCGCGTTCGAGGACGTGCACCCGGATGCCGGCCCGCTCGTCTACTACCCCGGCAGCCACAGGATCCCTCTCTACCGGTTCAACGACGGCACCCACCACGCCGCTCCCGACGAGGAGGTCGACTGGTTCGACTACATCGACGTCCAGATCCGGCTGCGCGGAATACGGGAGCGAAGATTCCTGGCGAGGAAGGGCGACGTGATCATCTGGCATTCCGACCTCGTGCACGGGGGCAGCCCTATCAGGGACATCGGCCGCACGCGCGCATCGATGGTCTGCCATTACTTCGGCGAATCGGACTGCAGGCATTGGGACCTGGACATCGTTCCCCTGCACGGGGGCTACTGGATGCGCCGGCCGCATCAGCCGGTCAGGGTCGATCCGTCCGCGTTTGGGCCGGGTTTCCCGTTCCCCGAGGAGGCCTACCTCATGCGCTACCCCGACGTCCGCGAGGCCGTCGAGGCGAAGCTCCTTCCCTCGGGCCAGTTCCACTACCGGAATTTCGGATTCGGCGAGGGACGCGGCGTTTAGGGGGCGCCGTGCGGGGGTCCCTGCCGGGGCCATCGGCCCGCCGCCCCGTGGTGTTCGAACCCCCCGCCGCGCTTCACGGCAGCCATTCGCCGCCGCGGTCCACGGTGTCCCGGGTGAAGAATCGGGAGTTGAGCGTGACTTGCTTGGGGACCGCCTGCCCGCGCAGGATCCTGAGCGCGCTGTCCACGGCCTCGCGTCCGCCTGTCGGGTACTCGAAGGAGGCCTCGAGGAGGCCCTGGCGCACGTACACCTGGCCTTCCTGGGGAAGGCCGTCGATGCCGACAAATATGATGTCCTTCTCGCGCTCGGCGGCCTTCGCCGCCAGGTACGCGCCGTGCGCTGCGGGGTCGTTGTGCGCGTAAACAAGGTCGATCGTCGGGTTCACGGCGAGGGCCGACTCCATCTCCTCGCGCGCGCGGGGCTCCAGCCACTGCGTGTCGGCCGAGAAGATGATGTCCACGGGCTGCCCCTGCAGCGCCGCATGGAACCCGGCAAGGCGGTCCTGGCCCGGGGTCGAGGTCATTAGCCCGGTGAGCTCGACGATGCGGGCCCGCTCCCCCGCCTTGACCCGGGGAAGGGAGAGCAGCCTGCGGACCGCCCATTCTCCGGCGGCCCTGCCGATCCTCCGGTTGTCGGCGCCTATGAACTGGGTGAAGTCGTCGCCGAGCACCTTGCGGTCGAGCACGACGACTGGGATGCCGTGGCGGAAGGCGGCCGCCACCGGAGGCGTGAGAGGCGCGGCCTCCTTGGGCGAAACGATGAGCAGGTCGACGTCCGCGTCGATGAACTCCTCGATCTGGGCGCGCTGGCGCAGCGTGTCGTTCTGCGCGTCCTTGAAGACCAGCTCGAGCTCGGGATGGGCCTCGGCGGCCTTCCTGATGTCGGCGTTCATCTGCACGCGCCAGGGTTCGCCCAGGTTGCACTGGCTCATGCCGACGATCCATTTCCCGCCGTGCTTGGGGCCGGCCTGCGCGACCGGAACTGAGAGTGCCGCGAGGGCCAGCAGCGTTGGGATTGCCTTGTGCATGGTGCGTCTGCGATCGGGTGGGTGGTTTGAAGGATGGGCCTCGATTCTCAGGGTTGATCGCATTGCCGCAAGCCGGCCGGCAACCCTGTCTTATCGGGTTGAGGGATTGCGGCAAGACAGCGAAACGGTAGGCGGCCGCCTCCTGCGCCCCTTGCGGCCCCTCCTGTCCCCTGCGGCGGAGCCCCCTCCCGGCGGATGGTACCCCGGCATATCCCAGGCGCTAAGGCACCTCGTAGACCTCGACCAGCGAAACGCCGGAATCACCGCTCGCCCCCGATACCTCGGCGCAATAGGACCCCGGGGGAAGGGTGACCAGCAGGGCGGAATCGCCGGACGTGGAGGAGCCCCAGGAAAACGCCCCGACGGCGGCCGCCGTTGCCGCGACCTGGGCATTGCCATTCCAGCCGGAATTGCTTCCGAGAAGCGTGGACGTTCCGTCGCCGTTTATCCGGTAGAGCGTGAGCAGCGGGTCCGCCAGGGCGCCCGAGACGCCGAACTGGGAAAGAACGGGGCCCGATGCCCGGATGAGCACGGTCTCGGAGGTCGAGCCTCCGATCACGAAACCGGCGATCAGCACGTTGGCGCCAGCGCCGACCTGCGCCCGGCCGGACAGGTTGACAAGGCGCGGCGTCGTTGGAGTGCGGGTCCCGGCGGGCGTGGCATCGTAGACCTCGCCAAGGGCGACCCCGCTGTCCCCGCTGGCGCCTGCGATGACCTCGGTGAAGGGCCCTGCGGCCAGGGATTCGACGAGGGCGGAGTCCAGGCTCGAGGGGGAATTCCAGGGGAACCCGCCGACCATGGCCGCCGTGGATGAAATCTGGGGGTTGCCGCCCCAGCCGTAGTCCGATGCCAGGACTCCGTTCGGGCCGTAGAACTCCAGCACGGGATCGGGAAGGGCGCCGGGAACGCCAAGCTGCGCGAGGGCCGGCCCCGAGGCGCGGATGAGGAGGGATTCGGAGCCGGACGTGCCCTGGCCCCCCACCATGAAGCCGACGATGAGGGCGCCTTCCCCGGGCACGACGTCGGACCGGCAGGAGACGTCGACAAGGCGCCCGACGTCTCCTGTTGCGCTGACGCCGAGGGTCGCCGCGTTGCTTGTCGCGGAGTTGCCGAAGCTCGTGGCGACGCATGAGTACGAGCCGGCGTTCGCGCCGGTCGACCCGCTGACCACGAGCGTCGGCCCGGTCGCCCCCGAGACCGTGGAGCCGTCAAAGTTGCCGTTGCGCAGCGGGCTGCCGTTGAACATCCACTGGTAGGCCGGCGAGGAGACCGAGGCCGCGGCGCTAAAGACAACCGTGCCCCCGGCCGCGATCACCTGCGACGCGGGCTGCGTGGGGAACACGTCCGCATACGGGCCGGACACGGTCGCGCTCGTGCCGATGGCGGCGCCCGCCGAGTTGATCGCCACGACCTGGATCGCATTCACGGGGCCGGCAACCGGGATCACCGTGTCCAGCCCGCTCCAGGGCGCCGTCGCGATGAGGCTGAGCGCGCCGGCCGCGTCGCCACCGAACACCTGCCAGGAGGCGACCGCTGTCGCCCCATTCCACACCGCGTGGACGGCTATCGATCCGTCAGCGTTCTGGAGCGGGACCGCCGTCGGGCTGGTCGTCGGGGCGCCGGTCCACTCGAAGCGGAAGCCGCGGTAGGAGGCATAGCCCGGCGCCTCCTGGGCGTCGAGGAGCAGCTGCCCCGCGGGGCTGAACTCGGAGAGCCGCCCGAGGATTCCCCATTCCACGAACGTGTCGCCGTTGCCGAGCGTCTGGGCGCTGCCCTCGGCGAGGACGGACAGCCCCGCCGGATGCACCAGCGTCTGCGCGACGGTTGCCGTCATGGCCGTGTCATCGTGCTGAACCCAGAGCACGCGCGAATACGGCAGGACGGGGGCGCCGTCCGACTCGTTGTCGAACATTCGCAGCGTCTGCGAATCGACCGCCTCCACGTCGTGCTGCCAGGCAAAAGGAAGGCCCGGGCCGAGCGCGAAGTCGCTCTTCTTGCCGCCGAGCCTCCAGATGATCGCGCCGGTGGTGCGGTTCACCTTGTAGACCGTCCAGGTGTGCCGGGACGAGATGAGCAGGTTGCCGTCCGTGTCGAGCTTCACCGAGTTCAGGTGAAAGTAGTCGTAGGGGGCGGCCCCGGGCGGCACGTACGGGTAGTAGCTTTCGGTGAGCGGCACGTGGTCCAGGCTGTGCCATTCGAAGAGGACCGCCCCCGTGGAAATGTTTATCTCCTGGACCGATCCCTCGACGACGCTGCCGCTCGACGGGCCCCCGACCGACGACAGGTCGGCCTGCACGACGTCGTATATGGCGATGAGCGCCGTGTTCTGGGGGGTCAGCTGGAACTCGTGCTGGTCGGCGTTGAAGCCGTTGCCCGCCTTCACCGTGGCCACGACCGAGTAGGTGTTGTCGAGGATGTAGTCGACCGTGGTGGCCGGATTGACGGCTCCGTATGCGGACGTCTGCGACCAGGTGAGCACGGGACTGCCGTTGTAGGTCTGAACCCGGAAATCCTCGGCACCCTCCGTGGCCGGCGACGGTGAGAACCAGACGATACGGCCCTGGCTGTCGATGATCTCGGGGCCCTGGGCGGGACTGGGGGCCGAGACGGCCTGGGGCCCAAAGAAGATGAATCCGTTAGCGAGCGAGCCGCCGTTCTGGAGGATCGTGACCGGCGGCGGCGACTCCGTCTGCGCGCAGGCTCGCGGAGCCGGAAGGAAGCCAAGCGCCGCCACAAGAGGACATAACACCCCTATGATTGCAGCCGGCCGCAATCTGTAGCGATTTGTCTCCAAGTTGCTTAATCCGAAGAGACGCCGATTTTGCAGATCGGTTTTGAAGATTTTCGGAGCGGGCGCCACAAAATCTCCAAGTCGTTCAATCCTTGTGTGTTAGGGAGAAAAGAATCGCGGCGTGATCGCCATTCGCTTGTATCAGGGCGTTCGGCGGGCTCGCCCTGCCGGACGGCCGCCCCGTAAGCGGGTTCAGCCGGCTCTCCGGCGCTGCAGCAGGACGGCCGAGACGATGATCGCGCCGGTCAGCATGAGGCGGCTCGATTCACCGACCGCGTTTATGCTGAGGATCTTCTCGAGGTAGCCTATGGTGAGGGCCCCAAGCAGCGTGAGGCCGATGCCCCCGCGCCCCCCCATGAGGTTGTTGCCGCCGATGACGGCGATAGCGATCGCCGTCAATTCGTAGGTCGATCCCGCCTCGGGATCGCCCTGCTGCTCCTGAACGGCCTGGCAGATGCCGCCCACCGCGCCGAAGAGGCCGCTCAGACCGTAGGCCAGCAGCTTTGTCCCCGCGATCGGGACCCCCGAGAACCGCGCCGCCTCCTCGTTGCCGCCCGTTGCGTACAGGTACCGCCCGCAGCGGAGCTTCGAGAGCACGAGCCAGCACAGGAGCACGCAGCCGAGGAAGATGAGGGTGACGACCGACAGGTTTCCCCAGAGGATCCGGTGGTCCAGCCGCTGGAAGATGGGGGGCAGGTCCACGTAGGTGAAGCTCCCGTCGGGATGCTGGATGGCCTGCGAGATCTTCTGGCCGGCCGAGACCCACTTGGCCAGCCCCCGGGCGAAGACCATCATCGCGAGGGTCGCGACAAAGGGCTGGATCCTGAAGCGCGCGACAAGCGTTCCCGAGGCGAGCCCGATCGCCGTCCCCGCGGCAAGGACGAGGCCGAGGGCGGCGGGGGCGGCCTCGCCCTGGCGCAGCGTCTGCCGGGCGAACAGGACGGCGCATAGCCCGACGACGCTCCCCACCGAGAGGTCGATCCCGCCAGAGATGATGACGAGCGTCATGCCGCAGGCGAGGATCCCGTACACCGAGACCTGCCGCAGCATGTCCCGGTGCGTGCTCCAGTGGAAGAACGCCCCGTCGGCGTTAAAGACGCAGCCGATCGCGGCCACGAACACGAGCGCAAGGAGCGCGCGGAAGGAGGGGGTCGCGAGCCAGAGCCTCAGGCGGGTCGTGTTCACGCGCGGGCCTCCCCGGTGCCCTCGGGCGAGCCCATGGCCGCGGCCAGGATCCTCTCCGGCGTGGCCTCCCCCCGGCTGAACTCCCCGGTCACCGCGCCGCGGTGCAGAGCCAGGATGCGGTCGGAAAGCAGCAGAAGCTCCGGCAGCTCGTTTGAGATGAGGAGTATCGCCATCCCCGCGGAGGTCCACTGGCGCATGAGCGAGTAGATCTCGGACTTGGCGCCGATGTCGACGCCGCGGGTGGGCTCCTCCAGGAGGAGGATCCGGGGCTGCGTCTCCAGCCACTTTGCCAGCACGACCTTCTGCTGGTTGCCTCCCGAGAGCGTGCCGGCGGCCTGGTCCAGGGAGGCAAGCCGTATGTTTAGGGCCGCCGCCTGCCGGGCCGCGCTCGCCCGCTCGCGCCGCGGCCGGAGCACGCCGCCGGGCGACGCCCGGCAGAGCGAGGCCAGGGTCATGTTGTGCTCGACGCTCATGGCGGGCACGAGGCCCGAGCCCTTTCTGTCCGCGGTCAGGTAGGAGAGGCCCCGCATGATGGAGCGTGCGGGGGACTCGGGGCGGAAAGATTTCCCGTCGATCATGACGCTGCCGCCGCAGACGGCGCCGTAGGCCCCAAACAATCCCCGAAAGAGCTCGGTCCCTCCGGAGCCCTGGAGCCCGGCGACGCCGACCACGTCGCCCGGCCTCAGGGAGACCGAGAAATCGGAGACGGCCGGCGGGCGCCCCGGGATGGGATGGGGCACCCGGAAGCCCCGGACCTCGAGCGCGGCGTTGCCGGCCCCGGCGGCCGCCCGGGACGCCGGCCGGCAATGCGGGGACAGGTCGCGGCCTATCATCCACTGGATGAGCCTGGATTCCGGGCACTCGCCGGCGGGCGCCGTGCCGACCCACCGGCCGTCGCGGAGGACAGTGATCCTGTCGGCCACGCGGTAGATCTCCTCCATCTTGTGCGTGATGTAGATAATGCCGCATCCCCTGCGCTTGAGGGCCCCGATGAGGGTGAACAGCCTATCGACCTCGGTGCGGTTGAGGGCGCTCGTCGGCTCGTCCATGACCAGGATGCGCGCGTCGAAGGCGAGGGCCTTGGCGATCTCGACCAGGTTCTTGACGGAGAGCGGAAACTGCTCCACGGGGCGGGCGAGGTCGCCGGCGGAGAAATCCAGGTCGAGCCGCCGGCAGAGGGCGAGCGCCTGGTCCGCCTGCCCCCTGCGGTCGAGCCACAGGCCGCCGAGCGCCGGCTCGCGGCCCAGGTGGATGTTGTCCATGACGCTCATGGAATCGATGAGCGAGAGCTCCTGGTGGATGACGGAGATGCCGGCGCGGTTCGCCTCGTGAGGGCTCGCGAACCGCGCGGGCTCCCCGCGAATCTCGACCTCGCCCTCGTAGTCGGTGTGGATCCCCGCCAGGATCTTGATCAGCGTGGTCTTTCCGGCGCCGTTCTCGCCGGCGAGGATGTGAACCTCCCCCTCGTTGAGATCGAGGGAGACGCCGTCCAGCACCCGGTTGGTGCCGAAGAGCTTCCCTATCCGGCGCAATGCGAGCAACCGCGCGGGCATGGGCCGATGCGTCAGAAGCGCCGGCCGTCAACCCGCGTGCCGCAGAGGGCGACCTCAAGGCCGAGCTCGCGGGCCAGCGCCGCCTTCGTGAGGAGCGCGAGGTCGGCCTCACGCGCGCTGCGGGCGTAGGCGACGTGGACGTGGTTCGCCTTGTGGCGGGCCATCATCTGGTCCCGGGAGACCCCGTACGTCACCGCGTGCATGATCGGCCACTGGGGCGTGGTCTCCCGCCAGCGCCGCTCGGTCTCCTTCCGGGGAAGCCTGGCGACCCTGCCGCGGCCGAGGTCCATCTTGAGGCGGCCGTCCTCGACGAAGACGCGGCTCCAGACGATCTCGCCCGGTTTGGCGATTCCACGCACGGTTCCCCCGCCGAGCCGGAAGTACATCGGCGGCTGGCGGAGCGAGTCGGTGCCCCTGTAGCCGCCGATGTGGTGCGCCGGCGGCGCGCTGCCGGAGATCAGGAACACCCAGACGTAATCGTCCGTCGTGCCGCTCCTGTCGAAATCGCCCCAGCGCAGGTCGTGGAGCGTGTTCTCGGGCGGCTGGCCGAGCGCGCGGTGAACGCGCTGGGTCAGGAGCCCGTCGAGTCCGGCGCATTCGTCGGCCTCGTTGAAGTGCGTGAGCGGCTCGCCCTTTCGGATGACCCTGCCGGCAGCGTTCCTGACCGGGGGCCGGTCGGCGTTGTTAAGGAGACCCTCGGCCAGGTCGGAGGCGGGCAGGAGGTCCTTGAGCCCCTGCTGGTACTGGATGCCGATCGCGTCGCAGCCGAAGTCGTCCGCGATGCGCAGCGCGGCGACGTACGTGCGGCACTGCCAGAGCAGCTGCCTTTGCGTCAGCTCGGTGGCCTCGTCCGTCCCGATGGCGAAGGTCATTCCCTTTCGCCTGAGCCACGCGTAGACGGCGCGGGCCTCCCTCTCCTTCACCTGCGTTGCGCCGTAGTAGAGCGCGGACTGGGAGAGGCGCTCCTTGTAGACACCCGTGGGGAAAAGGAGCTCGTCCGGGATGATGGCGTTGTACATGCCCATGCAGCCCTCGTCGAAGACGCCCATGATCGCCTTGCGGGTCCTGAGGTCGCGGGCAAGCCGGCGCGCCACGCGGACGGCCTCCCCGGGCACGCGGCACCTGGCGAGCGGCCGAACATGGCGCGTGGGGTGGCGGACCTTCCCCGTCGCGAGCCAGCGCCTCAGGCCGCCCACGAAGAACTTGTCCGTGAAATCGCCGCTCCAAAGCGTCGAGTAGGCCACGCCGGCCTTGGTCAGAGAGCCGTTTAGGTTCAGCATGCCGACGAGACCGGGCCACGCGCCCGACCAGTTGGCGACCGTCAGGATCGGGCCCCTGTGCGAAATGAGGCCGGCCAGGACGTGGTGCGAGTACTGCCACACGCTCTCGGCGACGACCAGCGGCGCATCGGCGTCGATCCCCGCGAAGACGGCCATCCCCTCCTTCTGCGAGCCGATGAAGCCGTGCCCGCTGCGCGGCTTGTAGGGGTGGGCGCGGACGAGGCGGGCGCCGAGCCGGGCGAAGGCCCGGGTGAGGCTCTTCTCCATCGCGGCCTGGGCGGGCCAGCATAGCTTGTTGGCGGACGGGCGGAGGTCGCCGCTCGCAACCATCAGGACCGTTTTTCGGCTCATGGGGGATGATGGGCATTGCCCGGACAGCGCCGGGGTGAAGAGGCACGATGACACGGCCGGCCAGCCTCGTAAATGGGCAAAAAAAGGGGGGGGTGGCTGCGAGGGGATGCCCCGGCGCCGGGGGCGGGGCTACGGCCTCTCGTAGATGAAGATGTACCCTGGCGGGTTGATGGGCACCACCACGCGGTCCTCCGAGGCCATCCGCCCCACCCAGTACGGCCAGTCGTAGTCCTTCCACCGCTCAAACCGGAAATTGAGGCACGAGTTGAGGAGGATCGCCGCCATCAGGGCCCCGGCGAGCCACCGAAGCGGCGACACCCGGCGCAGGTTGAGGGACAATATCCATAAGAAGAATACCTTTGGCACGAAGAAGTAGCGGTCGCCGTTGTAGACGGAGGCGAGCTCGAGGATCCCCCCGCGGAAACGGTAGATAGCGGCCACCGACAGGAGGAGGAGCGCTGCCGCGAGCACCATGCGCCCGGGCCGGGCGGTTCCGCCGCCGAGGCTGAACACCAGCAGGAGCGCCAGGCCCGCCATGCCGGCGACGGCGCGCACCCACAAGGCGCAGGCGTCGGTCACGGATGGCGGCGCCAGGAGGCTCATCGGGACCCGCTGCCCGAAGGTGGCGAGCGCCAGATAGGCCGTCCTCTCGCTGGCCGCGGCCGGAGACGGCAGGTGGAGGATTTCACCGACCTGGACGGCGGCGCCGGCGAGGATCAGGCAGGCGACCCCGATCGAGGCTGGGGTCCTGCGGATCGCGGCCCGCGCGGCGAAGAGGGGAGCGAAGAGGATTGAGAACACCCCGGTCAGGCTGACGACAGCGGCGAAACCGAAGTCGACGAGCCGTTGGGCGGGCTTCTCAGGGTCCCGGGCCAGCATCAGGACGATCAGTCCCACGGCGGCGATCCACTGGAGATTCGTCAGGTTGTCGAACACCTCCCCGTTGTGGGGAATGAGGACAACCCCCAGGGCGAGCAGGCCGGGATGGGGAAGGTCCACCCTCCGCGAGAACAGCGCCAGCGTGAGGGCAAGGACGGCGCCGACGCTCACCGAGAAGTATGCGGCCGGAATCCAGAGCGGGTTGAGGTATGAGCTCAGCGCGGCCACGAGGCGGGCGGCGAGATGCAGGTAGCCGGCATACGGGGCAAGGATCGATCCCCACGGATCGCGGCAGGCTGCGAGGAAGAACACGCCTCCGTCCTCCGCATAGAGCTGCGGGTGCAGGAACGATTCCGGGCGCCGCAGGAAGAGGAGCAGCAGGACGGCGCCGGCGGTTGCCATTGCGGCCCGGGCCGGGTATGCCGGCGGCGTTCCTTGCTCAGTGCGTTGCATCGGGAGGTGGCGCGCCCCGTCCGCCGGGCCTGCGGATGGCCGGAGCGGGGGCCCGCCTGATAGGACAATCCGCGGGCGCAAACCCGCCATCGGGGCGCGCGGCGCCGCGCGCCCCGGACCCCGGAAATTCTCCTTGGCCCAAGGGCGGGGTTGCTGCCCCGGGGTGTGTCACGGCTCGCGCGCGGGAGGGGGCGCATCCGACGGCGGCGCGGGCCTGCCATCGATGGTGTTTGCCTCCATCACCTCCACCCGGGTGCCGTCGGGGTCGTAGCAGTTGATCTGCCGCCTGCGATTGACGCCCGTCCTTATCGGGCCGGGGGTCCTGCAGCCCTCGGGAAGGACCCGAGCCCTTAGCGCGGCCTCGGCCGCAGCCACATCGGGAACCTCGAGGCACACGTGGTTGAGGACGTGGAGCTGCTGGACGCCCGGCCTTGCGGCGTAGAGCATGAGCTCAATGTAGTCCCGGCCGTCCGGTACGCGCAGGTTCACCCAGCTCAGGGTCTTCCCGTCGCTGCTCCCCCTCCAGATCTCCGTGAATCCCAGGACGTCCTCGTAGAACCGGAGCGCGGCCTCCAGGTTTCCCACGGTGAAGCCCGCGTGGCTGATCCGCTCGGAGACGCGTGCCTGGGGCATGAACTGGCCCGCCTTCTCCATGGTCCAGCCGCCAGGCATGTACTGCGTGAACTCCACAATGTGCCCGTCGGGATCCTCGGTGAAGTAGTTGAGGTTTCCTATCCGCCCGGCCTTTGCGGTGGCGGCAAGCGGCTTGGCCCCCGGTCCCTTCACCCCCTTGGAGTTGAGGTAATCGAGCATTCCCTGGGCGTCGTCGGTCTCGAGTGCGATGTGATAGAGGCTGTCGCCATCCTTGGGCGTGCTGTCGCCGACCGGGAACAGCTCGAGCGATTGGCGGTCGTTGATCTTGATCCAGGTGATCAAGGTCCGGCCCGACTCGTCGGTCAGCGTGTAGGGCTCGTCGAAGCCGAGGTAGCCCTTGTAGAACGCGCGCGACCTGTCGAGATCCCTGACCCAGAGGGCGACGTGGGAGACACCGGTGATCCCGGGGCGGCGCGGGGCGCCCGTGTCCACGGCCCGGGAGGGCAGGGGGCCAATGGCAACGGCCGCCGACGCGGCGAGGAAGAGCGCTCGCGGTTTCATCGCGTTTGATTGATGGACGCACGAGGACATGAACCCGCGGCGCCGCGGGTGTGAAGCACAGAATCTCAACCGCCGGCCGGCCGGCTAGAGGATCTGGTTTGCGGCCATGACCGCGCGGTACCAGTGCGCGCTCAGCTTGGGCGTGCGGCGCTGGGTCCTGAAATTCGTGTGCACGATGCCGAACCGCCGCGTGTAGCCGTCCGTCCACTCGAAGTTGTCGAGGAAGCACCAGGCAAAGTACCCGCGCACCGGCGTGCCGTCCGCGATGGCTCGGTGAAGCTCCTTCAGGTAGCTGCGGAGGTATTCGACGCGGTGCAGGTCGAGGCATTCCCCGCCCTTGACCACGTCGTCGTCGTAGCCGCAGCCGTTTTCGGTGACATAGACGTTCCTCACCCCGAAGACCGAGGCGACGAGGCGCGGGGCCCAGTAGAGCGCGCGCGGCGCGAGGTGCAGCCACGCGCTGTCCGTGCGCGGGTAGCTGGCGG
>Ga0209415_10013836_pt1 | contig 13240 bp, 14 predicted proteins | sample PeaSoiSIISIP2007_FD_187696 | JGI IMG/M metagenome (GOLD analysis project Ga0209415, IMG submission 187696) | Peat soil microbial communities from Weissenstadt, Germany - SII-SIP-2007 (SPAdes) (version 2) | ecosystem: Environmental > Terrestrial > Soil > Wetlands > Peat | place: Germany... | reverse complement strand
TTTATCACGGTAGCCGTTGCCTAGCGCTTTTCCGGTAATGATCTCACTGTTCGGATAGACATAGGCAGTATCTAGATAATTCACGTCGTTGTCGATCGCATACCGGACCATCTCGATGGCTTCTTTTTCGTCTTTCGGGAATCTCATACAGCCTAGTCCGAATTTAGACACTTTGAGCTCTGTTTTTCCATATTGAATATATTTCATATGGCTCACTCCGTTTCTTTTTACATCAACGTTAATAGTATAGAAGTTAAAGTCCACTCTAAGTCAAGAGAAAAATAAGGTACCTCTAGTAGAATTTGCAACCCGCTTACATAGTAAAACGGCAACAACAACCATAGAGGATGACTCCGATACTATTCTAGCTACTCATTAATGATTGAGAAGATGAGTATAGGCTGATTAGTGGCGTAGGGTAAGACAAGCTTATAGTAAGATAGAGGTTCGTTCGAAGACAGCTATTTTTTTTCAAAAGTGTGTTAGCTGTTGTTGATTCTCAACGCAAATTCTCACAGAATATATCTTGTCAGAGCAGAACTAAATAAAGGTGATTTATTTATGTATGAAGAATGATCTAGATAATGATGGAGCTTAAGTAGTTGCAAATAACTGAGAAAAGAAGAGAAGGGGAAGATATTGAACGCACACAAAAAAGTAGCAAGTGGGGCAGTTGTAGTTGCATTAATTACAGTCATTGTAGTTTGGCTTTTATATTCTGTAGGATATCGATTGACAGCCTTAGATGCCAGCAAAGCGAATTCTTATGTTGGTAGGCAAGCCGACCTCTTAGGTAGTATTGATTATGATTGGGCAAAGGTGTATTTTTTTAACACACCTAAAGATGATCGTACAGTTTTGGCAATTAAAGAAGGGCTTTTATGGAAAGCCCCAACTACCAGTTATATTAATCATAATTCAGATATCGTTCAAACAGTCGGTTGGATAAGCTTAAATGAACCGAAAGGTCAGGTAATGGCTATGGCGATAGTTACTTCTGATCCAAGTGTATCTTACGTAGAAATCGGTCCTTCTACTGATAAAATTAGGAAAGAGGCTAAGATTGGTGTGCCTATGTTATTTTCTTGGAAAAAGGTAATCGATTTCAACGACTTAGAGCCTACCGCGTATTCCAAGAATGGGAAACCCCTTTATAAATATAGGTTTCCAAAGAATACTAATACAGTTAGTACAGCTGATATTAGGTGGTATTCGGTAAATGGAGCAAAGTAGTCAATGTTGGGTTAAACTGAAAGATAATAGGGTTGTGAAAGAAATTCTCTGGTGATCGATTCAGCGTTTAATTATAACGTTATATGTCCTTGACCAAAAAGAAGAATGAAAGGAAGTTATTCAAATGCAGAACCATCAAGTGGGAAAAGCTTGTGAAAGTGGATATTTAACAACAATAAATTCACCATAACCTAAACGTTGCATTGTCATATCGCTGGAGTAGGTAATGCTTATTCTAATGAAGCATTGTTTGGTTCGGGTATTTTGCCCACCCGTTTGATTTCAACAATTAGTAGTGCTGAGAGGGTAAAATTGTATGATTCTTTAACGCTTCCAATTTTAATCCCCGTATGTAACAAGATGAGAGGTAATTTTCCTCTCATCTTGTTTTGCATGTGCATGTTGCTATTGTAGGTCGAATAATTACAGGTTGACAACCCTAGAAGTGGGAGAGTTCATGTCAGATCTGCAAATGATATGATTTACAACTTTAACGACAGTGGCGGGTGAGCGGGTCAGTTTGACCACTCGGAACTCTCTGGATTTTTCACCGTATAACACGTTTAGAATATCCAAGATCTTTCCTTTGGCGGTAATGAATGTTGCTTCATTACTAGCACCACGCAGCTCTGGTGCCCATAGTTGCTCAATTTCCTGACCTAAATTTGATAGTTCGGAACGGAAATGCCAAGACATAAGGACCCTCCTCAATTCTCTCATTGTTTACTTATTCTATCAAAAAAGTGTTAAACTTAATTATTAGTTTGTAAAGTGTTCGTAAAACATAAAACTTAACACACACGATGTCATTATATGTTATCAGAAGGCTTTTGTTAAATATTTCCAGTCTGAATCCGAAGAACTCTATTTCATATGTACTTGTTAGGGAAATAACTCAATTCAAGGAAGGAGGTAAACAGAGATGTTTGTTTTTCCAGCGTTTGTTACTCCGGTAACTTCTATCGGCGTGCTCTTACCTTTTATTGTTATCCCAGTTGTTTTGATCGGTTTCGTGGTATGGCATATGCGAAAACTTAACAGTATTGATGGGACTCTTCGAGAGATTCTGGAAAAGTTGAAAGATAAGTAATTATTCCTTTTTAAGACGGGAGGTATAATTATTGAAATGGAGGTTCATAAATGACTCTGAATAAGAAATATATTATCCCTCAGGTCATTGATCCCTCAGGTCATTGTAGGATATAGTGCAGCAAGAATACCTTCTATTTCTTGAAGTATCAAGTAGTGGAGTATTTTATCTGGGTGGAAATAGTTCAAAGAATTGTGTAGTGGAATTAAGAGTGTTAATTTTGGAGGGCACAAATGGATTTAATCAGAGATTATAGAAGTGATGCAGTAACATTAGCGATATTTGAGATGCGTCAGGCGATGGTGAATGCTGAAGTAGGAGACGATTTTGCTGGTGAGGACCCAACAGTGAAATATTTAGAAGATATGAGTGCTGAAATGTTTGGAAAAGAAGCAGGATTATTTGTTATTTCGGCTACTATGGCTAATCAAATAGCGATTATGACTTCTACGTGACATGGAGACGAGGTTTTAGTAGGTGAGGAATTTCATATTTATAATATGGAAACGGGGGGATTAGCGGCCCTTTCTGGAGTTCAGGCCAGACCTCTTCGAAGTTCAAATGGACAGTTTGATTTTCCTGATGTTCAACGAGCTATTAGAAATCGCGGGATTCAATTACCTATAACTCGGGTTCTATGTCTAGAAAATACATATGATTTGAATCTTGGTATTCCGTTATCTCAAGCATACATGTCGGAGATATCGAAGTTGGCACATAAATATGATTTACTAGTTTATTTAGATGGAGCTCGAATTTTTAATGCTGTAACTGCTTTGAAAATTGGGCCGAAACTCTTATGCCAAGGCATCGATGTCATGCAATTTTCTCTTTGTAAAGGATTGAGTGCTCCTGTTGGAGCTGTTCTGCTAGGGACAAAAGATTTCATTAAACAAGCACGTAAAGTACGGCAGAGAATTGGAGGTGGAATGGCACAGGCTGGTCATATGGCTGCTGCAGGTATTGTCGCACTTCAAACCATGGTTGATAGGATTCAAGACGATCATTTTAATGCAAAACGATTAGCGATTGAGCTTGCCAAATTCAATGAGAGTTTAGTTAATGTGGAAAAGACTTTAACAAATATTGTTCAAATTAACCTTAAAGGTGCTAATCTGAATGCTTTCGATTTAGCCAACGCTTTATTAGGATATGGAATAAAAGTCAAGGTTGTTGACCCCATGACATGTAGACTAGTAACTCATTGGGGGATTACCGCTAGTGATATCGACGAAACAATTGATGCAATAAAGACAATACTTCGATGAATGGCAACTAAAATCCACCTTTAAAGTATACCAGGAAGCCCGCCATGTAGCTGAGCGACACCCAGGAAAGCAAGAGATTGTCCAAGCAATCGGAAAATATTTTGCGGTTATGGGCATTGGAAGTGAAGGATAACTCTATCGCTAAAGAGGCGTTCCGTTGAAACAAATGGAGGCAAATTATATGAAGCACAAAGTTACAATAAATCGGGATTAACATGAAAATGAGGAATCATGTTGAATAATTACCCCCAAGGATATTAAGAGAACTTTTCTCAAATAATAGTCTCACTTCTTCATTCAAAACGAAGCCCGAACCTTGAAAACCATTAAGACGATCAACTAAGAGTGTCTTACCCTGAACAGAAACCTCTGCTCGGATTGTATTGCCTAAGATATACAAATTGTTTATCCTACCCTCTAGTTGATATGAACTGGCATCCTCTTCCTGGGCGAGAGTGCCTATCTTGGCAAGCTTGATATGTTCCGGGCGGATACATACTTCGACATCCTTATCCGGCAGACCGATCAAGCCACTAGAAATAAAATTATAACTGCCGATAAAATTAGCCACAAATCGATTAGCTGGTTTATTGTAGATTTCCTCCGGTTTTCCTTGTTGCATAATTTCGCCGGAGTCTAAGATCACAATTCGATCCGACATGACTAAGGCCTCAAGTTGATCATGGGTAACAAATATTGTTGTAATCCCCATCTTCTTCTGAATATCCCGAATCAGACTCCTGGCACTCTCTCTGACCTTGGCATCGACGGCACTTAATGGCTCATCGAGAAGAAGTAGGTCCCATCCCAATAGTTTGGTCCTTCTTACTCAGGCCTTCCATGATTTCTTTCCCGCCGACGAAGACCTTCCCGCCGTCACGTCGTTCTAAACCAGCAATAATTCTCAGCAGGGTAGTCTTTCCGCACCCACTAGGACCTAAAAGGGTAACAAATTCTCCTTTTTCCACTTGTAAATTAATCCTTTTTAGAACTTGACGGCCCTGAAAGCTTTTTTCTACATCAAGTATTTGAACATGACTCAATTTTCATACCCCCACATCACAGTAACGTTTTCATCCTTTTAGGTATTTGCATCCTCGTTATAGAAATCGAATATAGAAATCAGCCATCTTTGACATTTAAGTACAAACAATGCTCAGATCTGACTACAAACTACTAGCTACTGGCTTCCAACTTCTGCCGCTTGCCAGGCTTCTGTGTCCGAAGTGTTTGATTTCGGTAGGCCAACCAAATCAAAAGTAATGACATCAATAAGATTACTAGGAAATACGCCGCCACTAAGGCATTGGCCATGTGCACATCGACTTTCTGCAATTTATATAGATAAATTTGAATGGTTTCATAATTATCTCCGACTAACAAATTGGCTAAGACAAATTCGCCGAACAAAACAGATACTGAAATTAAGGCCGCTGTAATAACCCCTCTAAGGACATTGGGGAAAATAAGCTTGACAAATGTCTCGAATTTCCCGCATCCTAACATGATTGCCGCTTCGGTTAACGCCTTGACATTGAGGCTCCGAAAGCTATTTTTAATTGACTGGTACATAAAGGGTAAGATAAGAACAAAGTAAGAACCAATCAAAATCCAGGGAATATTCGTAATTCGTAGCGGACCCCGAGAGTACATTTGAATCATGCCAATGGCCAAGATAACGCCTGGCATGGCAAACGGAAGGATAGACAGAATCTCAAAGAGTTTTTCTAGACGAGGATAATACACAATGGCCATGCACAATGAGGGTACGATCAGCAAAATAGAGAGGATGATCGTCGCAAAACTGGCATAGATAGTTCTTGATAAGGAATGAGCGAACTCTGGACTGGTAAAGAGCTGGTGGTAATAGGCCAGGGTATAGCCTTCAGGTAAAATTGTTGTACTCCATCTTGTCGCTACCGAGAAGAGGATGGTTGCCACGATCGGAAAGAACAAGTAGGCAAAAATCAAAGCTAAACTAACTTTTGCTAAAATTCCTTTTTTCATAGGCCCAACCCTCCATTGCTTTTCTTTATCCTCGCATTAATAACAATAGATAAGCTTAAAAAGCAAGCCATGACCACAGCTAAAGCGCTTGCTAAAGCAGGATCTGGAAAAATGTCCTCGGTTACTAGATTGGCAATGGTGATAGAGACTAAACTATTGTTCGAGCTGGTTAAGGCGTAAGCTGTCGCGTAGGCTCCTAAAGCATTAGCAAAGAGCAAAGTAAAGCTACCTAACATCGCAGGCAACAAAATCGCAAAGATGTTCCCTGAACTTTTAACTCTGTGAACCTATGCCAGCAGTTGACGACATAGATTCCGCTATCTTCACGAGGTCGGTCTTGTTGAGCTCAGGCCCTGACAAAGCTACGTAGGAACCAGTCTCTTCCCACCACAATATCGGCCCTCCAAACTGAGGTTGATTGTTGAGGAAGTGTCCAGGAATGTTGCTCCGCAGCTTTATTGCCTCGCCTTCCTTTCGTGGATCAGCCGCAAGGCCGCTACCGGCAGGGCCGTTGAGCACACAGAGCCCGGTACTACCATCCTTTGTGAGATAGTCTACCTTGAGAAAGGTCGGTGGTCCTTCGACTATGGAAAGATGTTCCGTAACCAACCCGGCAGGTACCACGGTCGGGATAAAGATTGAGAAAGACACTTTTTGACGGGCCTCAGCCAAGCCAGTCAAGCTTGAAGGGTTCGGTTCAGACATTGGGTTGTTCCGGTTTAACTCGAACGCCCCCTCGTTAAAATGCACCGATCGCGCAAGTGCAATAATATTATCTTTGCTAAAATAATTCTCGTTTAAGTATAGGGTGTACGCTGTGTTCCCTCTCTCTTCGGCAAAAAATACATACCACATTTTCGCGGTTCGTTCCCCTTCCGGTATCGGGTTCCCAGCTTCATTGGCTGTTTCGATCTCCGCCATAGTATAGAGGTCGTGCACTGCCTCAACTATTACGGCGTTGGCCTCGCAGTTAGAAACGCGTTCTGGATTACCTAAAAATCCAGAATGATTCCACATTGGTGCGACTGATGAGATATTACCGTTTTCAAAAGTAATATGGCTTCTGTCGTAAAACATTACACCACCAGCGGCAAGCCATTCACGCGGCGCATTTGGGGCATTCACAATTTTTGCTTTATCGTAAATGAAGAGATTCCCTCCGCCGCTTCCGATATCTGCTGAAAAAGCTCCCTTGGAAAGCCCCTCCGGCAAGCTGTAAGTGAGATAATCGGACATAGAGGTATGCGTATTTAAAAAGGCTTTTATACCTTTATTCGTTTTGTATTTGCTGTCATCCGAATAAAGCAGGATGGCAGACGAATCGGAAACGCGTGTAAGTAAAACGCTGCTTAAAGCGGATTTTTCTTTCCAATAGGACACATCAAGGTTGTATTTCTCACCGTCAAAGCTCAGAGAAAACTCAATATTGTTCGTAAGTGAATACTCCGATTCATGATTTGTGCCGTTTGTAAAAGAGCTGAAATCATCAAGCGTCAGCGTGTCTTTTTTTACAAGCGCAATTAAGTCGTCCATCGTCAGTTTGTTATTGCTTGCAGCGCCCGCGTTTTCTACAACGCTCTGAGTCGGCAATATTGCCCCAGAGGAAGCATCGCTCTGGGATGAATTAAAGCTACAGCTACACAATAGGATACAGCAGCTTAAAACGAACATGGAGATAAATTTTTTCATTAGTTTCCTTTCTATCATTCACAGCTTGCTGCTGAATAGATTTTCGGCACATTTCCTAATTCATCGGAAATTGATCCGGATAGGTCGCGATTTCTGGGAAAAATGCCGCCTGATAAATACCGCCATAGGAAAAATCGCTTAAATTTTTCTCGTTTAAACTTTCTGTTTTAGAGCTATTCGGGCCTGGATAGACCAATTCGGGAGTAATGGTATTATTTTCGTATACGAGTGTTACATTGTCAAAATTACCGTTTTGTTTATCGCCGGAATGATAATTGATATTTATGATGTTGTCGGCACGGTAATAAATTTCGTCGATCGTATGGCCGGATTTGGTAATCGCATCGATGACGGTCCGCGCGCCTTTCACTTTTAACAACTGTTGCCGCGTGATTTTTAACCCGCCATATTCCTTCAAGCCGTCCGCTGTCCAATAAAGATAATAAGATTTATATGTATGCCCTGCTGCCATGCCGTCTGTAAATACCCAATCAAAAGATTCGCCCATTGTCGTAAATTGACCGTTGCCGAAATAAGAAAAGTTCATGCCCGTATAGGGAAGTTCAATGGGTTTTCCATCTTTTACATACCAGGCATAGGACATTGAACTGCTGCCGCCGGGAACATCGCATTTGAATATTTTGGTGCCATCAACCGTCCAGAGGACGGGCGCATCAGACGGATCGTCTGGAACAAATCCAATATTACTTTTCAATCTCTGAGCGTCGGAGGAGGTGATATACCAAACCTCACATCCAGCCATTGCAAATGCGGCGTTTTGATTGTCGCCAATAGAAAAGTCCTGAAAAAATACGATTTGATTTGTCGTGTATTTTGCGAGGATAGACTTCAATTGTTCCGATGAAGTCACACTGCTCGTTATGACCGGGGCTGACGACAATTGCCCAGTCTGTTGAGGCATACCCTCTTTCGCACATCCCGCCAAGAGAAAACAAACTGTAATTATTGATGATACTAATATCTTTTTATTCATTTTGATCTCACTTTTTACCTAATATAAATAATCAAACTTATGTTTATCAAAAAAATATCACGAAGTCTAGCTAAATTATAGCAACACATTGGGACATATTCAATTATTTCAAAATAGAAAGGAGCTTCATCATGCATACTGATACACGATGGGAAAATATAGAAATAAATTTGGGAATTGTAGGTCTTGTAGACAAAATGCCCCGATGATACACTAACATACTGCACTACGGAAATGATTATGAATGCCGTTCGCTAAAAGCAAAAGAGTTGTGGGAACTATTCCAAAATGAATGTGATAGAAGAAGTATCCTTTACAAAATGGAAGATGTTATTAAAGCTTACAAACAGGGGTACGAAGACACTCAACTTTCGATTTTTGATTAAACAGTTCCTCCAGGGACGTTTTGCCAACAATGTTTAATAGGGTACATGGTTTTGCCGTGGCCGATACACGTTGGGTATACTCCAAGTTGGCATAAGAGCCATTGTCAAAGAAATATAATTGTAGGATAGGGGATTGAATATGGAAATTACGTATCAACTTAAGATATCTCTTGTAGATATTGAACCTCCGATTTGGAGAAGAATAATCGTCCAATCGAATATTACCTTCTTTAAACTTCACAAGATCATCCAGGCCGCCTTTGGTTGGTAGGACTATCACGTTTTTAATTTTGACTTTGAGGATACGGTCGTTTGCCTTCCAGATCCTGAATACGCGTTAGGTGAATTTTATGGTGAAGGCGTTGAAGAGTTAAATGCAAAAAAAATCAAAATAGACCAGCTATTTAGCGAAGGTAAAACATTCATTTATGAGTATGACTTAGGTGATAGTTGGAGGCATGAAATTGTAGTTGAAGAGATATCGAAATCAGATCAAGACGTAAAACTTCCTCTATGTATTGGAGGTGAAAGACACAGACCTCCAGAAGATGTTGGCGGTATAGGTGGTTACAAAAACTTTCTTGAAGCAATAAATGACCCACACCATCCAGAATATGACGATATGCTTGTATGGGCCGAGAAAGATACAGGTGGTCGAAAGTTTGATTCTGAGTATTTTTACATTAATGAGGTGAATAGAGCATTAAGGAAGATTAAATGAAAGAACTTGAGAAGATAGCCATCTCCTTACAAGCGTAGCCTATATTTATATGGAACTTATAAAGAGACGTTATTTTATAACCTTTACTCACTCCGGTGGTGATTTAAATCGCAAGATGTAAAAACATGATTCAAGCCGGGAAAGAATCTGTGCACTTATCTTCCTGATTGAGAGCAAGGTCACCAGACTATGCCGCCTTAGTTGAACGAGTTCACTATCTGAAAATTCAAGTTCAAATAGTTTGGAGTCGAGTTGGCCCATTTGGTCGGGTTCGGTTTCCAGGCTTCCTACATGCCGCTGCGATTTGGCTCACAGGAAGCGGTGGAAATAACGTTTGTGAAGAACACAGTATTAAACACTATAAGTCAATGACTCTCTACTCAATAATAAGTGCGATTATCAAGCTCCCCGACATAGGCAATTTTATCTTCGAACTTGTAATTACTGACTGCCATTATAAGATAGTTGAAGAAGACCTACAAACCATCCATAAGAATTAGTATAAAAAATCACGGGGTAAATTATTACTCCGTGATTTTTACATTACCTATTGCCTAATTTTTTAAACTGCCTTTAAATGTAAATTAATTAGGATTTAATAAGTCTGACTCCTAAATCAAATGCCTTATTCATATCCTCAGCTGAAATCTTTTCGATGCGACTTGATTTTTCTTCTATATCAGGCATCTGATAAACGTACTTTGAATAATCGTCAAATAGAACGGTATCAGTCAAAGTTAATAATTCACAACTACCCAATGTATGGCCAATCATTTCTGATAAACTAACTAAAGTATCCTTAACCCCTCTCTTAACATAAATTTCATCATTCCCATTCATTGTTGCAATTAGGGCTGTTTTAAAGTTTTTGGGTTTAGGCCCTGTACCCGTACCACCATAATCAAGATATTGAAAAAGCAATCTATCTGTAAATGAACGCATTTGACCTGATAGATTACCATAATAAATAGGCGAACCAAGAACAATTACATCTGATTGTTCAATACGTTCCAGCAAGGGCTTAAGTTCATCATTTACCATACAATGTCCAAAGGATTTACTATTTTTTAATTTGCAAGCATAACAACTGATACAGTCTTTGTAGTTAAGGTCAAAAAGATTTACAAATTCAGTTTCAGCTCCTACTGATTTTGCGCCTTCAATGACTTGGTGTAACATTTTTGCGGTATTGCCTTGTTTTCTTGCACTACCACACAAAGCTATGAGTTTCATAAATTATCCTCTTCTTTCTATCATTTAGTTAAAAATGATTTGTCAGTCAATCTTAAATTTCACACTCGCCCATACATGCCAAATACTCTCGGCATATTCCAATCGTGGGAGAGAAGAATGGATACGCTATGCTTATTACCTCCCCGATACATCGACACACGTATTTCATGTGCATTATGAACATTTGGCGAAGCCGATTAAAGTCTTAAATCTATACCATATATTTTCTCAGAGTACCTTCGAGTATTTTGTTTACTATCCACGCGGTATTGCCTTCTTTCCGCGGAATTGCGATAAATCCGATGATTTTCATCTTTTTCCTCCTTATTATTCCGGGAATCATTCCGAAACCAACGATGAACCGATATCCTTCATAGCAGTGTGCAGATCTTTTCTTTCATGCGCCGGTTCATTTCGTATACCGGCAACGACAACTACGTCTTTAACATCAAATTCCAGCAACTGAAACATGTTTTTCGTGTAATCATAATACGACTGAAACAGGCTTGAATCAGGATTACCCTGATCAAACACAAGAACCAGCTTTTTCGCAGCATTTCGTTCTTTGAATTGCGGAGAGAATCGCGGATGGTATTGTGCGAACAACCTGTCGGTGAATATCTTCGCCTGGGCGCTCATCTGCCCCATGTAAGTAGGCGAGCCGAGAACAAGAGCATCGGCATGCTCAAGCGCGTCATAAAGTTTCTGCATGTCGTCGTTGATAATACATCCCCGATCGCCCTGTTTGCAGCCATAACAACTCTGGCACGGTTTGATATCAAGATCGTTGAAATACCATGATTGGGTTTCGGCACCCGCTTCTTTCGCACCTTCGAGTATTTTGTTTACTATCCACGCGGTGTTGCCTTCTTTCCGCGGACTTGCAATAAATCCCATGACTTTCATTTTTTTCTCCTTTCATGTCTAGTCTATTTATGTATTATTATCCTACCTCTTTATTGTTTCCTTGTCAACAAAGATGGCTGTATCATACGCTGATGTTTCAGCGTTTTTATACAAGAGTAAGAGGCAAATTTAACCCCATTCTGGATGGGTTGAAACGGAGGTAAAAATGAAAAGCAAAATACTCTTAGGCAATGGATTCATCAATGCCTTAAAAAAACATGGACTAAGAAGAATGATGCTGATAATAACTTCGGAAACGAAGTGTCTTTTTCTATTTCTAAAATGGGTCCTTTGCTAATGATCTGAAGTTGGACCAAGAAATAAACAATTCAAAGAACAATAACGATGTAAAAACCGTAAAGAGCTACCTGGCTGGAAAACGATAACTTGAATTATTGCTTCAGGAGGATGGAACAGTTTGGGCTTTGGTTTTATGCAGAAGCTCCTACCGATGTTTATTAAAGATGCCAAGAAAAGGAATGCCTGCTGCTTTTCAGAACCATGCACTAAAGGTAGATGTTCACGGCCAAGTGACAAATCTGGAGAAGTTAGAGAACTTTATGAGTGCGGTTGATCATGGTAAGGCATCGAGCATAAAAATATCCAGTTACACCGACGAAGGCGATCCAATTATCCAGGTTTTAGACTATAACGGCGAAGCAATAACTATGAGTACAGATAATTCTCAAGATAAATTTGCAGGCCCAGTGAAAGGTGGCGTTACCTACAATAACTTTACTAAGATTATAAAAGACGATACTCAAAGCCCACTCAGTTATTATTTAGTAGATTCAACTGGCAACAAGCAATTTCTATTGACAGTACTAAAGATACTTCCTTCAAAGCCGATGGATGGTATAAGACCAGATGAGTCAGGCTACACCTCGAAATATCCAAAGTTGGACATCTCTAGCGGCTCCGTAAAAATCAAGTGGGCAAGAAGTACGGAAAATTACACTTCAAAACCTGATGTAGTGATTGGTAACTCAAACTTTGGTGTGGAATTAAACGATGCCCTGGAATTACCAGGTGATGTTGTAAAACCAGGTTCACGCATCGACTTCAATGCTGCAGATGTACCCGGCCTAGATAAGCCATCCTATAAGGTAAAGGTAGTAGGCAAAAACAAAGAACTAACAGATTATCCAGTTGATAACAACTCTATAATTGCGCCTTATTACACAGGGGGTTACCCAAGGGCGTTGGCAGTTCATTTCACTCCAATTCGATGGTTGACTTCGCCAAGTTTCTCTATGGGTCGGAATATGTTTGCGGTCACAATATTTTCAATCATGATTTAAAATACATTCAAAAGGCACTCGTATATGCTTTGCCTTAATGATATGAATAATATGCTCCACAAGAGCCATTAAGAAAACAGGTAAATGCTTTCCCCTTTAAGGATTTCCCTATTTGAACTATTCATCCTTTGAGAATGGATTGGCATAGGGAGGCTATTTAGCGCGTTAAAGAAATCAATAAGAGTCAGTTTCTGCCGTTTTCCGCTTCGATTTTGGCCCTCAGGCTTATATTCCTCGCCGTCCCAAGGTCGTCAAACTTAATTAAGTAGGCAGCTTTGTCCAGGTTGATTCCGATGACTTCGCCGGCGCCCATGATGTCGTGCACGATACGGTCGCCGGGTCGAAAAGGGAATTCAGAAGACTTCGCTTCCATTAGCTTCTCGTTGATGTCAATATGCCAATTTGATTCCTC
>Ga0209415_10013835_pt1 | contig 13240 bp, 14 predicted proteins | sample PeaSoiSIISIP2007_FD_187696 | JGI IMG/M metagenome (GOLD analysis project Ga0209415, IMG submission 187696) | Peat soil microbial communities from Weissenstadt, Germany - SII-SIP-2007 (SPAdes) (version 2) | ecosystem: Environmental > Terrestrial > Soil > Wetlands > Peat | place: Germany... | reverse complement strand
TCGTCCCGACGGTAGTGGAAGCCCGCCCGCCTCGCCCAGGAGGAATCGTGGACCAGACCCGACTCGAGGAATCACCGGAGTACAACGCGGCGCGTCAGAGCTTGCTCGAGGCGGAGATCGAGCTCATGCGTCACCGGGAGCACGTGGCGTCCCTGCGTCGCCAACTCCCGATGGGCCGTGTCATCGACGACTACGCCTTCTTGGAAGGACCCCGCCGATTGGATGATGGCGACGATCCGGTGACCCAGGTGCGCCTGAGCGAGCTGTTCACCGAACCTGGGCGGGCTCTGGTGCTCTACCACCTCATGTACGGCAAGGAACAAACGTCGCCGTGCCTCATGTGCACGATGTGGATCGACGGATTCGACGGTGTCTCGCGCCACATCGCCCAGAACATCGACTTCGCCATCGTGGCGGCGGCCGACCCGGCCACTCTGCGAGCACACGCTCGAAGTCGTGGGTGGGGCCACCTGCGCCTGCTCAGCTGTGGGAGCAACACCTTCAAGTTCGATCTGGGCAGAGAGGATGCGGCCGGAAACCAGGACTCGACCATTTCGGTCTTCGCGCTGGACTCCGACGGCAAGCCACACCACTGCTACACAGCGCATCCGTCTATGTCCGACGACATCGACCAGCGCGGTATCGACCTTCTCTCACCGGTCTGGAACATTCTCGATCTCACCCCCCGGGGAAGAGGCGACTGGTACGCAGGACTCGATTACTAGTCCTGACGAGCAAACCGGCCGATCGGCCGACAGAGTCTCTGCCCGCCGGGTCGGAAGTGGCGAGCCGTCGGGGCTAGGCCTCCGTCGGGGCTAGACCTGAGGTGTGAGCCGACATCGACACCTCGTCCTCGAGCGGCTGCCGACCACCGCCTTGGTGGGGGCGGCCGTTGCGTACGCGGTTCTTGGGTCATTCACCCGTCCGTTCACTTGGGGCGCGGATGTCGTGACCGCAGTTCCTCTTGCCGGCGCTGCCGTCGCAACGTTCGGGACGAGCCGACGATCCCGACGAGCCCGGTGGGGTGAGCCGGCTCCCGGCGAGGTCGTTTCCCCGCCCCGGGGGCCCCTGCGGTGGGGGGTATGGATAGCGCCGATCGCGGCGATCATCGGCTGGGAGCTCTACTGCCTGGTGAACCTCCCGCGTGCGGCTCACCCCACGTTGAGCTCGTTGCTCGACATCGTCGACGCCAGCCGACCGGGGAAGGCAGTGGTCTACTCGCTGTGGCTCGCGCTCGGGTGGCTCCTGGTGACGAAGTGATCGGCCGGCACGCCACGCTGCTGGTGTGGGGGGCTCTCGGGCTGATCATCGTGGCCTGCCAGCTCGCGGTCTCGATGTCCAAGGGCCGCCTGCCCAGTCTCGTGACCGTCGTCAGGCGGATCACCTCGGCCCGGTTGGGAAGGTGGCTCCTGGTGCTGGGATGGATGTGGCTCGGATGGCACGCATTTGCCCGGTGAGGCTCCAGGCGCCTCGACCCACGTGTCTCGATTCCCGTTAGCTTGGCCAGGTGCACACGCGCGCCATGAGTCCTGCATTGGGGGCCGTCGTCGAGGGTGTTCGCCTCACTCCGGCTATGGACGACGCAACCGTCAAAGGGATCAGGGAGGTTCTGCTCGAGCGCAAGGTGGTGTGGTTCAGGGGTCAGTCACTCGATGCGGTCTCACTCACCGCCGTCGCTGGGCTGTTCGGGACTCTCACCCAAGCGCATCCGGTCGAGCCCAGTTTGGAGGGGTATCCCGAAGTTCTTCCTCTTGATTCCGGCGAGGGGGCCCGCGCCGATGTGTGGCACAGCGATCTCACCTTTCAGGAGCGGCCACCGTTGGGTGCGATGTTGCACGCGCTCGAGGTCCCACCGGTGGGGGGCGACACGATCTGGTCTGATATGACAGGTGCGTACCTGTCGCTCTCGGAGATCCTGCGAAGCTTCATCGACGGTCTCACGGCGACGCACTCGCCCGGTAAAGCCAGTGCTTACTTCGCCACCCGAGACGTCACCGGTGGTGAAGCCGCGGTCCGGGTCGCCGCGACGTCAACCCGGCACCCGGTGGTCCGGATCCACCCCGAAACCGGTGAGCCCAGTCTGTTCGTGAATCCCTTGTTCACGCGCAAGATCGACGGGTTGCGCCGGCACGAAAGCGACGCCTTGCTGGCTCTTCTCCATGAAGCGGCCACAGCGCCCGAGCGACTGGTGCGGTGGAAGTGGGAAGCGGGGGACGTGGCGTTCTGGGACAACCGGTGCACCATGCACTACGCGCTGCTCGACTTCGGAACCGACCGAAGGCGGATGCTCAGGGTGGCGCTCGAAGGTGACAGACCTATCGGGGTGAAGGCCTCTATCTCGTGACCCGCGACGCCGAGTGGAGGCAGCTCCGCTCGAGGAAGATCAGTCAGAGCTCTGCGTGGCGAAGATCGTGCCTTGACCCCCTTGGGGGTTCGAGAAGACGCCTTGGATCCGCTGGGTGGTGGCACCGCGGGATACCGTCGCCGTGCCACGGTCCGCCCCACTCCCCAGAGTGATGGAAAACGACAGGGTCGTCCCCACGACCACGCCCGTGATCGTCTCGACCCCGACTGGCGACGTGACGGTGCCGGAGAACGTCCCCGTGGACAGGTTCTCTGCGGTGATGTGCAACGACTCCGGGTAGAGCGTCCCTGCGAAGGATTCGAGAACGATCCATGTGCCGTGGATGTCGGTGGGAGGTTCCGCCGCGCTCGAAGAAGCCGGCGCGCCACGAGAGGGACGATGAAACGGACCGACATGTGTCACCGCCAGCCCTCCGGTTATCAGGGCGGCAATGATGACGACGACGCCGACGCCGACGCTTGGAGCCACGCCCCGCTGATGTTGGGGAGCGGATCGGCTGGCGGGGTCGGGATCGGGACCGTCCTGTGGAGGGGTCGCACCCGGGAGGATGACCGGGTCGGGGCCAACGGTCCATCCCGAGCTCTCGGGCGGTCTGGAGGTCTTCGCCTCGATCGGTGGGCGGGGCTCGCCCTGTCCGGCGTCGGGGGTAGAGGTGGTCGGGGCCGGTGGATCGACGGGTGACGGCACGGCACGGCGTTCCTGGTGTTCGCGTTCCCACCGTTGCCGTAGCAACGACCGCACCGGCTCAGCCGGCCGCGACACGGCGCCGGGGGAGTGTCCCGGTGTCGGCGGTGGGCGAATCGGGCGGAATGGAGGTCCGCCCGCGGTTGCATCTGGGCGTGGCTCCGTCACAGGTTTGACATCGGCGGCCCGCGAATGGGCCTTGAGCAGGATGACCTTGCACGGAGGGTCCTGAGCCCCCGGCTCGGTGCTGTGCGAAATGAGCCGTCCGGGGGGAATTCAAACGCCAATATTAGGTTAGCCTTACCTAATGGATGACGACGACGTCAGTTCCAGCTCAGAGGGCCCGGGGAACCGGACGAACTGACGTGTCGCCACGCCTGATCGGCCGACCCGCGATGACGCGGCTGGGGCCGTCACGATGAGACGAGCTCGACGATGGGGGCGACCCGCCATCGCGGTGCTCCTGGCTGGGGGCCTTGCCGTCGCGGCGTGCGGGGGCACGACGTCGGCGGGGAATTCGGGCCCATCGGGCCACGCTTCCCAGACGATCACCCTCTACAGCGCCCAGCATGCACAGACCACGGCTGCTCTCGTCGCAGCGTTCACAAAGCAAACCGGAATCACCGTTCGGGTGGACAACGATGGCGAAGACCAGCTCACGGCGCGCATCGAGCTCGAAGGTGGTCGTTCTCCGGCCGATGTCTTTTACTCGGAGAACTCCAACTGGCTGCAGCAGCTCGATGACAAGGGCCTACTGGCCCCGGTCGATCCGTCGACGCTCGCCCATGTCCCAAAGGTTGACAGTGCCACCAACGGACAATGGGTAGGGGTGTCGGCCCGCGTCAGCGTCCTGGTGTTCAACCCGAGCAGACTGAATTCGTCACAGCTGCCGTCCTCGGTCCTGGACCTCGCCGAACCGCAGTGGAAGGGCAAGCTCGAGATCGCCCCTTCGGAAACCGACTTCTGGCCCATCGTGAGCTCGGTCGCCCGATCAAAAGGAGACGCGGCCGCCTTGGCGTGGCTCGAGGCGCTGAAGGCCAACGCCGGAAGCGGCGACGAAGTCCCGGACAACGAGACGTTGACGAGCGACATCAGCCAGGGCACCACGGACCTGGGCATCATCAACCACTATTACTTCTACCGACTTCAAGCCGAGGTCGGAAAGGGCTCGCTGCACGCCCGCCTCGCATACTTCGCCCCCCATGATCCGGGTTTTGTCGAGGACATCTCCGGAGCGGCGATCTTGCGGTCCTCGAAACACAAAGCGGCCGCCCAACGGTTCCTGGAATTCCTCAGTGGAGAGGCGGGCCAAAGCGTGCTCGCGGCGGGCGACAGCTTCGAGTACCCCCTGCATCCCGGCGTGGCCGCCAATCCCGTGCTCACCCCCCTCAGCCACCTGCAACCATCGTCGTTCACGCCGGCTGAGCTCGGTACGGGGCTCGATGCCAAGAAGCTCCTCCAAGAAGCCGGACTCATCTAGGCGCACGCGTGCCCGTGACAGAACTCTCCGTGCCAGGCAATCTGGCCCCCACGGCGTCGGGCCGGTTGCGCCGTCACTTCGGCAAGGGTGAGCTGACCGTCGCCATCAGCGTTGCCATCGCGCTCGCACTCCTGGCCCCGTTGGGCCTCCTCGCCCTCGACGCCCGTGCCGCGGGCTGGAGCGAGATCCACCGAGTGCTGTTCCGGGAGCGCTCGTGGCTTCTGTTGCGCCACACCATCACCATCTCGGTGCTCGTCGTGCTCTGCGCGGCCGTCGTGGGGGTGGCGGCAGCTTGGTGCACCGAGCGGACACGGCTCCCGGGTCGCCGCATCTGGACGGTCCTGCTGGTCCTGCCCGTGGCCATCCCCGACTTCGTCGTCGGTTACGCCTGGCACTCGATCGACCCCACCATCGGCCCGCAGCTGGGGGCCACGTTGGTGATGACCCTCGGCACCTATCCGCTCGTGTATCTGCCGGTGGCAGCGGCACTGCGTCGGACCGACCCCGCCATGGAGGATACGGCGCGGAGCCTGGGCGCCGGTCAGCTGACCACGTTCCTGCGCGTCACGCTCCCGCTGATCCGAACGGCGGTGCTGGGCGGAAGCGTCCTCGTCATTCTGACCGTGATCTCGGAGTACGGGGTGTTCGAGATCCTGCGCTATCAGACATTCACCACCGAGATCTTCACCGAGTTCCAATTCGACTCCCAGGCCGCGGGTGCCCTGTCGGTCCCCCTGGTCTGTCTCGGGCTGATCGTGCTCGCCGTCGACGGTGTCATCCCCCGTCGAATGGCGACCTCCACCGTGACGAGACGCGTCGCAGCACCCATCCGACTGCGACGGGCCACGATGCCGACGTTGGCTGCCCTCGGTGTGCTCGTCGTCCTGGGCGTGGGCGTACCGGTCGGCACGCTGTTCTACTGGATGGCCCAGAGCCAGCATTCCACGCTTCCCGCCGCGGCCACCCTCGGCTCGGCTACCGGTGCGACCGTCACCTATAGCTCGCTGGGGGCCTTGGTGGCGGTGTTGCTGGCCCTACCGGTGGCCATGATGACCTTCCGGCGTTCGAGTGCGCCGCGTGTGGTTCTGGAGCGCAGCACGTACGTCACGCAAGCGCTCCCCGGTGTCGTCATCGCGTTGAGCCTGGTGTTCTTCGCCACCCATTACGCCTACGCGCTGTACGGGACGAGTGTCCTGCTCGTCGTGGCCTACGCGATCTTGCACTTTCCATTGGCCCTGGTTTGCGTCAAGACGTCGGTGGCCCAGGCGCCGCCGCGCCTTGCCGACGTCGGGCGGTCTCTCGGCAAAGGGCAGATCAGCGTCTTTCTCCGGGTGACGTTCCCACTGCTCGTCCCGGGCCTTGCGGCCGGTTTCTGCCTGGTCTTCCTCACTGCGGTGACCGAGCTCACCGCCACGTTGGTGTTGGCCCCTATCGGAGTCCAGACGCTGGCCACCCAGTTCTGGGCCTACCAGAGTGAGGTCGCATATGGTGCGGCGGCGCCCTATGCATTGGTCATCATCGCGATCGCCATGGTTCCAGGTGCCCTTCTCGGCCTGTGGTTTGACCGACAGCGCCCTGTGCGCGCGAGCGTCGGCCCATGAGCACGATCGAGCTGCGCGGCGTCGTCAAACGCTTCGGCGCGAGTCCGGTGCTCCGAGGCGTAGACCTGATCGTCCCTGACGGGTCGATCACGGCCGTCCTCGGGGCATCGGGCAGTGGAAAGACCACGCTGCTGCGCCTGGTCGCCGGGTTCGAACAGGTCGATTCGGGATCGGTGGCGATCGACGGTCGCGTCGTCGACGACGGGACGCGATCGGTCCGCGCCCAGCACCGCGGCGTGGGATACGTCCCCCAGGAAGGTGCCCTGTTTCCCCATCTGACGGTGATGGGCAACGTCGCCTTCGGCGTCCCTCGAAACGCAAGGGCCCGGGCGGAGGAGTTGGTCGAGCTGGTCGGGCTCGGAGGTCTGGCGCGTCGCTATCCCCACCAGCTCTCGGGCGGACAGCAACAGCGGGTGGCGCTGGCGCGGGCCCTGGCAATCCGCCCGAGCGTCATCCTCCTCGACGAGCCTTTCAGCTCCCTGGACGCGTCGTTGCGGACCGATGTTCGCCGTGACGTTGCACGCGTGCTCGCCGAGACCCACACCACGACCATGCTCGTGACCCACGACCAGGACGAAGCATTGGCGCTGGCCGATCAGATCGCCGTGCTCCGCCATGGCCGGATCATGGTGCGCGCCGATCCTCGTGAGCTGTACCGCAGTCCGCCCGATGTCGCAGCTGCAACGTCCATCGGCGAGGCCAACATCCTGCGCGCAGACATCGAACTGCATCGCGCCCGTTGTGTGCTGGGCACGGTCCCCCTCGACTCGGGCGACACCATGGCGGACGGCCCCGCGCAGTTGCTCCTGCGACCCGAGCAGCTCGCCCTGCACGGGGAGGAGAGCGCCGATGCGGTGGCAGCGGTGGTCGTGGACGCTCAATTCCACGGGCACGACACCCTGGTCGAGCTCGTGATGGACGAGCCCGGTCATCAGGCGCTGTTGGCTCGGGTGACCGGGGACATCGGCTTCAGTCCCGGCCAGCCCGTGTGGGTGGAAGTGATCGGACGGGGTCGAGCCTGGTCGGTCGACGAGGGGGTGGGCGGCGACGATATCGGTGCCGAGAGTGACCAGCCGTGACCCGCGAAGATCCGTTCATCGGTGCCGACCGGGCTCCAGTGGGCCCCGAACCCCGCGTCGGTCGCGATGGTGACACGTCGGCCGATGGCGGCCCCACCGTCGGAACGTCGAGTCCGTCGACGCGGTCGAAGCGGGGTCTTGGGAAGCCAGCTGCCCTTGCCCTTTGTCTGACCGGAACCGTGCTCCTCACCGTCGTGCTCGTCTCGGGTGGGAGCTCCCCATCCCCGGTCGGGCCCGTCATCTTTCACGGGAACATCACGGTTTCGGGTCGGGTCCGTGCCAATGAGAGCTTTACTGATTCGACGACGGCCACGAAGGTGTCGTCATGCTCGTCCGCCGCCGCTCACGGCGATCGGCCCTCGGTGGGTGCCAACACCTGGCTCGTACCGACTCCACCGGCGAACAACACCGTGGAGCTCGAGATCGGCACGGGCAAGGGCGCGTACCGCGGACCTCGCCGTTACCCACAAGTCGTCCTCTTGCAGGGCAACGGGGCCATGGAGATCGGTCAGGAGTCATACGATCTCACCAACTCCGACGCGACCGCCTCGATGACGGTCAACTCGGACGGATCGGGTGATGTCACCTTCGCGCATGTCCCCGGTGATGATGACCGACCGTACCCAGGTTGGCGGGGCGGCATCTCGGGCACGATCACCTGGACGTGCTCGAGCTGAAGATGTACTAGGGACGCGCGACCGCCACCGGGTAGTCGTCGGTGGAAGCGTCAGGTATCGAGTGCTTGCACCATGAGCTGGACACTGAGGCGATCGCCCGCGGGCGATCGCAGGCCCGGTGCGGGCGCCGGGTCCCCGTGGCGACGGAAGCCCATCGACTCGAAGAACGCGATGGCCCCGTGGTTCTCGCCCAGGGTTTCGAGATGACAGCCGGGTACGCCGCGGCTCCGCAGGTGATCGAGCCAGGTGCGCACCAGGGTGGCGCCCACCCCGAGTCCCCGGATCGAGCCCAACAGGTCGATGTGGAGGTGGGCCGGCCATCGGCAGTCGTTCACCGAGACGGGGGGAAGCCGGCCACGGACCCCGTCGACGACCACGTCGCCGAAGGAGCGCCACACCACACCGGCGGTGCCGGGGCGGAAGCCGATGCCACGCCGCAGGAAGTGACGGCCGAAGATGACCGCCGGATTCCACACGTTGCGGGAGTCGACGCATCCGAGCAAGTAGCCGGCCACGACGCCGTCGCGCTCTGCCACCAGCGCGGATTCAGGTTCGGCGTCGGTGTAGTAGGAGGTGAACAGATCGGCGAAGCTCTCGACATCGCGCCACATCCAGTCGACGGGCTCGCCCATGTAGCCGGTCACGTGGCAGATATGCCGTACCTGGGCGCGATCAGTGCGCGCGTAGGGCCTGATGACGACGTCACTCACTGGGTTGTCGCCACCCCTGCCCACCATCTCCCGTGACGCCGTGCGTACTCCCAGTGGCGACGTGCGCATCGCAATGGGCGCAGGTCAGCGGACGCGCCAGGTGCTCGGACGCCCGTCACGGGCGAGCGCGGCCAAGTAGTCGTTGTAGGCGGCGAGCTCGGGATCTTCGGCCTCGGCTCGCGCCAGCGCGTCCGCGCGGGCGGCGCTCTCGTCGACAGCATGTTGGTCACCGCCGCCGCCCCCCGCCGCCTGTTGCAGGCGTCGCAGACCACGGCGGCCCAAGGTGGTGGGGTCGTCGTGGACGAAGTACCACCAGAACACGATGCCGAACACCGCGAAACAGGGCCACATGACCGAATAGACCCAACCGAGAGGATCACCCGAAAGCGCGACCCCGATCTGCCACCAGCAGGCGATGGCGCATCCCGGGACCCACGCCAAGAGGACGATGTGGGCGACCATGGCCCGACGCGTCCACCATGGCGGCGAGGATGGCGGGGCAGATGGCCGGGCAGATGACCGGGCCGTCACGGGGGGCTGTGGGAGCTCCGGGGGATTCACGGTCGGCTCAGCCCTGCTCCGGCACCGTCCCGGCCGGCCCCTTGGCGATGTCTGATCGCGCCGCCCGACGCGCCTGGCGGTCGTACTCCGAGGTCAGCCTCCGTTCCGCGATGATGGCGCCGAAAGGCACTGTGCCGGCGATCAGTACCAGGACAGTCCGTAGGACCGGGATCTGCAGGGTGCGTGTCAACTGGAACGCCACCACCAGATAGATGAGGTAGAGGAACCCGTGGAGCGTTCCGACGACGGTGGCGAGTCCCGGGTGCCCGGCCACCTGGAGCGGAACAGCCACGAATACCAGCACGATGAGCAAGACCGCCGTGACGTAGGCCATCACCCGGTAGCGCGTAAGGACGGCGTGTTCCACGCCCCAGATCCTACGAGGACCGGTGGCCGCCCTTCGATTCGCCCCTGTCGAGGCGTTGCGACGAGGTCGCTACGATCCACCGGTTCATGGCCCCGAACCCGTTTCGGCTGCAGACCACGGTGGAGCCTCACCCCGACGGCGACGGTCGCTACCGCGCCGTCGTGACCGATCAGTGGAACGCGCCGGTCCTCCCCCAGGGGGGATCACCACCGCCCTGGCCCTGCGGGCCATGGCCGCCGAATTGGACGCCCCGGACGAGGCGCTGCGTTCGGCGTCGACGGTGTTCGCGGCCCAGGTGCCGCCCGGCCCGGTCGACATCGACGTCACGGTGCTGCGCCGGGGTCGGACGATGTCCCAGGCGACCGCCACTGTCCGTCCCACGGGGGAGCGGAGCGGGCATACCGCGCTGGCGGTGTTCGGAGGGTCGCGTCCGGGGTTCGAGTTCACAGAGCCCACTTTCCCCGTCGCTCCTCCCCCTGAGCAGTGTCCGTCGTTCCGGGATCCGCTACCCGAGGGAGTGGTGGGGTTTCGGCGCGCGTCGTTCTGGGACCGCGTCGAGGGGCGCGTCGCGATCGGCCATGCGCCGTGGGACGACTGGGTGCCCACCTCGTCCGAGCGAGCATATTGGTATCGGTTCGACGATCCGCCCGTCGATGACAAAGGAGAATTGGACCCTCTGGCCTTGGTGACGCTCTGCGACACCAAGCCCGGAGCAGTGGGGGAGCGAATGGGCCCGGGCCTGCCCATGTGGTTCGGTCCCAGCGCGGACCTGACCGTACATATCCTCGGCCGTGCCTCGGCACCTTGGCTGCTCGCGCACAATCATGCTCGCCATGCCGGCGACGGCTACGCGTCGGTGGAAATGGAACTGTGGGACCAGGGCCGTGGGCTCGTGGCGCGTGCGACCCAGATGATGTTCTTCAGCTTCCCTGATGGAATACCACCGGGTACCAGGCTTACCGCTCCACCTTCGTGACGAAATGTGACGAGATGTCAGGACTGGGTGTGCGTGCCGGTAACGTCAGCAGGACGGGAACCATGGGAATGTTGGCGACCGCCTGCTCAGGCCGAAGCTCCTCGGGCTCTGCCGATGGGACCCTTAATGGCAAAGTGCAGCAGACATGCCAAGCCGACCTGTCTAGTGCTGGAGAAGTCGATCCTCTTGGGGTGACGCGTCGGGGGCAGCGGTGACGAACAAGGTCTCCGTTGCCGAGTTCGACGCCGTCGGAACCGCCAGAGAGCTGGATTCGCCAACCTGACGTTGGTGGAAATCTTGATCCAAGTGATGGGTGTCGCCTAGTTGGCCGCACCTGGTGCCCCAGATCAACAGACTTCCTCGGACGGTGCATTCTCCAAGAGGAAACCCGGTCAGACCAGAAGCACCGGATAGCCAGTTCGCGAGACAGAACGTGAGCAGGCGTTCTCAGACAGTGAAAGGGCATTCTGGCTCTGTCACCAACTCGTTGTCCCACGTAAAAAAACGAGAGACGCCCCCGCGAGGAATGGCGGGAAGTAAAAGGGGGAAGATAATGCGTGCTCTGATTCGAGGCCCGCGGCGCGACAACGCCATACACGCCGGACCATTCAGAAGGATTGTCACGCCGCTCGTTAGGCTCATCGGAGCCTTGAGCCTCATGGCGGTGTTGATCACGATCACCAGTCAGACCTCAGGAGCGTCTCCTATGTCTCTCTATGTGAATGGCTCCAACGGAGGTGACATCGGGAGTTGCACGCTGGTCCATAACCCCTGCGCCTCCATCTCATACGCGGTATCACATGCACCAGGAGGCGCAACGATCCACGTGGCAGCGGGGACCTATCGAGAGCAGATAACGATCACGCAGAGCCTAACGATCGTCGGAGCCGGACCCGGAGCGACGATCATCGAGCCGACCATGCTCCCGCGTTTCGACAGTGACACCGACAGCGCCGCTCCCCAGTACTACATCGTCGATGTCTCGCACGCAGCAAATGTCAACATCAAGAACCTGATGGTCAATGGTTCAGGTGCCTCGTCGACCTTCACAAGCTGTAGCAATGACTTCGTGGGCATCTACTACCACGATGCTAGTGGGAACCTGCTCAATGTAGCCGTCGTGAACGTGTCGCTTCCCCCGCCGCTCTTTGGTTGCAAGCAGGGGCTCGGCATCTACGCGGCTACGGACCCGGGGTCGATAGCGTTCGTCAACATGGTGCACTTGGGAGTCAATACGTACGACCAGAACGGGATCACCTGCGACGATCCCGGCACGACGTGTGAGATCGTGAACTCGACGGTAACGGGCATAGGGCCGACAGGCGTGATCGCGCAGAACGGCATCCAGGTCTACGGCGCGACGGCGTTTGTCGTCCACAACCGCGTCTCGGAGAACACCCACACGGCGGGCGGAGCAGGGGATCAGGCCGACGGACTGCGCCTGCTCAACGCGGTGAGACTGATCATCCTCCGGAATACGGTGGACGCCAATGACATCAACATCTATGCCGGTGAGCAGCCGTCACTCAGCATTGCTCCCCCGGTGACTACGTGGAAGATCCAGAACAACGTCGCCAGCCACGCCACCGACGATGTGCCAGGTGGCGCACCTGGCACCGGGTACGGAGACGGCATCCAGGTCGACAGCACCACAAACTCGGTGACTTTGTTGCATAACTTCGCTCGTGCGAACTACGAGTTCGGTATTTCGCTGTACGGAACAACCGACGTTCTCGTGAGCAACAACGGCAGTACCGGGAACTACGACGGGATTTATGTCGGTGGGCCGGGCATGGTGCAGGGCCATATGGTCGTCGCCGCCACCGGGAACTTTGTCCTGGGGAACCGAGTAACCGGCAACAGCAACGACGGGATCCTCGCTGATGTCACGTCCAGCGAAGCGGGAAACCTCTTCCGGGGCAACTCGCTCCATCACAACGGGACGTTTGAAGCTCAGGACCTCTCGACTGGTGGCGGCACAGCGGGGACGGCCAACACCTGGAGCACGAACGCCTGTGCGGGACCGCACGTCGTCTACCCAACCGGCATCTGCTGAGGACTGGGTTTGGGGTCCTCGCCCTGGGTCGAGCGTGGCTCGTGGGATGCATGTCGACGCATGGATCAAGCTGCCGAGCCGGTTCCGCCGTTCTACTCCAAGGCCCGCATCATCAAGGCGGTGCGGGCGTCGGGGATAAGTGACGTCGAGATCAACGGCGTGGGCCCGATCGGTCTCTAGGCGCTTGATGCCTCGGACGGGGTTGTCTGGTCAGCCCAGCGACGCGGTCGCGGCCCGCAGTTCGCCCAAGGCCGCCAAGGTGTAGTAAGCGAGCCCATTCTCGGCCTCACGGTCGCCCTCGGACCACTCGGAGTAGCCCCGCTTGAACGCAAGGACACCCAGTTCGCCCGCGAGATGTGCCGTCGGGTCGGGCACGCCGCGGGCGATGAGGGCGGTCGTCATGGCGGCCGCGAGGCCGACACTCTTGAGGGCGTCCCTTTCCTGGAGTTCGGAGCTGGCGGCGACGGCCGCCTTTATGCGGGGGCCGAGTTCGCGGTTCATCGGGCCCATCGCACTCGATACGCGCTCGAGACCTGCAGCGACCGCCTCGAGCGGGCTCGCCCCCTCGGGCGCCTCGGCGATCCCCTCAGTCAGAAGCCGGCTCAGCGTCTCCTGCCCAGCCACCAGGATCTCGCGCTTATCAGGGAAGTACCGGAAGAAGGTGCTCTTCGTGACCCCGGCGCG
>Ga0209415_10013834_pt1 | contig 13241 bp, 11 predicted proteins | sample PeaSoiSIISIP2007_FD_187696 | JGI IMG/M metagenome (GOLD analysis project Ga0209415, IMG submission 187696) | Peat soil microbial communities from Weissenstadt, Germany - SII-SIP-2007 (SPAdes) (version 2) | ecosystem: Environmental > Terrestrial > Soil > Wetlands > Peat | place: Germany... | reverse complement strand
GCGCTCAGCGACGCCTCGACGGCGCCGCCGTCGCGACGCGCGCGGACGCCCTGCAGGCGGTCGATCTGCTTCTGCTCCAACGCGGGGTCGATCCGCAGCAGCGGCGTATCGTCGAAGTCGCCCTCTGTGTGGCTGTTGACGCCGACGACGAGCCGCGTACCAGCGTCGATCTCCTGCTGCAGGAGATAGGAGGCGTCAGCGATCTCGCGCTGCGGGTAGGCCAGCTTGACGGCTTGGACCATCCCGCCCAGCTCGTCGATCCGGTGGAAGTACTCGTAGGCCTTGGCCTCGATCTCGTCGGTCAGCGCCTCGACGAAGTAGCTGCCGCCGAGTGGATCGATCGTGTTGGCGACGCCGGTCTCGTGAGCGATGATCTGCTGGGTGCGCAGCGCGATCCGCACGGCGTCCTCGGTCGGCAGCGCCAGCGCCTCGTCGTAGCTGTTGGTGTGCAGCGACTGCGTGCCGCCGAGCACCCCGGCGAGCGCCTCGATCGCGGTGCGCGTGATGTTGTTGAGCGGCTGCTGGGCGGTGAGGCTGACCCCGGCGGTCTGGGTGTGGAAGCGCATCAGCCACGAGCGCGCCTGCTTGGCACCGTAGGTCTCCTTCAGCTCGCGCGCCCAGATCCGCCGCGCGGCGCGGTACTTGGCGATCTCCTCGAAGAAGTCGATCTGCGCGTTGAAGAAGAAGCTGAGCCGCGGGGCGAAATCGTCGATGTCCAGCCCCCGCTCGAGCGCCTGCTCGACGTATGTGAAGCCGTCCTTGAGCGTGAACGCGAGCTCCTGCGCCGCGGTGGAGCCCGCCTCCCGGATGTGGTAGCCGCTGATCGAGACCGGATGCCAGCGCGGCATCTGCGACGAGCACCACTCGATCATGTCGCCGAGCAGTCGCATCGCCGGATCGATTGGGAAGCACCACTCCTTCTGGGCGATGTATTCCTTGAGGATGTCGGCCTGGATCGTCCCGCCGAGCAGCTCCGCCGGCACGCCGCTGTGCTCGCCGGCCACGACGTAGTAGGCGAGCATGATCGCTGCGGGGGCGTTGATCGTCATCGACACGCTCACGCTGCCCAGGTCGATTCCCTCGAACAGGGTCTCCATGTCATCGAGCGTGTCGATCGCGACACCCTCGCGCCCGACCTCGCCAAGCGAGCGCGGCGAGTCGGAGTCGTAGCCCATCAGCGAGGGCATGTCGAACGCTGTGCTGAGACCGGTTTGGCCGTGCTCGAGCAGGTATCGAAAGCGCTCGTTGGTCTCCTCGGCCGTCCCAAAGCCGGCGAACTGCCGCATCGTCCACAGGCGTCCGCGATACATCGACGGATACACGCCGCGCGTGAACGGATACTGCCCCGGCAACCCGATGCGCTCGGGGTGCGGTAGGTCGGCCTCGGTGTAGAGCGGCTTGATCGGCTCGCCGGAGAGCGTCGTGAACGGCCCCTCGCGTTCGGGCGTGCGCTTGTAAGCGTCGCTCCAAGCCTCCTCGCCCGCAGGTGGCTGCCCCAAGAACGTGGCCATCAGATAGTTGCAAGGTGGCACATCAGGCTGATGCTGTCAACCGGGTGCCAGGTCGGGATGCACGCCAATCCAATAGTTTGAACGTCGCCTAACTGGTTGGTACCGTGCAGCGTGTGTGAAGCGGATACGGTGGCGTGCGCGAGACGTGTGCCAAGGAGCTGCCAATGAGCGTGTCGGTCTTAGGTGTGGTGGGCGCGGGGTTCATGGGGTTGGGAATCGCGGAGTCCTCCGCAGCCGCGGGCAAGCGGGTCCTGATGTACGAGCCGGCGGAGGCGCCGTTGCAGCGCTCCCGCGAGAGGCTCTCCACCTCGCTCGCCCAGGCGGTCGCACGCGGCAGGCTCGGCGAGCAGGAAGCAGCTGCGCTGACTGACCGCGTGAGCTACACGACGCGGCTCGAGGACCTCGCCGGTGTCGACGCGGCGATCGAGGCGGCCGTGGAGGACGTCGCGGTCAAACGCGAGCTGTTCGCGCAGATGGACGCGACCCTGACCGACGCGCGGTTCCTGGCCTCGAACACCTCGTCGATCCCGATTGGCGAGCTTGCCGCGAGCACGCGTCGTCCCGAGCGCGTGCTCGGCCTGCACTTCTTCTCGCCGGTGCCCGTGATGAAACTCGTCGAGGTCGTGATCGCGCTGGACACGGCGGAGGCGACGGTCGCCGCCGCGGAGCGCTTCGCCGGCGAGATCGGCAAGCACGCGATCCGCACCAAGGACCGCTCGGGCTTCGTCGTCAACATGCTGCTCGTCCCCTACCTGATGTCCGCCGTGCGGATGTACGAGCAGGGCTTCGCCAGCCGTGAGGACATCGACGCCGGCATGAAGCTCGGGTGCGGTCATCCGATGGGGCCGCTGGAGCTGAGCGACTTCATCGGCCTGGACGTCCTCGACGCCGTCTGCCACTCGCTCCACGAGGAGTTCAAGCTGGCGGAGTTCGCGCCGCCCCCGCTCCTGCGGAGGATGGTGGCGGCTGGTCATCATGGGCGCAAGAGCGGCCGCGGCTTCTACGACTACACGCCGGCCGCGGCGAGCACGGAGGCGCAGGCATGACGACCCCTTCCGCGAGCGCCGGAACGCAGGCGATCGCGCCGGAGCTGGCGGAACTCCGCGCGACGATCGCACGGATCGCGGTCGAGCGGATTGCGCCGCGGGCGGGCGATATCGATCGCAGCGGCACCTATCCGCAGGACGTCCGCGAGCTGCTGGCCGACAATGACGTGTTCGCGCTGCCGTTCGCGCTGGAGTACGGCGGCACCGGCACAGGCACGCTGATGTTGCAGATCGCAGTCGAGGAGATCGCCAAGGCCGACGCCTCGTGCGCGCTGATGCTGATGCTCCAGGAGCTCGGAACGCTGCCGATCGCGCTCTACGGCACCGACCAGCTCAAGCAGCGCTTCCTGCCCAGGTGCGCATCGGGCGAGTGGCTGCCGGCGTTTGCCCTGTCAGAGGCCGAAGCCGGCTCCAACCCGGCAGCGATGCGCACCAGCGCGGTCAAGGACGGCGACGGGTGGGTGATCAACGGGACCAAGAACTGGATCAGCAACGCCGGCGTCGCCGACTTCTACATCGTCTTCGCGGTGACCGACCGCCCCAACTCACGCGTGACGGCGTTCGTGGTCGAGTCCGACCGTCCCGGGTTCTCGATCGGCGGCTATGAGCACAAGCTCGGCATCAAGGGTTCGCCGACCGGCTCGCCGGTGCTCGAAGACGTCCGTGTGCCGGACGAGAACGTGATCGGCGAGGTCGGCAGGGGGATGCGCGTCGCGCTCGGCACACTCGAGCGCACGCGCCTCGGCGCCGCCGCACAGGCGGTCGGGATCGCCCAGGGCGCCACCGACTACGCCGTCGAGTACGCCAAGCAGCGGATCGCCTTCGGCAAGCCGATCATCGAGCTGCAGGGCATCCAGTTCAAGCTCGCCGACATGCAGACCGGCACCTCGGCCGCGCGCGCGCTGCTCTACCAGGCGTGCGCCCTCGCCGACCAGACGCCCGCGCCGGCGGACCTCGGCGCCTACACCTCGATGGCGAAGCTGTTTGCCTCCGACAACGCGATGCGGGTCACGGTCGAGGCGGTGCAGGTGCTGGGCGGCTCGGGCTACGTCAACGACTACCCGGTCGAGCGGATGATGCGCGACGCGAAGATCACCCAGATCTACGAAGGCACCAACGAGATCCAGCGTGTCGTCATCGCCAGGCACCTCGCCAGCTGACCCGGCGCTCAGCTTTCCGCGTCGCCGGTCAGCTCGTAGTCGCCGGCCCCGGCGCGCAGCGGCGTGAGCTCCGCATACAGGCCCTCGCACGCCTCGGTGTCCAGCGGCGCCGTCCCGAAGTGCGCGGCGTTCAGCCGCTTGGTCGCCTTGCGCGCCGCGATCCGGCCCTCGGCGGTGATCGAGGCGAGCACCGCCCGACGGTCCCGCCCGTGCTGGACCCGCTCGACGTAGCCGCTAGCGACGAGCTTGTCGACCACGTTGGTAACGCTCGCCCGGTGCACCTGCAGGCGGTCCGAGATCTTCCCCAGCGGAAGCTGGCCCCGGCGGCTGTAGAACAGCAGCATCAGCGCCTCGTAGCGCGGGAAGGTGAGGTCGAGCGGCTCGAGCAGCTCGTTGAGCCTCGCCATGATGATCTGCTGTGCGCGCATGATCGACGTCACCGCGACCATGCTTGGCGTCGCTTCCCCACCCCAGTGCTGATCCCACTGCCGTCGGGCCTCGGCGATCGGATCGAAGGAGAGCACGCGCGCCATCGTCGAGGGAAGGCTAGTGAACCGGCCAGCCGGCACCACTGGGCGCGGCCGCCGGGCGCCGACTCAGGAGATCAGGGCGGCGGCCAAGGCGGTCCATTCCGCCCGCGGGACGCCGCTGACGCCGACCGGCTGCAGACACACGTGGTCGGCGCCCGCCTGCAGATGGGCGCGGGCCACGGCGGCAATCTCCTCCGCGCTGCCCTGCGGAACGACCGCGTCGATCAGGCGGTCGGATCCACCGCCGTCGATGTCTGAGTCGCCGAAGCCGAAGCGGCGCAGGTTGCTGGTGTAGTTGCGAAGCCCGAGATAGAGCTGCGCGTAGGCGCGCGCCTTCGCGCGGGCGCTCTCGCCGTCGCCATCGAGCACGCACGCCAGCTCGGTTGCGATCAGCGCCCCCTCCCCGAGCAGCTCGCGCGCGAAGCGGGTGTGCTCGACCGGAACGAAGTAGGTGTGCGCGCCGAGCCCGCGCCGCGCGCTGAACTCGAGCATCGCCGGCGCAAGCGCCGCCGCGCAGCGCGCCTGCGCCGGCACCGGCGTGGGCGCGGCGTCGAGGCCGTCGAAGAAGCTGCTCATCTTCGCGAGCGGCGTCGCGTACTCGCTCGTCGCCTCGGGATGGCCGACGCCGATGCCCAGCAGCAGGCGGTCCGCGTAGACGCGCGCGAGCTGGGCGTATTCGGACGCGAGCGTCGCGGGGTCGTACTGCCAGACGTTGACGATGCCGGTGGCGACGGCGATCCGCTCGCTCGCCGCGAGCAGCGGCGCCACGCTCGCCAGCCGCGGCGATCCACCCAACCAGAAGGCGCCGTAGCCGAGGCTCTCCGCGAGTGCCGCCGCCTCGCCGGCGTTCTCCTCGCCGATGCTGCGGTAGGAGGTCCAGACGCCGATTTCCCCAAGCTCCATGGGTGGAGGATCTCAGATGCGGCCTGTGCGGATCGATCCGCCGAGGGTTGCGCGTCGGTCGCTGTCAATGCATATGCACATATCTTGATACGCTTCTCCAATGGCGACACTGGAGCATGCGGCCGAGCCAGCGGCCCTCCGCGCGCCGCTGGCCAGCTTTGACGGCCTCGTCGGGACGCTGCGCGCGATCGCCGAGCCGACACGGCTGCGTCTGGTTGTGCTGCTCAGCCACGCCGAGCTGACGGTGACGGAGATCAGCCAGGTGATCGGCCAGAGCCAGCCGCGGACGAGCCGCCACCTGCGCCTGCTGCTCGACGCTGACATCCTCGAGCGCTCGCCCGAGGGGGCGTTCGTCTTCTACCGCGTCGCCGACGACGGCGACGCAGCCGCGCTCGTGCGCCTGCTCGCCGAGCGCTGTCCGGCCGAGGATCCGAGCATCGCCGCCGACATGCAGGCCCTCGAGCGGGTCCGCCGGGCGCGCTCGGCGGCGGCCGCGAGCTATCTGCGCACTCATGCCGAGGAGTGGGCGACGGTCCGCTCGCTCTACGTCGCCGAGTCCGAGATCGAGCGCGGCATGCTCGAGCTGATCGGCGGCGAGGGTCCGATCGAGCGGCTGCTGGACATCGGCACCGGTACGGGCCGCATCCTCGAGCTGATGGCACCCCACAGCGAGCACAGCATCGGGCTCGACGTGAGCCACGACATGCTGAAGCTCGCTCGCGCCAACCTCGGCGAGGCGCGCCTCTCGCGCGCCTCCGTTCGCCAGGGGGACCTCCACCGTCCGCCCTTCGAGGCGGCGAGCTTCGACGTCGCGATCATGCACCACGTCCTGCACCTGCTCGACGATCCCGCTGCGGCGATCGCGGACGCGGCGCGCCTGTTGCGGCCCGGCGGACGCCTGCTCGTCGCCGAGTTCGCGGCGCACGAGCTCGACTTCCTGCGTGAGCGCCACGGCCACCGCCATCTCGGAGTCGCCGACGAGGAGATGGCGGCCTGGGCAAGCGAGTCCGGGCTAACGATCGAACAGGAGCGCACGCTCGCGCCGCCCACGCGGGCCGGCGAGCAGCTGACCGTCAGGCTCTGGCTGCTGCGGGCCGCGGCGTCGGGCGCAGCACGCACGCGGAAGCCCACCTCGCAGGCGGCGGCGGTTGCATGAGCACGGCGGCCTCCTTCGAGTTCTTCCCGCCGCGCACCGAGGCCGCGCGCACGCACCTGTGGGGGGTGCTCGAGCGCCTCGCCGGGCTTGGCCCCGCGTTCGTCTCGGTCACCTATGGCGCGGGCGGCAGCACGCAAGCTGAGACGCTCGCCACTCTGTGCGCGATCGCCACGACGACCTCGGTGCCTGTCGCCGGCCATCTGACCTGCGTCGGTCGCTCGCGCGCCGAGGTGGACGCCACCGTCCGCGACTACTGGGACGCCGGGGTGCGCCACATCATCGCGTTGCGCGGCGACATGCCGGAACCAGGCGCGTCGTTTCGGCCACATCCCGACGGCTACGACGGCACGCCGCCGATGATCGCCGCGATCCGCGCGATCGCGCCTTTCGAGATCAGCGTCGCGACCTACCCCGAGACCCATCCCGAGCGCTCCCCCGCTGACGATCTCGCGCTGCTGGGGCGCAAGGTCGAGGCCGGGGCGACACGCGCGATCACCCAGTTCTGCTTCGCGACCGAGCAGATCGTCGCGCTGCGCGAGCGTGTCGAGCGCGCCGGGATCGACGTCACGATCGTGCCGGGGATCATGCCGGCCACCAACTTCGCCGCGGTGGCGCGGATGGCCGCGCGCTGCGGCGCGAGCGTTCCGGCGTGGCTCGCCGCAAGCTTCGAGGGTCTCGACGAAGACCCGCAGGCGCGCGCCCTGCTCGCCGCGATATGCGCCGCCCGCCAAGTCGAGGAGCTTCGCTGCGAGGGCTTCGAGCAGTTCCACTTCTACACGCTCAACCAGGCCGACGTGGTCGGCGCAGTCTGCCGGCTGCTCGATCTGCGGCCACGACTGCGGGAGCTCGATGCGGCATGACGACCGACAGCGCACGCACAGATCGCATCGCTGCGCTGCATGACGCGGCGGCGAGGCGCATCCTCGTGCTCGACGGCTCGTGGGGCGCGAAGATCCAGGATCTCAGGCTCAGCGAGGAGCAGTTCCGCGGCGAGCGCCTCGCAGACCATCCGGTAGCCCTGCGCGGAAACACGGACCTGCTCTGCCTGACACGCCCGTCCGTCGTGCGCGAGCTGCTCGAGGCCTATCTCGCCGCGGGCGCCGACATCACCTCGACGAACACTTTCACAGCGACCAGGATCGCCCAGGCCGACTACGGCGCGGAGGATCTCGTGGTCGAGATCAACCTCGCCGCGGCGGCCCTCGCCCGCGAGGTCGCCGACCGCTTTACGGCTCGCGACCCGAGCCGGCCACGCTGGGTCGCCGGCTCGATCGGCCCGACCAACCGGACGCTGTCGCTCTCCCCCGACGTTGGCGACCCCGGTGCGCGAGCCGTCGACTTCGACGAGCTCTACGACGCCTACCGCGAGCAGGCGCTGGCCCTCCAGGACGGCGGCGTCGACCTGTTCCTGGTCGAGACCGTGTTCGACACCCTCAACGCCAAGGCCGCGCTCAAGGCGATCCTGGACCTGCGCGACGAGGGCACCGCGGAGCTGCCGATCTGGATCTCCGGCACGATCACCGACCTGTCGGGCAGGACGCTCTCCGGGCAGACCGTCGAGGCCTTCTGGACCTCGGTGCGTCACGCCGAGCCCTTCGCCGTCGGGCTCAACTGCGCGCTCGGAGCGAGCTTGATGCGGCCCTACGTCGCGGAGCTCGCGGCGTCGGCGGACACGCTCGTCTCGGCCTACCCCAACGCCGGGCTGCCGAACGAGTTCGGCGAGTACGAAGAGGGCCCCGAAGAGATCTGCACGCAGCTGCGGGAGTGGGCGCAGGACGGCCTCGTGAACGTCGTCGGCGGCTGCTGCGGAACGACCCCCGCCCACATCCGCGCGATCGCCGACGCCGTGCGCGAGCTGCCGCCGCGCAGGGTCCCGCAGATCTCGCCGACGCTGCGGCTGTCCGGCCTCGAGCCCTTCGTCGCCGCCTGAGCCCCGAGCGCGATGAGCAACACCAAAGCGACATTCATCCACATCGGTGAGCGCACCAACGTGACCGGCTCGGCGCGCTTCAAGCGCCTCGTGCTGGCCGGTGACTACGCCGGCGCGCTCGAGGTCGCCCGCTCGCAGGTCGCGGGCGGCGCCCAGATCATCGACGTCAACATGGACGACGGGCTGCTCGACGGCGAGCAGGCGATGACCACGTTCCTGCGCCTGGTCGCGTCAGAGCCCGACATCGCCAGGGTGCCGGTGATGATCGACTCCTCGCGCTGGAGCGTCATCGAGGCCGGGCTCAAGTGCGTCCAGGGCAAGGCGATCGTCAACTCGATCAGCCTCAAGGAGGGCGAGCAGGCGTTCCTCGAGCAGGCGCGCAAGGTCCGTCGCTATGGCGCGGCGGTCGTGGTGATGGCCTTCGACGAGCAAGGTCAGGCCGACACGGTCGCGCGCAAGGTCGCGATCTGCGAGCGCGCCTACGGTCTGCTCACTCAGCGCGCCGGGTTCGATCCCGAGGACCTGATCTTCGATCCCAACATCTTCGCGATCGCCACCGGGATGCCCGAGCACGATGACTACGCGGTGGCGTTCATCGAGGCGACCTGGCGCATCAAGGAGCGGCTCCCGGGCACGCGGGTGTCGGGGGGCCTCTCCAACGTCTCCTTCGCGTTCCGCGGCAACGAGCCCGTACGCCAGGCGATGCACTCGGTGTTCCTCTATCACGCCATCGCCGCCGGCCTGGACATGGCGATCGTCAACGCCGGAGCGCTCGCGATCTACGACGAGATCGAGCCGCGCCTGCGAGAGCGCGTCGAGGACGTCATCCTCAACCGCCGCCCCGACGGCACCGAACGGCTGCTCGAGATCGCCGAGGACTACCGCGACGACACGCGGGCCGCCAGCGAGCCCGACCTCGCTTGGCGCGAGCAACCGGTTCACGATCGGCTCGTGCACGCGCTCGTTCGCGGTATCAACGAATTCATCGTCGAGGACACCGAGGAAGCGCGCCAAGCGGCGGAGCGGCCGCTCGACATCATCGAAGGGCCGCTGATGGACGGCATGAACATCGTCGGAGACCTCTTCGGCGCCGGCAAGATGTTCCTGCCGCAGGTGGTCAAGTCGGCTCGCGTGATGAAGCAGGCCGTGGCGCACCTCGAGCCGTTCATGGAAGCGGAGCGCCGCGAGACGCGCGGCGCCGGTCGCATCGTGATGGCCACCGTCAAGGGTGACGTCCACGACATCGGCAAGAACATCGTCGGCGTCGTGCTCGCCTGCAACGGCTTCGACGTGATCGACCTCGGCGTAATGGTGCCGGCGCACAAGATCCTCGACACGGCCGTCGAGCGAGACGCCGACCTGATCGGCCTCTCGGGCCTGATCACGCCATCGCTCGAGGAGATGTGCAACGTCGCGGCGGAGATGGAGCGGCGCGGACTGGTGCTGCCGCTCATGATCGGCGGGGCGACGACCAGCAAGGTGCACACCGCGGTGAAGATCGAGCCGCGCTACCAGTCGGGCCCGACGATCTACGTGGCCGACGCCTCGCGTGCGGTCGGCGTGGCGAGCGCACTGCTGAGCGCCGAGCAGCGCCCGGCGCTCGTGGCCTCGGTTCAGGCCGAGTATCGCGAGATCGCCGAGCGGCGTGCTGCCGAGGGGCGCTCCTCGCGCCGGGCGAGCCTCGAGTCGGCGCGCGCGAACCGCTTCGCCGCCGACTGGAGCTCATACACACCGCCGACTCCGAGGCTGCTCGGCGTACATACGATCGCCGACCTCGAGCTCGCGGAGCTCGTGCGCTACATCGACTGGACGCCGCTGTTCACGACCTGGGAGCTCAAGGGCAGCTTCCCGCGGATCCTCGAGGACCCGCTCGTCGGCGAGACGGCGCGGAGCCTGCACCGCGACGCCGAGGCGATGCTCGCGCGGATCGTCGCCGAGCGGTGGGTGAGGGCCGACGCCGTCGTCGGGTTGTGGCCGGCCAACTCGCAGGGCGACGACATCGTCGTCTTCGCCGACGAGCGCCGCGGCGAGCCGGTGGCGACACTGCACACGCTGCGCCAGCAGATGGGGCGCGACGCCGCTCACCCAAATCACGCGCTGGCCGATTTCATCGCGCCCGCCGACAGCGGCGTGGCGGACTACGTCGGTGCCTTCGCCGTCACGGCCGGGCATCGCGAGGCCGAGCGAAGCGCTGAGTTCACCCGCGCCAACGACGACTACAACGGGATCCTGTTCAAGGCCCTCTGCGACCGTCTCGCCGAGGCGCTCGCCGAACGCACGCACGAGTGGGTCCGTCGCGAGGCGTGGGGCTACGCGCCAGCCGAGTCGCTGAGCGGAGCCGACCTGCTCGCCGAGCGCTACCGCGGCATCCGCCCGGCCCCCGGCTATGGCTGCCAGCCCGACCACACCGAGAAGGGGACGCTCTTCTCGCTGCTCGATGCCTCCGCGCGCGCGGGCATCGAACTGACCGAGAGCTACGCGATGCTGCCCGGCTCATCGGTGTCGGGGATCTACCTCTCACACCCGCAATCGCGCTATTTCGGCGTGGGCCGGATCGGAGCCGACCAGCTCGAGGACTACGCGGCGCGCAAGGGCTGGACCCTCGCGCAGGCGCGCCGCTGGCTCGCCCCGATCCTAGCTGGCGACGGCGCCGAGCTGGCACTCGCCGCCTGACTCAGTCGGCGACGCCGCCGCGGTGGCGGTACGCCAGCGCCCACGCGGCACCGCCGCTCGCCGCGGCGGCGGCGAGCACAGCCGGCCAGGCGCCGATGCGCTTGGCCAGCGGGTGCGAGGCGACGAAGGCGGCGCCGTAGACACCGAGCAGCGCGGTCGCCCTGCCGGGTCCGGCGCGTCGCGTCCACTTGCGTGCGCACCAGGCGCCGGCAGCGGCCAGCACGCCGCCGCCGAGCGGTCGCACACCGGTTTGGCGTGCGACCAGATAGCCGGCGAGCAGCGATCCTGCAGCCACGGGCGCGGTGGGAACCTCGCTCACGCCAGACAGCGTACGCTTCGCGGCGCCTGGAGCGGCCGCTACTTCGGCGGCAGCGTCTTGACGTAGGCGAGACTGCGCTTCACCCACGCCGCGAGCTCGCGCTTGGTCACGAGTCCTTCGGGAGCGACCCTGATCCAGCCCTCCATCTCGCGGCCGCCCATGTTCATCAGCGTGGCGTGTGCCCGCGCGAGCGCGGCGTCGGTCTGCGCCGGGTCGATGCGGACCAGCAGTCCGCCCCGGCCGGAGGCGCTCACCGACATATTGCCGCGCAGCAGGAAGGCGAGGCCGCCGAACATCTTGCGCTCGGTGATCGCATCCTCGTCGGCGAGCAGTTCGCGCAGCCGGTTGGCGAGGTCCTCGTCGTAGGCCATCGCCGCTAGGACGCGGGCCCCGGGCCCTCGCCAAGCGACGCCGCGAGATTCGCGGCGAACTGGTCGACCATCTGGCCGGCTACGTCCGGCACGACGGCGCGGCCGTACTGCGCGACCGCGCCGTGCATGTGCAGATCGGTCACGATCGTGACGGCGGTGCCGGCGCCGTCGGGCTCGAGCGTGGACTCGATCGTCGCCGTCGCGCCGCCGCGGCCCTTGACCTCGCGCGCCTTGACCGCGAGCGTCGTACGACGAGCCGATCCGTCCAACAGCTCGCGGCGCACGTCGGCGGCGAACTCGAGTGCCACGGGTCCGAGCCTGACAGCCATCGTTGCCTTCCAGGCGTTCTCGTCGACCACCGCATCGAGCCGCGCGCCCGGCATGTTGGGGACCACGCGGGGGACGTCGTTGAGCAGGTCCCAGACCTGCTCAGGCGAGGCCGGGACGTTGAACGAGTTCTCGAGCCTCACGCCCCGGCCTCGTCCACCAGGGCGAGCACGTACTCGGGCGTCATCGGCAGCACGCCGATCGAGGCGCCGCCGAGGGCGTCGGCGACGGCGTTGACGATCACCGGCGGCGCCGCGATCGTGCCGCCCTCGCCCACGCCGCGGTAGTTGACCTCCGCGAGCGGCTCGCTGTGGAGGTGCTCGATCTCGATCGAGGGGATCTCCATCGCGGTCGGAACGAGGTAGTCCATGAAGGTGCCGGCAAGGAAGTTCGCCTCGTCGTCGTAGAGGGCGTTTTCGAGCAGCGCGATGCCGATCCCCTGTGCGATGCCGCCGCGGATCTGGCCCTCGACGATGGCGGGGTGGATCAGCTCGCCGCAGTCCTCGACGACGACGTAGCGCTTGATCTCGACCACCCCGGTTTGCGGATCGACCGCGACGATGCAGGCGTGCGTGCCGCCCGACCAGCCGCCCGGCGGCTGCTGGTAGATGGCGCTCGAGCGCAGGCCGTCGTCCTCGCCCTCGCGCCCCATGAAGTACGCGGCCATCGCGATCTGGGCCAGCGGGATGCCCCGCTCAGCGTCGCCCTTGGGCATCACCACGGCGTCGACGATCTCGAGGTCGCTTGGCGAGATCTCGAGCATGTCGCCGGCCATCTCGAGGACCTTCTCCTTGACCGCCCGGGTCGCGTGCAGTGCCGCGCCGCTGGCCATCGTCGCCGCACGCGAGCCGCCCGTGCCGATGATGCTGAACGGGGTTTGCTGAGTGTCGCCGTGGACCACGCGGACGTGTTCCAGCGGGACGCCGAACTCGCTCGCCGCGATCTGTGCGAGCGTGGTCTCGTGGCTCTGCCCGTGCGGCGCCTGTGCGGTGATCACGGTGAGGTGCCCGTCGATCTCCAGCCGCGCGACCGCGCGCTCGTCGGGCAGGTGCATGCCGACGGAGGACATGAAGTCCGGCGGCCCGGGGGCCGGCTCGATGTAGGTCGCGAAGCCGAGGCCGAGTAGCTTGCCGTGCGCGCGAGCCTCGATCTGCTCGCGCCGGAAGCCTTCCTGGTCGATCAGCTCAACCGCTCGCTCGAGCGTCTCGAGCGCCATGACGCCCTCGAGCGTCGGCCCGGTCGCCATCTTCCGCGGCTGCTCGTCCATGCGCACGAGGTTGCGCCGGCGCACCTCGACCGGGTCGAGGCCGAGCTC
>Ga0209415_10013833_pt1 | contig 13242 bp, 8 predicted proteins | sample PeaSoiSIISIP2007_FD_187696 | JGI IMG/M metagenome (GOLD analysis project Ga0209415, IMG submission 187696) | Peat soil microbial communities from Weissenstadt, Germany - SII-SIP-2007 (SPAdes) (version 2) | ecosystem: Environmental > Terrestrial > Soil > Wetlands > Peat | place: Germany... | reverse complement strand
CGTGCTTGGAAACGATCCTATAAGCGCCGACACGATGCTCGTCAGGCTGTCCGCGAATATCCCCCCCCGCATGCGCAGCCCGTGCTCGGGCCCCCTCGTCTCCAGCCCGGACAGCTGGGACGTCGCCGTCATGTCGCCCAGAGACTCGATCACGGAGACGACGTAGATGAACGCGAAGGGCAGGAAGAACTCCCAGCGGAACGCGAGGCCGTGGGGCAGGAACCGCGGAACGGTGATCCACCCGTTCTCGTTCGGCGGCGGCGCGTGCAGCCAGCCGAGGAGGGCGCACACCGCGTAGCCCACCGCAACCCCGAAAAGGATGCCGGCCAGCCGCGTCCACGGCTGGCCCACGGCCTGCGCGGCCACAACGGCCGCGATGACGCAGGCCGCGATGGCGGCGCCCGCCCAGGCGGGGGCGCCGGGTGCCGGCGCGGCGATGACGCCGTACATGGCCTCCGGAATGATGGAGATCCCAATCAGGAGGACCACGATCCCGCAGACCAGGGGCGAGAACACCCGCCGCAGCCTGGGAAGGAACGGCGCGAGGGCCAGCGACACCGGCGCAGCCGCTAGGCCCATCCCGAACATCAGGGCCAGGCCGCCGGTCTGCCCGGCCTGCATGAGGGGCTGGATGAAGGCGAAGCTCGTGCCCGTGACGCTCAGGAGCCCCGAGCCCACGGGCCCGAACCTCGTCGACTGGAGGAATGTCCCCAGCGCCGCGGCGAGGAGCGCCATGCTCGTCAGGTAGGCAGCGTCGGCGGGCGGGATCTTCAGGATGTTGGTCAGCAGGAGCGCGGGCGTGATCACGCCCACCACCATGGCCGCCACCTGCTGGAGGCTGACCACCAGCGCCGCGGCCGGAGGCATCCGGTCGTTCAGGCCGTAGACAAGGAGGCTGGGCGGGCGGGCTTGGGGGTCGGTTTCCATTGCGCAACGTTAAGCAGACCCCGGACCAAGAGCACAAGCAGCCTGTTCCCCGGGCGAACCTGCCCGCCGGCGGACGGCCGGGCCCGCCCGGGAGCCGATCCTGTTGACGGAGGCGGGATGGTTGGCCACAGTGGTCCCCGTCCCAGCCTCACCCCAATAGAAAGGAGATCATCATGACTGTGCTCCATGCGCTCTGGCTCCCCATCCTGCTGTCGTCGGTGTTCGTCTTCGTCGCGAGCTTCATCCTCCACATGGCGTTGCCGTGGTGGCACAGGAGCGACTACTCCAAGCTGCCCAACGAGGACAAGGTGATGGACGCAGTCCGTCCGTTCGCCATCCCGCCGGGCGACTACATGGTTCCCCTGTGCTCGAACCCGAGCGAGATGAAGTCGCCCGAGTTCACCGAGAAGCTGAAGAAGGGGCCCGTCATGGTGGTGACCGTCATGCCCAACGATTGCTTCGGCATGGGAAAGAGCCTCACCCTCTGGTTCCTCTACCTGGTTGCGGTCAGCTTGTTCGCCGCCTACGTGTCGTGCCACGCCCTTGCGATCGGCGCCAACTACAAACACGTCTTCCGGATCGCCGGGACGACCTCGTTCCTCGCCTACGCCGCAGCGCTCTGGCAGATGTCGATCTGGTACCGGCGCTCGTGGCTCACCACGATCAAGGCGACGGTTGACAGCCTGATCTACGCCGGGCTGACGGCCGGCACGTTCGGCTGGCTCTGGCCGCGGTAGCCTTCGCGGGCAGAATATCCGGATATGCCCCCTGCTCGCCGCGGTGCCACCCGCGGGCGACGGCGGGCGTTTCGCGCCGAGTTGATGCAGGGAGGACGGGCCGGCCCTGCATGTAAAAACCGGTGATTATCAACTTGATCCGCGTTCCGCTGGTTGATATCATATCATCGGCTCACTGCTCGAGGACAACCCCAGGCCCCGTGATCATTGGCAATCTGCGAGAAAACCCCTACCGCCGGCTCCTGGGCGGGCGCATGGCGTTCGGCGCGGCCGTCCTCCTGGCGCTCGCGCCGGCCCGGATCCAAGCCGCGGAGCCCCCCGCGGCCCAGCCTCCCTCGCCCGCCGTTCAGGCCATCACCAGTCCCGCGCAGATTTTTCGTCTTTCGACCGATGAGAAGTCAGTGGCGCATCCCCTGAGGGTCGAGGGTCGCGTGAGCTACGTGGACCCCCGGTGGCGCCACCTCTGGCTCGAGCAGGACGGCCTCGGCGAGTACATGCTCCTGTCGACCAACCCTCCGCCGCTGCTTCAGGGCCAGCGAGTCCGGATCGAGGGGACGATAGTCCCCTCCAAGGGGCTGGACGCCGGCGCCGTGGCCGTGAGCGTGCTGCAGGCCGACGCCCCTTCGCAGGCCCTGGACGCCAACGGGAGGATGTTCGACGTCGCCGCATTCAACAACCGGGTGGTGGGCGTCGATGCCTACGTCGACGCGGAGCGCCTGCTTGACGACGACCACCTCCGGCTGGGGCTCGTCATCGACGACCAGCCGGCGATCGCCTATGTGAAGCCGGACGACCCCCGGTCGCTTCCCGCATGGCGAGGCAAGTTCGTCCGCATCACCGGGCTCTACCAGGGGCGGTTCGACCCGACCCGCACCCAGGTGAGCATCGAGATCTTCACGGCTAGTCAGGGCACCGTGAACGTCGTGGGTTCGATCGACGCCTACCCGCGCTTTGGGATCCCTCTGACGCCGATCAACGAGCTGTACCTCGCCCCGCCGGGCCGGGAGGTGCGCATCCTCGGCAGCGTGCAGGCCGACGATCCGGGCAGCCAGCTGGTCGTTCGCGACGACACGGGCCAGGTCGTCGTCCATTCGGTCCAGCAGCAGCGGCTGCAGCCCGGGGCCGTTGTGGACGCCGTGGGCCGGGTGGCCTTCTCGATCAACCAGTGGGCGCTGCAATCCGCCCTTTTCCGGGTGGTGCCCCCGGGGAGCGAGGCCGGCAGCTCGCGCGGTGCGACGCCCGGCGTGCTCACCCAGGTCGGAGATATAAGGCAGCTCAGCGTCGACGAGGCGTCGAAGGGCCTTCCGGTGGAGATCTCCGGCACGGTCACCTGGTCGCTTCCCGGGAACGACTTTTTCTTCCTGCAGGATTTGAGCGGGGGTATCCGTGTGCGCTTCAAGCCCGGGCGGATGGAGACGCCCCTGCGCTACAAGTACCTCGCGGTCGACGGGGTGACCTGCAGCGGCGGCTTCGCCCCGGCCGTCGAGCTCAGGCGGTTCCGGGACCTCGGCTCGATGAGCCCCCCTCCGGTCCGCGAGATCACGTTTGACCAGGCTATCAGCGGCGAGGAGGACGGCCAGTGGGTGAGGATGGTTGGCTTCTACAAGGCAACGGAATCGGAGGGCGACGTCCGGCGCATCCATGCGATCACGCCCGGCGGCGAATTTGTCGCGATCGTGGTCTCCCCGGTGAGCTTCACCGCGACCCCGGGGACGCTCGTGCGCATCACGGGCGTCTGCGAGGTGGTCACCAACGAGGATGGCGGGATCACGGGAATCGTGCTTCGAACCCCGTCCCTACCCGAGATCATCGTCGAGCATGACGCGCCCGCAGACCCCTACAACATGCCGCTGCGCTCGCTCAGGGAACTGAGGCAGCTCAACACCGCGCGCGAGTTCATGCGGATCCACGTCGCCGGGACCGTGCTCTACGCGGAGACCGGCCGCCTGGTCTACGTGGAGGAGGACGGCGGCACCGTCCTTCTCCTGAGCCACGACACCCAGCCGCTGTCGCCCGGTGACAGGATCGAGTCCGTGGGGATACTGGGAATCGAGGGGGTTCGCGCGGTGCTGCGCGAGGCCACCTACAGGAGGCTTGGGCCCGGGCAGCCGCCCGCCGCGGTGGCGAAGGCCAATCCCTCGCGCCTCCTTGTCGCGCTCGATTCGCACCTGGTGACCATGCGCGGCACCCTGATCGATGCTCTTCGCGAACAAGACCGGACCCGGCTAACGCTCCAGTCGGGGACCACGATCTTCGAGGCCGTGCTCAACCAGCCGCCGTCGGCGACCGAGTCCCTGTCAGCCGGCGAGGGATTAGAGGTCACGGGCATCTACCGGATCGAGTACGACGACTCCCGCCAGCCGCGGGCCTTCCAGCTGCTGCTGCGCTCCGGCCGGGACATCGCGGTCTTCCAGAAGGCGCGCCTGTGGACCCTGCAGAGGGCCCTAGCCGCACTCGCCATCCTCGGTGGCCTCGCGGTGCTCGGCCTCGCGTGGATCACCGCGCTGCGCCGCCGCGTCAAGCGGCAGACCGAGCAGATCCGCGAGCAGCTCGAGCGCCAGATGAAGCTTGAGTCAGAGCTGCAGCACGCCGCGCGGCTGGAGTCGCTGGGGGTGCTCGCCGGGGGGATCGCCCACGACTTCAACAACCTGCTCACGATCATCATGGGCAACGTCTCGTTCGCGATGCTCAACGCGAAGGCGATGGAGGCTGTCGGCAAGTGCCTGCGCGACATCCAGGGGGGCGCCGCGCGGGCCCGGGACCTCACCCAGCAGCTGCTGACCTTCGCGAAGGGGGGCAGCCCGCTGCGCTCGACCGTCTCCATGACCAGCATCGTGCAGGACATGAGCGAGTTCATCCTGCGCGGGTCGAGCGCGCGCTGCGAGTTCGACTTCCCGCCCGAGCTGTGGAACGCCAGCGTGGACAAGGACCAGACAGCCCAGGTGGTCCAGAACCTCGTGCTCAACGCCGTGCAGGCGATGCCCAACGGGGGGATCATCCGGATCTCTCTCCGCAACGAGGTCGTCGGCCCGGGTTTCCGGGCCGGCCTCTCGCCCGGCCGCTACGTCCGCCTTGCCATCGCCGACAGCGGGGCGGGCATCAGCCCGGACATCCTGCCCCGGATCTTCGAGCCGTACTTCACCACCAAGCGGGTCGGAAGCGGCCTCGGCCTCGCCACCGTGTACTCGATCGTCAGGAAGCACCAGGGCCACATCGAGGTGACCTCCGCGCGCGGCAAGGGCACGACCTTCACCCTTTGGCTTCCCGCCGCGGATCCCTCGTCGGCGGTCGAGCCGGCGCCCGAGTCGGGAGCGGCCAGTCCCTTGGAGCCAGGCAAGACCGCCAGGGTGCTCCTCATGGACGACGAGGAGAGCATCCGCCGGCTGGGCGGGTCCCTGCTCGAGCACATGGGGCTCGACGCCACCCTTGTCGCCGACGGTGCCGAGGCCGTGCGCCAGTTTGAAGACGCGCGCGGCGCCGGCCGGCCCATCGATCTCCTCATCCTCGACCTCACGATCCCCGGCGCGATGGGCGGCAAGGCGACGATCGAGGCGATCCGGAAGGTCGACCCGCGGGTGCCGGCCATCGTCTCGAGCGGCTACTCGAACGATCCCGTGCTGGCGGATTTCAAGAGGTACGGCTTCCAGGCCATGGTTCCCAAGCCCTACGACGTCACCTTATTGGCAACGACCATCCGGGAGCTCCTCGCGAGGCGCAGTTAGGGGCCCGTAGGGCGGACCCTCGGCGACCCGGCGCGGCTAGATCAGAACGCTATCCAGGCCTCGACGTAGAGCGTGTTGTTGTCCTGGGCGTTTGAGCCTGCGCCGTCGTAGTTCGTCCGCGCCCCGTTGAAGCGGTTGTAGACCACGTACTGGATGGAGAACTTGACGTTGCTCTTGGGCCAGAACGCCGGGCCGCCGTTCTTGTTGAACGGGAGGTAGTCGAGCTGGAACAGGAGGCCGTCGCTGGTAGGCGAGCCCGTCTGGCTGCCGCTGAAGATCGCGGCATCGCTCGATCCGTCGACCAGGAAGTACTGCACGGCGCCGCCGAATGTCTTGTCGTAGAGGTAGTCGAGCGTCGCCTTGAAGCTGTACAGCGTGTCCGACGGATTGGAGCTGTTGCCGAGCGCATAGCTCGCGTCCCAGTTCTGGCGCTCATAGATCCAGCTCACCATCGCGGTGACGTCGTGGGGGCCTCTCGACACCTGGTACTGCGAGTCCAGCCCAAAGTCCGTGATCCTGTCCTTTCCCGCGCTCTGGTCGCGGCCGGGATACGTCTGGGCAGCCAAGCCGAACGTGCCTATCTCCCAGTGGCCTTCGCCGACCAGCCGGTCGACGGCGAGGCGCCAGTAGGGCGCAAGGCCCGCGACCTGCGTCTCGCCCGTCGGGTCTATGCCGAGGGAGTTCTGCAGGCCGGCCCCGATCGTGTGGTAGGCCCCAAGGTCGACGTAGAGCGTGTCGGCGAGCATGGTGTAGGCCCCGACCCCGACGACCTGCTGGGCGAGCCCGCCCTCTATGAGCGTCCCCGCATCCGGCGTCGGCGCGAGCCCCGAGCCCGAGAAAGGGAAGCCCCACGCGGGCGTGGAATTCCACGGGTCCTGCATGGTCGGGTTGTTGTTCGCGTAGGCCCCGAAGATGACGGTCTGGTCGCGGACGCTCGTCGTCTCGGCGAACCGAAGCTCCGTGTTGTCCCAGTGCCAGGCCTTGGCGATCCCGTCGTAGGTCGTCTGGCTGAAGATGCCGATCCTGTCCAGCACGGCGGCGACGTCCTTGCCGAAGAGCTGGTCGGCATAGGGTCCGAAGAGGCGGCCCGCGTAGAACACGCTCAGCTGCGTGAGCGCGAAGTTGTTGTTGTCGGCGAACCCGGGCGCCGCCCCGCCCGCCTGGCCCGCCTGGGTGTTCGTGAAGGACGGCTGCAGCATGACGGCGAGCGGCGGGATTGAGGTCGTCGCCGGGTCGGAGCTCAGCGTGTAACCCGACAGCTTGAACTGCCTTCCGAACTGGTTGAGGATCGGGAACTCGGTGTGGCAATCGATGCACTGCATGCCCATCTGGCGCGCGAAGCTCGGCACGGCGCGGGCCGACGGTGGCCCTAGGACCCCGGCGGCAAGCACTAGGCAGGCCAGCCGTGAGGCGCGGCGGATTGCGCGGCCGGAGGCGGGCGCTTCGCGCGGCGGCCGTGTACCTGGATCCGATTCATGTGTGCTTGTCTTCATAGGGTTCCTGGGGTTTCGGTGCCGTAGGCGCGGGTGCGCTTCAAAATCCGAGATCCTCGCCCTTCGGCTTCAGGCTGAGGAGATAGGCGACCAGGTCGTCCAGCTCAGCGTCCCTGATCGTCGTGCCCCATGCCGGCATGTACAGGGGCGGGGGCGGGCGCGCCGGGTCGAGGGCGGGGATCTCGCGCTGGCCTCCCTGGATGAGCCGCCTGAGCTCCGGCTTCGTGTACCCGTCGGCCACGTAGGTCAGGGCCGGCACCTGCTGGGCGGTCTTGGCGTTGGGGTTGGGCACACCGCCCTTGCCGTCGGGGCCGTGGCAGCCTGCGCAACCGTACTTGCGGAACACCTCGCGGCCCCGGTCGACCGGGCTCATGAGCGCGGGTATCTCGAGGGCAACGGCCTGGTCGCGCTTGTGCAGGAGGAAGTCGGTGAGGGCGCGCGCCTCGGCCTCGGTGAACCCGAACTTCGGCATGACGGTCCCCGGGCTGACCGTCTGCGGGTCCCGGAAATGCTGGATGATCCACTCGGGCTTGCGCCTGAGGCCGACGTCGTCGAGCGCCGGACCGACCTTGCCGCCCTGGCCGCCCATGGAATGGCAGCCGATGCAGCCCTTCTGCTGGAACAGGTGCAGGCCCTGGGCGGCGCTCGGAATCACCTTCATCGAGGCGTAGAAGCCCGGGAGGGCCTCGCCGGTCTGGCTCAGCATGAATAGGACAACCGCGTCGATGTCAGGCTCCGAGAGCTTCTGCGGCGGCATGCCGGAGCCCGGCGTGACGGCGGCGGGCTCGAGGAAGTGCGCCCTGAGCCATTCCGGGGAGCGGCGGGCACCCACCCTGTCGAGCTCGGGCCCGACGACGCCGCCGACACCGCCCAGCTTGTGGCAGCCGCGGCAGCCGACGGTCTCGAAGACCTGGGCGCCGCGCGCGAGCCGGGGCGCGGCCGGGTTGTCTGCGGCCTCGTGGCACTGGCCGCACGAGGCCTCGATGTACTTGAGTGGCAGCATGGGCTGGTCCCAGTGCGCCACGTTGCCGTGGGCGTCCTCGGTGGTCGTCGCGCGCCCCTGGCCTCGGTGGCAGATCGTGCAGCCAAACTTGTCGAAGGGATGCTCGTCGTGGCGCGGGTGGTAGGCGAGCGGCTGCGGGTAGCCGCCGTAGCTCGGGTCCTCGGCCGCGAGGTGGCAGGTCGTGCAGCGGTCGACGCGGTTCAACTCCGGCAGCAGGATCTGCTGGATCTGTATCGGCGTGCGCATGGCCTGCTGCCTCTGCTCGGGGCTCGCCGCGCGCCGGACCTCCTCGGCGATGAACCGGCGCTGGTAGTCCTTCCAGGGCCGGTACTCGTCGCGGTAGTATCCCAGGCCCGTCAGCAGGCCGACGACGACGCACAGGGCGCTGAACCAGCCGTAGAATCTCTGCAGGGAGCCGTTGTCCATCTCAGCGGCCCTCCATCGCGGGCGGCGGCGTGCGCCACGGCACGACCCAGCCCCAGTTAGGCCCGCGGAAGTAGGTGCCTATGACCGTGAAGGCGATGGCCGCAGCGACGCACACGCTGAATACCATGGTCGCCACCCTGCGCTCCCTCGCGAACCAGCGCCCCACCCCGACGCGCCGCCGGTCAACGTAGGGGAGCACGACAAGCGCCGTGACGATCAGGGCCGGCACAACGACGCCGCCCCAGAAGGCCGAGTAGCTCACAAGCTCCTGCAGCCCCAGGAAATACCACGGTGCCTTCGCGGGGTTCGGGGGGTGGATGGGGTTGGCGAGCTCCTCCAGGGGGGCGTTCCAGAAGATGGCGAGGAAGAGCACGAACGCCACGACGACGAGGAAGAGCAGCAGCTCCCGGAAGATGAGGTGCGGCCACGAGAACACCTCGTCCTCGGGATTCTGCCCCACCTGGGGGGTCGTGCCCCGCGCGAGCTCCATGAGGCCGTAGGTCTTGTTCGTAGGGAGCTGGTCCAGCGCCAGCGACTGGACGGTGTCGGCGGACTCGCCGGGCCGGGACAGCCCCCCGTCCTTGCGGACCCTGAATAGATGGACGGCCACCATCAGCCCGGCGATCGCCGGCAGCACGATCACGTGCAGGGCGTAGAAGCGGGTCAGGGCCTCCTGCCCGACGATGTTCCCGCCGAGCATCAGGTACTTGAGCCCCGGCCCGACCACGGGCGCGTAGCCCGCGATGCTGGTGCCCACCGTGATGGCCCAGAACGCGAGCTGGTCCCAGGGAAGCAGGTAGCCGGTGAAGCTGAGACCCAGGGTCGTCAGGAAGAGGCCGACGCCGACAAGCCAGTTGAACTCCCGCGGCGGCTTGTAGGCCCCCGTATAGAACACCCGGCACATGTGGAGCATCACGGAGGCCACCATGAGGTGCGCCGCCCAGCGGTGCATGTTCCTCACGAAGAGGCCCGCCGAGACGACGAACTGCAGGTCCTTCATCCGGTCGTAGGCCTGCGTCGTGCTCGGCACGTAGTAGAACATCAGCAGCACCCCCGTTCCGGTCAGGATGAGGAACAGGTAGAGCGAGATGAGCCCGAGGCCCAGCGAGTAGGAGGCGCGAAGCGCGTGCCGGTTCACCTTGGCCGGCTGCACGTGCAGAAGGAAGCTCGAGACCATCGCCTGGGACCGCTCCAGGTTGCTCTGCGGGGGCCCGACGCGGAAGATGGACCTGCCGACCCGCGTCGCCGCAAACCATGACCAGAGGCTGCCGGGGCCCATCTTCACAGGATGAGGTACTTGTCGATGCCCACGCTCTGGCCCTTGTCGACGAGCAGCCGGCTGTCCTTGCTCAGCGTCACGAGGAACCACGTTAGCGGCTTGGGCGCCGGCCCGCTCTCCACGACGCCGTCGGGGCTGAAGACGCTCCCGTGGCAGGGGCAGTGGAAGCCCCCCTCGGTCCGGTTGACCGTGCACCCGAGGTGGGTGCACACCGCCGACAGGCACCGGAACGTGTTGCCCCGGCGCAGCAGGAAGACCCGCTCCTCCTCGAGGAAGGTGATGGACCCGTCGGGATAGTCCTCGGGCGCCCCCGCCTTGAACTTCTGGGCGGGCTCGAAGACGACGTTCGGCTCGAGGAAGCGCATGGTGCCGAGGGCGGTCGCTGCGGCCGCGAAGGTCCCCGCGATCCAGCCCATCGACAGCTGCAGGAAGCTGCGGCGGGAGACGACCGGCCCGTTTCTTGGCGTGGGACCCATGTCAGGAGGGCACAAGCTCCACGCGCTCCATCGTGATGGCCCCGGTCGGGCAGCGGACGGCGCACAGGCCGCAGCGGATGCAGCGGGTCTCGTCCTTGATGATGGCGCCCTGCTCTCCCGGGCCGGGCACCCTCCCGTAGCGGGCCATGAACGCCGACTGCAGCGCCTCGCTTCCGCGCAGCGCGGCCACGTCGACGAGCCTCAGGCAGTACTCGGGGCAGACATCGGCGCAGCCCCCGCAAAGGATGCACTCGTCCCCGTCGAACACCGGTCCCACGTGGCACTTGAGGCAGCGGTCCGACTGGCGCCCCGCCTCGGAAGCCGGGTAGGCGTTCTCGACCTCGGCTATGCCCACGCGCCGGTCGAGCGGGAGGGTCGGCGGTTTGCGCCGCTCGAGCTTCTCGTAGTCCGGCTTCATGGAGTAGCGGCCGGTGTCGTAGACCGTGACCCGCGCCTGCTGGGGTTCGGCGGGCACGCGCCCCGTGAGGTACTTTGCGATCGAGCGCGCCGCCTTCTTGCCCTCGGCCACCGCGGTGATGATGATGCGCGGCCCGAACGCCGCGTCGCCGCCCGCAAAGACGTCCGGCCTCGACGTGGCCATGGTCGCCGGATCGGCCTGCAGCGTGCCCCTGGGCGAGACCTTCAGGTTGTCCCCGGGCCCGATCCACGAAAGGTCCGGCGACTGGCCGATCGCGAGCACGACGGTGTCGGCCTCCTGGATCTCCTCGCTTCCCTCTATGAACTGGGGGTTGAAGCGCCGGTTCTCGTCAAATACTCGGCTCGCGCGGACGAGCTCGATCCCGGTCACCTTGCCGTCGCGCCCGAGGATTCGCCTTGGCCCATAGCGCGTGTGCAGCCGGATCCCCTCCTCCTCGGCCTCCTCGATCTCCTCTCGTGCCGCGGGGATCTCGTCCAGGCTCTCGAGGCAGTACATGTGCACCTCGGGCACCCCGCTCCGGATGGCCTCGCGGGCCACGTCGAGCGCGATGCGCACCTCGTCGGGGGCCTCCGTGTCCCTCGCCGTCAGCTCCTCGAGCACCGTGGCCGCCTTGCGGAGCGCGACCCGGAGTTCCGCCTCGCTCATGCCGGCGACCGCCTCGGACTGGCGCACGATCGAGCGCGCCACGTCGAACGCGACGTTGCCCCCCCCGATCACGACCACCCTGCGACCGAGCCTGACCTTGTAGCCGAGGTTGACGTTCAGCAGGAAGTCTATGGCGCGCACCACGCCGTCGTTCTGCACACCCTCGATCGCGAGTTCCCGGCTCTTGTGGGCCCCGATCCCGAGGAACACGGCCTCGAAGCCCTGCCTGCCCAGGTCCGCCAGCGAGAAGTCCGCGCCGAGCCTCGAGTTCAGCCGGATCTCGACGCCCAGCGCCTCGATCGCCGCGATCTCCGCCCGGACGATCTCCCTCGGGAGCCGGTACTCCGGGACCCCGAGGACGAGCATCCCCCCGGCGACCTTCTGGCCCTCGAAGACGGTCGGTGCGAATCCCATGAGCGCCAGCTCGTGCGCGCAGGACAGGCCGGCCGGCCCGGCGCCCACGACCGCGACCCTGCGGCCCTCGCCGAGGCGCTCCCGCCTCGGGTCGCGCAGCTGCGGGTACACCCTTCCCAGGTCGAAGGCGTCCGACTCGACGCCGAAGCGCTCGCACACAAAGCGCTTGAGCGCCCGGATCGAGACGGGGGCGTCGATCGCCCCGCGCCTGCACTTGGCCTCGCACGGCGCCGCGCACACGCGCCCGCAGATCGACGCGAAGGGGTTCGGGGCGCGGGCGATGATGTAGGCGTCCTCGTAGCGGCCCTCGGCTATGGCCTGCACGTAGGCCCCGGCGTCGGTGCGCACCGGGCAGCCCTCGCGGCAGAGGACCTGCCTGGCGAAGTATCCGGCGTCAGGCAGCTCGACGGCGTAGGTCGCTGGCATGATCTCGGGGCCCGGGGCGGTCCTGCGCGGTCACTTCTGGGCGTAGGAGGCCAGGATCTCCTTCAGTCTCGCGTCGGCGTCGGCCTTGGCCGCGCCGTCGGCCTTCGAGTACTTCTCGTCGAACAGGGCCTTCTTGCGGACCGACGAGTCATATGCCAGGAACTCGTAGATCTTCTTCGCCTGCCCCGGGCTGATGCCGGAGCCGGGCTTGTGCATCATGCGCTTGATGTAGCGCGACCACTCGTCGGGGAGCGCGAACTGGCAGTTGATCGGCCGCGCCAGCGTGTGGCAGGCGGAGCACTTCTGGCGGAAGATCGGGTAGCTGTCCCGCAGCCCGGCCGGGTAGGCCGAGACGTCTATCGAGGCCGGCCCGCTGTCGAACTGGGCCAGCTGCTCCTTGCTGAGCGCCTGGACCTCGTCCTCCGCGGCACGGGCGGCGGCGATCAGGGCGGCCGCGCAGGCTCCGGTCAGAATCAGCGATAGCACGTGGCTCTTCTTCATGGTGGGTTATTCGTGGTGAATGGGGGGATCCCGGCACGCCGCCGGGCGGCCGGCACGCGACCGCACCCCAGACGATACCAGAATCGGCCGTCCAAGCGCTAATCGCGCCTTGGTGTTCTCTTATCGGCTATTGGCCTTGCCCGCTCTGGGCTGAAGACCGCGCCCTATCCTTGCATCTGCGAGCGCAGCGACAGCCTGTACGCGGTCGGGGCCATGCCCAGGTGCCGCTTGAAGACGCTGTTGAAGCGCGGGATGGAGCCGAAGCCGGAGGCGAAAACCACCTCGGATATGCGCAGCGCCGGGTCCCCCAAGAGCGTCTTCGCCTTCTCGAGGCGCACCCGCGTCACGTACTCCGTAAGCGTCATGCCCGTCGCCCTCTTGAACAGCTTGCAGAAGTAGAACCGGCTGACCCGCACGTGCTCGACCACCTGCGCCAGCACGATCGGCTCGTCGATGTGCGCGTGGACGAAGCGCTTCGCCCGGGTCACGGCCGGCGGATCGTCGGACGAGAACGCTATCGCGTGCTCGTCAATGAAATCGGCCAGGTACTGCGCAAACACGCTCAGGAGCTGTATGATGGCCTCAAAGCGCTCGGCGTTGACGACGGGCGTGTCGAAGTAGGCCTTGCGGAGCCGCGTCTCCCATGCGCCGTCCTGGCCCGCGCCGATGAGCTTGAGCACCAATTCGAAGTCGCGCTGGGTGGGCTCCCTGCGCAGCACCTGCCCGCTCATGAGCGTGGCCACGTGGCGCCCCA
>Ga0209415_10013831_pt1 | contig 13246 bp, 12 predicted proteins | sample PeaSoiSIISIP2007_FD_187696 | JGI IMG/M metagenome (GOLD analysis project Ga0209415, IMG submission 187696) | Peat soil microbial communities from Weissenstadt, Germany - SII-SIP-2007 (SPAdes) (version 2) | ecosystem: Environmental > Terrestrial > Soil > Wetlands > Peat | place: Germany... | reverse complement strand
TCAGCCACCTCACCTGGTCTGGTACTTCTACTGTGACTTTCAGAACTTGTCATCCGACCACCTCCTTTCCGGTGTAACGGCAGAGTACAAAAAAGCCGGGCGGGCGTCAACGGCCCGGAAGAGGCGTGCCTCGAAAATCGATAGTTCGCAGGTACACTTATTTCGCCGGCTGAAAACCATTCAACATGCCAACCGTAAGTGTGGCCGCTACCGTCCTCAATGAGTGCGCCGACATCGACACACTGGTCGAGAGTCTGATGCATCAGACTCTCGCTCCCGCCGAAGTCATCATCGTCGATGGCGGGTCCACCGACGGAACCTGGGAGCGTCTCGAATCCGCCCGATTAAAATATCCGACCCTGCTTCCTATTCGCGATGAGAGCTGCAGCCTGCAGCGTTCCCCGGGGCCGATCGCACGCGGCCGTAATGTCGCAGTTACCGCAGCTTCGTCCGATGTAATCGCATTCACCGATGCCGGATGCACCCACAGCCTTGACTGGCTCGCCAATCTGACAGCCCCGATCTTCAAGGGAGATTCCGAGTATTCCGTCGGCGGATCATACATTGACCTCGCAACCTCCACCGTCTGGGACGTTGCCTCCGCTCCCTTCTTTGGGGTCAAGTTGAACCCCGAAGCCGCCACCAAATCTTGTACCGCCCGGTCCATGGCCTTCCGCAAAGAACTCTGGCAACGTGTCGGCGGATTCCCCGAGACGGTATTCCTCGGAGAAGACACCGTATTCGATGTCAAGGTGCGCGAAATTGTGACCCCAGCTTTCCCGGAACGCGCCAAGGCGTCTTACCAGCCGCGTCACACCTTCCGCTCCGCTCTCCGGCAAATGGTCAGCTATTCCGTAACGGATGGCGTTCTGGGCGGACGCTCGGCCCGCCTGTGGCGAAATATAGCTCGATGCCTCGCCGAACTTCTTGCCGTCCTAGCTCTCTTCTACTCACCCATTCCGTTGTTGTGCGTGCTCGCCCTCGAAGTCTATTTCGCTTTCAGGTTGGACTGGACCTATGTCCGAAGGGCTCCCATCCGAACCTTGGCTGCGCGCCTGGCATTTTCCCTGATCGTTCCCTGGGTGGTCGCGTGCTATCAGACCGTGGGCAGCATCACCAAGAAGAACCGTCCCAACCGGCAAAACTTCACCTAGGGCACTCATAGTACATGCCCGCCAGATACCTACCTTCGTTACTGCCCCTTCCCTAGACTGAAGGCAGTCCTGCAAAGCAGGAACGACTTCGTCCAAGTCATCGATCTTTAAAGAAGTTCTCGGTTCTCAGTGAAACCTGCAGAACCGCAGCACAACGGTTTTACTGAGAACTGAAAACTGAGAACCGAGAACTGCATCACCCTTTCCACCGGTATGCGTCCGGTTGGGCGAGTCCTATATGCGCCAGTACGCGGTTCGCGAATTCGTGAGCCATGGCGTCGGCGTCCGACGGATGGTTATAAAACGTTGGAATCAGCGGGAAGATGGTCGCTCCCGCGTCCGCCGCCAGCGACATGTTGCGGATGTGGATCTTGTTCAACGGCGTCTCGCGGACACAGAGCACGAGCGGCCGGCGCTCTTTAAGAGTCACATCGGCGGCGCGCTCGATCAGGTGCGAAGCGGTGCCGTTGGCAATGCGGCCCAGGGTGCCGACGCTGCACGGGATCACGACCATCGCGTCGACAGGATACGACCCGCTGGCCACGTTCGCCCCGATATCGGTGTTGGATTGCCGCTGAATCTTTGCCGAGGGCGCGCCGATGATTTGACGTAGAAGGTCGGAACGGCCTTCGACGCCGAGTTCCTCGGCCATGACACGCAAGCCGCTGTCAGAAGTGATGAAGTTCACCGTCTTCACCCGAGGATCGTGTTCCACGGTGAGCAAAAAGTGCTTTAAGAATAACGACCCACTGGCGCCGGTAGTGGCAACAGTCAGGTTTTCAGGAATCAGAAGGGACAAAATTGGCGCTCCACGAGGCAATCCAGGTCACGGCCTCGAAAAACTGAGGATAGGGACGCGGGAAAAGCAAGTCAAGGCGAGAGAAGCTGGTTGATTTGTGATTTCTGATCTTCATTCGCCGTTGAGCACAGTTAAGGCGAATAGCGAACGACCAGCGACCAAAGACCGACGACGCATTTATGGCAGCCACCGGCATCTTACGATCGCGGCGCAATGCCGCCCAACGCCACGCCATGGCCAGCGTCGTACGCAAGATTGGCGCCATTGATCCCTCTGCCGGATGCAAGTATCTGCGCGACTTTCGCGAGGCCTACCGCTCCTATGAGAAAGTTCTCGCCCCGAACGATGTCCGCCACGAAATCGCCGAAGCTGGGCTCGTTTTGGTCGGCGATTACCACGCCCTGCCCAACTCGCAGCGCTATTTAGCCTCGCTCCTCCGCGATCCCGAACTCCACCAACGTCCCATGGTACTGGGAGTGGAAACGATTTTTTCCCGCGACCAGCACATTCTCGATGAATGGCTCCGCGGTGAGATTGGCGAAGATGAACTGCGCCAGCGCATCCGTTTCGATCTCGACTGGGGATACGACTGGCCGACATTCTACGAACTGCTTTCGGCCGCCCGCGACCACGACGTCTCCATCTACGGCCTCGATTGCATGCCTCGCGAAGATCTGCGCAAGATCGGCGCCCGCGACCGCCACGCCGCCGACAAGATTACCGAACTCCGCCGCCAGCATCCCGTCGCGCTCATCATTGTGTTGTTCGGCGAGTCCCATCTCGCACCCCAGCACCTGCCCGCCCTGCTCCAGGAGCGGCTTCCGGCCGAGCCCATGCTCACCGTTCTGCAGAACGTCGACGCCCTCTATTGGCGCGCTGCCGGAGAAGCCCGCGACCACGTGGAATCCGTCGAAGTCCGCAAGAATGTCTTGTGCGTCTTCAACGCCACACCACTCGAGAAATACGAGACCTACCGCATCTGGCTCGACCGTTGGGGACGTAGCGATAAGGACGATAACGGGCCGGACCTCGGTCCCACACTCTATAACCTGATCGAGGGTATGGTGCGTTTTCTCGGCATCAATCAGTACTCGTCGCACAACACCACGCAGCCCCGGCTCCTGGTCGACCTGATGCCCGAAGTCTATTCGCGCAGTTCCGACGCGCTTCTGCGCCGCCTGCTGTCGCGCAAAGGATTCGCTGCCGAACAACGCCAACGCCTGCTCCGCCAGGTCCGCGAGCGCGGCAGCGTCTACCTCACGCCCATCAACGCCGTGTACGTGAGCGAGTTCCGCATGATCTCCGCCGCCGAAGACGCTGTTCGCTGCCTTCATCAAGCCTGTCGCGGCTTACCAAACCTTGCGCACGGCAAGGCTCTTGCCGCGCAGACCGCGCCTGCCGCCAAAATACTGGGTCCAGACGGCGCGTTTTACACAGCAGTTTTCGAACATGCGCTCGCCTTTTTCGGATCGCGCATTTTGCATCCCGCGCGCCCCGCTTTCCGCGATAACGATCTGGCGGAATTGTTCGACGTGACGCGGGAAGACCTCGAACAGCAGACTTCGCTTCCCTTCACCGACGCCGTCGAAGTTCTCGACTTCCTGACCAAACATCGCCAACACGAGTTTCGCGACGTGCATGCTCCGGCCTTCACTGCTCGAAAATACGAATACGCCGCCGAGCAACTCGGATATCTCACCGGCACCGATCTCTATGACGCCTACATCGAGGGCAGCCTGAGCACCGCCAACCTGCGCAAGCTCTTCCTGACGCACATCGAGGAGCCCGGCGTGGCCAGCCAAGCCTACGTCCAGTTGAGAAAGCGACTGCGCTCCGGATTACCCACTTAATTTCAATTCGCTCTAGATTGGTGACTTTAAGCTCGATTGAATTGCACTAGGGTACGACAAATCCAAAACTGAGGACCGAAAACTATTACCGGGAGTTACTAAAGAAATACCTATTCACAAACCATTAACGCTGCCTTCATGAAGGTGCAACCAAGGCAAGGCAAAAATCAGCCATGCCTAAGTTGCCAATTGCGGGTGACGAGGAACAAGGAGTACTGACCGAGCCGCCGCTTCTGCCCGGGCTTCCGGGCTTCGCCGGGAGATTCCTTCCCATGGAGCAGGCGCGCGAACTGTATGAGCGGGTCCGCTCTGCGCCCCAGGGTTTTCGGCTGGAAGCGCTGCTGGCGGAAATGAAGGTGAAGCTCGATGTCCAGCCCGCCGACCTTGATCGCATCCCAGCCAAAGGCCCTCTGGTGGCCGTGGCCAATCATCCTTTTGGCGTGCTCGACGGTGCAGCGCTGGCTGTGCTCCTCTCTCGCGTGCGCCCTGACGTCAAGATACTAGCCAACTCGCTGCTCCAGGGTATCCCTGAACTCCATGAGCATTGCATCTTCGTCGACCCCTTTCACACCAGTTCTTCGGCGGATAAGAATGTGAAGCCCCTGAAACAAGCACTGGAATGGCTGCGTCAGGGCGGAGCGCTGGCCGTGTTTCCCGCCGGCGAAGTCTCGCAGTGGAATGTCCGCGAGGGGCAAGTTACCGATCCCGCGTGGAACACCGTGGCTGCTCGCCTGGTGCGCAAGACTGGAGCCAGCGTGCTACCCGTATATTTCTGTGGACACAACAGCATGACGTTCCAGTTGCTGGGGTTGATCAATCCGCGGCTCCGGACGCTTTTCCTGCTGCAGGAGTTTCTGCAGCAGCGCGAAAAAGAAGTGCAGGTGCGCATCGGCGGCGCCATTCCCTCCGAGTTGATCGCCAGCCTCGACAACGACGAGGAAGCGACCGAGTATCTTCGGCTGCGAACTTACCTGCTCTCGTATCGTGGTAAGAAGCCGATCTCCCTGCCCACGAAGATGCGCTCCGCGCTCCCGCGCAAGCCGCAGGAAGCAATTGCCGCCGAAGTTCCTGCGCGATTCGTGATCAACGATATTGCAGCATTACCCGCCGAGCGGCTGCTCATCGAAAACGCGGATTTCGCGGTGTACGCTGCGCGCGCTTCCGAACTGCCCCACGCGCTCGATGAACTCGGGCGACTACGCGAAGTTACCTTTCGCGCCGCCGGAGAAGGCACCGGACGCAGCGCCGACCTCGATCAGTTCGATGCCTATTACTGGCACCTCCTGCTCTGGAACAAGGGGAAGCAGGAATTGGCCGGTGCGTACCGGGCCGGCAACACCGACGAGATCATCCGCGCCCACGGCACCAAGGGTCTCTATACCAACACCGTGTTCCGCTACGACGAACAACTGTTCTTAAAGATTGGCTCGGCTCTGGAACTGGGCCGCTCGTTTGTGCGTCCCGAATATCAGCGCCAGTACGCGCCGCTGCTTCTGTTGTGGAAGGGAATAGCGCGTTTTGTGGCTGCCCACCCTGAGACTCCGGTGCTGTTTGGAGCCGTCAGCATCAGCAACGAGTACAGCAGCATGTCGCGCGAGATGATTGTCCGCTACTTTGAGCAGCGCAGAGGTCAAGATGAAGACGGCCGCGAGTTTGCCGACCTCATCCACGCCCGCACGCCCTTTCGCGCCCCCAAGCTCCGCCGCTGGGATTGCGGCGCCATCTGCAGCGCCTTGCGTGATCTCGACGAACTCGCCGAGCCTATCTCCGATCTGGAGGAAGATGGCAAAGGGGTACCCATCCTGATCAAACAGTACGCCAAAGTGGGAGGCAGGCTGGTGGGCTTCAATCTCGACCGCAAATTTTCTGACGTGGTTGACGGTTTGGTGATCGTCGACCTGCGCCAGACCGATCCTTCGGTACTCGAGCGCTACATGGGCAAGGAAGGCTACGCTAGCTTCCGTCGTTTCCACGGCCTCGATTAGCGTCTTGTGTGGGGACGGGCGCCCTCGCCCGTCCAAGCCGAGCGAAGCTCGGCACCTTTGCCAAATCCGCCATCATGTTGAACAATGAGTAGTTCACCCGGCAGCGCCGGCCGATTCCGAATCCGCTTGGCACCCCGGGGAAAACGCAAGGAGCCTTCATGCCCGCAACTGGAGAACTTATCCGCCTGATGAATTACATCGACGACATTGCCACCACTCTGCGCCGCATCAGCGCCAGCATCCCGGCGATGACCAAAGAGGAGTGCGCCCGCCTGGGAGAATATATCCGCAAATCCGAACCGAGCTACGAGAGCGTGCTTCAGCACCTCGAACAGGCGGGCAGAGAGCAGGCGCGCAAAGGCGAAGAAGAGTGACGGAAGTCCGCACGGTTGCTGTCATCGGCGCCGGCATCGTGGGCCGGGGCATCGCGCATGCTGCCGCTCTCGGCGGCTATCGCACCATTCTCGAAGACATTCTTCCTAATACCCTACGCAAGGCCGAGACGGAAATTCGCGCCCACCTGGACCAAGCCGTCGAACTCGGCCACGTCAATTCCGCCGACGCCGACGCCGCCTTTTCCCGGTTGGAGTATGCCGGTTCGGTTGATGAAGCCGCGCGCAAGGCCGATCTCGTCATCGAGGCCGTCCCCGACGAAATGGAATCGAAGCTCGAAATCTTCACCATGCTCGACAAGTTCTGCCGTCCCGCCACGATTCTCGCCTCGAATACATCCTCACTCCGCGTCAGCGAGATCGCCAGCGTTACCTATCGCGCCAAAAAATGCGTCGGCATGCGCTTCTTGAATCCCGTGTACACGATGAAGCTGCTCGAAATTGTGCGCGCGCTCGAAACCGATGACGATACGCTGGCCGCTGCGGTCGCAGTCGGCAAGCGGATGGGCAAGGAGGTTGTGGTGATCAAGGAGCCGACTTCATCGCCAGCCATCAGTGTCAGTGTACGAAATTGATCGCTACTGCCGGCGTGACGGTGGCATGCGTGTTATGCGTGGCCGGAATTACGCGGGTGCCAAGGAGTACGCCCAGGGTGGGTTTCCAACTGTATTCGACCGCCGGCGCGAAGGCGAATACCTCGCTAGAGCCGGAGTTCAGCAGAATGCTAGGCGGATTCTGCAGGCTGTTATACCCGGTTACGCGTGTGTTCCAGTTATGGCGGTAGGTGGCGTCGAGCGCCAGCACCCAACTTCGCGTCACGCTGTATTCCCAGGCCGGGTCGACCAGGAAGGAGGGGCCGGGCTTGGCATGTCCTCGGAAGCCTGCTGCAGTGCCGTAGACGCTGACGTCTTCCACGTTCACGTTGTTCGAAAACGCCTGCGACACGTTAAAACGCATGCGCAGAATGCGGCCATTCGGCAGCCACAAGTACGTCTGGGAGTAAAGTGCCAGCGTCGTGGTACAAGCCCCGCTGCCAAGGCCGTCGCTCGGCCGGTTGCCAAGCCGATCGTACTTTCCGGTCGGCAACGTTTCCTGTACGGCGACGGAGGTCGTCGGAAACCAACTGCCTTCATGAAACTTCGTCAGCCGGAACTGAGTTTGCACGGTGAGATCACCCAGCCCCACGCCGGAACTGCTTGGCCCGTCGCTCACCTGGTTGAAGCCTGCGGTGGGGATCATCCCGACCGTTACTTTGTCTGCGAGTCCGTAATTTATGTAAGTCAGCGAACCGAAGCCGTTCGAATGAGCGGAGATCACATCGTAGAAATAGGGTTCGATCAGGAAATGTCCGCGCGCTATCGTCGACGCGTTGGGCGCCAGCATGGGGCCGGTCCACCAGGCATCGTCCAACGATTGGCGGACGACGGAAGATGGCGGAGAAGCCTGCTGCTGGCCCTTTGCGCCCCCAGTTCCGGCGAGCAACCCCGCGACCATCAGAGCAGCCCCCGCGACGTATCTCCGCATGACCCGAGTCTCCTAGCTGCCGCCAGTTTACCTTCCAGGTCCTGCTTTCATCATCCGCGAATGACCGGTCGCGGCGCCCGCCCCTCGCAAAATCGCAAGGAGCGGGCCACCCCTGGTATTTTTACTGGTTGATGTCCTGCTTCGCCTCCAGTCGCTTCACCAAGCCCTCCACATAGCTCTTCTGGTCGTCCGGAGCTCCTGCCATCGCCACCTTCATTTCCTTGGCAGCATCGTCAAACTTGCTCTGCGCGCTATACATCCGAGCCAGTCCGGCATGCACGTACCACTGATCGGGATGCTTCTTGGCATTCTCGCGGAAGACCGCGTAGGCTTCCTCGTTTCGCTTTTCACCCAGCAACTGCCGGGCGTATTGATGGAGCTCCTGCGGACCGGCAAGTCCCAGCGCCTTCTTTTCTGCGGCTGCGGCTTCGTCCTTGCGATTGAGCGCCACCAGGACTTTCGACTTCGTCATCTCATTGTCGAAGCGGTCCTCATTCCCGATCGATTTGTTGGCGTACGTGAGAGCGTCGTCAAGGCTGATCTTTTCCGCGAGCAGGTAATTGGCCGCGTTGTCCCAGCTCATCCACGTGTATTGGGAAAGGTTGCGAAGCTGTTTCTTCAGGCTGGCTTCGACCACGTCGTGGACATCGACCGAGACCTTGAACGGCACGGCGACTTTCTCCCACTCCAGTTCAACCACCACCGAATCCTTCTGCAGATCGTCGAAATCGTAGGTCAGGGCGTTGTGCATGTCCGCAGCTTTAGGCTTCACTGTCACGCGGAGCGCGTCTTCTTTTTCATCGTAGGTGAACGATCCCCAGGAAGTGGAGTTCTTCGAAAAAATAATCGTCCACTCATCGGCGTTCGGGATCATGTGCAATCCATAAGTCCCCCTGTCTAACGGCTTGCCTTCGATCTGGACCGGATCGCTGAAGCTGATCGTCGTGTTCATATTTGCGCCTGCGCGCCACACCTTGCCATAGGGAACGAGGGCATCCCAAACCTTGCGGTCATTCACCAGCGGCCGGTGATAGTTGATGGTGATGTCGGTGATGCCAATGCGTTGCGAAACCTCCGCGCCCTGGCTTTGCAGGGGAAGATCGAGCGTGAACGACTGGGCCGGGCTCACGCCCGACAGGGCTGCCATCAGCAGGCAGAACAGTGCTCCTCGTAAAGCTGCACGAAACATGGGGAATGCCTCCTTCAATGTGCATTCAGCACAAATTTTGATGAAACGGGCCACCGATCGCGGCCTCACCTCTGATCGGCGTCTTAGACGTGCCCCAATCCCGGCGGTGAGCAGGAGGATGGACTTAAGTCGACGCCGCTAACCCGGGAACTCTCTCGGCGTCCGACCCTTGTCAAAGTGTGTTTTTTTTCTGGAACTACAACGCCCTCCGCCCCGTACTACATCACAGAGTGCAGAGTCCAGGCGTAGCCTCGCATACCCGGCAGCCTGCTACGAGCCACCCATGCGGATGCTCATCGAAATCGTTCACCAGTCGCTGGCCACCCTCTGGGCCCACAAACTGCGTTCGTTTCTCACTATGTTCGGCATTGCCTGGGGCGTGGGTTCGCTGCTCCTGCTGGTCGGCTTGGGCGAGGGTTTTCGCAGCGGCCAGGCTAAGCAACTGAAAAATCTCGGCCAGGACATTATGTTCACCTTCCCCGGCCGCATTCCCGCCGTCGAAGGCAGCACGCAGTCCGGCCGCACCTACCATTTCACGTATGGGGATTACCTTGCCATTCGCAGTGACGCCCGCTCGCTCAAGTATGTTTCGCCAGTGCTCAACCGTGAGGACATTCGCGCCGTCAGCGATTACGGTTCCACCAACGGCCAGGTCTTTGGCATCGCTCCCGAATACAACCAGATTCGCACCATCCCGGTAGGCCCAGGCCGCTGGTTCAACGATGAGGACAACACCGAAACGCGCCGCGTGGCCGTCGTCGGCTGGGAACTTCTCAAGAACATCTTCCCCGGACGCCCAGCAGTGGGTTCGTTCATCCTGCTCAATGATATTCGTTTTGAGATTATCGGCGTGCTCAGCAAGGTCGGGCAGGACGGCAACAACGGCACCAATGCGCGCATCTTTATTCCCATCGAGACCATGCGCAATCTGTTCCGGCTGAAAGAACAGAACAGCGAAGACGCCATCTCATTCCTGAATTACCGTCCGCTCACGCCCAGCGGGAATCTGGTTGCAAAACAGGAGGTCCACGAGATTATTGCCCGACGCCACGGTTTCGATCCCAAACTGGAAGACTCGTTTGAAGACTGGGACACCATTGAGGACAACAAGCGCGTCGACAAAATCTTCAACGGCATGGACTATTTCCTCGGCGTGGTTGGCGTGATCACGTTGGCGCTCGGCGCCATCGGCATCATCAACATCATGCTTGTATCCGTCACCGAACGCACCCGCGAGATCGGACTGCGCAAGGCGCTCGGAGCCACGCATCGCGCCATCCTGACCCAGTTTTTTGTGGAAGGCGCCTTTCTGACCGCACTCAGCGGAGGCATCGGGCTGGCCATCACCACCGCATTAGTCACGATCCTCGCCGCATTACCTGCGCCTGAAGGATTCGATACCCCTCGCATCGTTCCGTCGTCAGCGGCGATCGCCATTCTCTCGCTCGCGTTTGCCGGCATCGTAGCTGGACTTTATCCAGCGCGCCAAGCCGCGCTGCTGCAGCCAGTCGAGGCCCTGCGCCAGGAGTGATTATTTTTGTAGAGACGGGGCTTGCCCCGTCTCTACGGGAAATTGACTATGATTCTCGAACTCGCCCGCCAAGCCTACAGCGCGCTCAAGTACAACCGCCGCCGCAGCATCCTCACCATGCTCGGCATGGCTTGGGGCATCGCGACCGTCGTGTTGCTATTGGCTTACGGTTCCGGCTTCGAGCGCGGCCTCTGGGTCGCTTTCCGCTCCTGGGGCACAAACCTGGTCTTCATTTTTCCCGGGCGCACCTCCCTGCAAGCTGGCGGTACCAAGGCCGGCAGCGAAATCAAACTCACCGTCAACGACCTCGATTACCTGCAGGCCGAGGTTCCCCTGCTCAAGCGCATTTCGCCCGAAGCCTTCAAGCAAAGCACCGTCGCTTACGGGACGCGCAGCGCCAGTTACGGGGTCAGCGGAGTCTATCCCTACTATCAGCGCATGCGCCGCATGGATGTCGAATCCGGCAGTTTCTTCACCGACCTCGACGAAAACACCCATAGCCGCGTCGCTATCCTCGGCGCCGACGTCAAGAAAAAGTTGTTCTCCGGGCAGAACGCTCTCGGCGAAAAAGTGCGTGTCGACGGCATTTCCTACGAGGTCATCGGCGTGCTCAAACGCGTCATCCAGAACGGTGACGACAACCTGAATGGCAAAGTGTACATCCCGTTCAGCGCCATGAACGACCTCACCAACACGTATTACCTCAACGCCATCGCCATGGAATATGAAGGCGACCATGAAAAAGTCGCCACGGCGGTGCGCCGGTCGATGGCCTTTCACCACGAATTCGATCCCAAGGACAAACGCGCCATCTTTGTCTTCGACGTCTTTGCCGATCTCCTCGATCTGCGCGTCATCACTACGGGCATCAAGATTCTGCTCGGCTTCATCGGCCTGCTGACGCTTGGCATCGGTGGCGTGGGCCTGATGAACATCATGCTGGTCTCCGTTACACAGCGCACCCGCGAGATCGGCGTCGAGAAAGCTCTCGGTGCCCGCGGTTGGCACATTCTGGTCCAGTTTCTTGCTGAAGCTCTCGCCATCACCCTTCTCGGTGGACTCGCTGGCGTTGTTCTCGCTTATATCGTGTCCTGGTCGGTCGGATCGCTGACCCTGTGGAGCGCATTCGTGGAAAATGGCACCGAAGGTGACATCCATCTCACCATCGATTCCACCACTCTGCTGGTATCCACCATGATTCTCGGATTCGTCGGCGTCGTCAGCGGCATGCTGCCCGCCATCAAAGCCTCCCGCCTGGATCCCATCGAAGCTCTGCGCTACGAATAAAGCAGATGGTAGGTCTCAGGTCTTAGTTCTCAGGAAGACCCAGAATCCTACTGCTTTGAGGTTTTCCTGAGACCTAAGACCTTAGACCTAACACCTGAGACCGGACACCTCGCCCCTTGTGTTATATTTCTCGCAAACTTAGGGGAGGATTCATGCGTCCACTTGGCGTCACTCTGGTCGGCTTTTATCAGATTTTGCGCGGTGTACTCGGGCTGCTGTTCGGAGTTTCCATCCTGTTCTTCGCTGGTCTGGCCGCCAAACTCGCTGCTGTGGCCGCTGAGGCCAATACCGCCGGACGCTTCTTTGGCGGTCTTGGGCACCTGGCCATTCTGGTGATGATTGTGTTTGGGGCCCTTCACCTGATCGCCGGCTATGGAGTTCTGGGGATACATAATTGGGGCCGTCTTCTCACCCTGTTTCTTTCCGCGCTCGGCCTAGTTTTGCTCGTGCCGGTCATATTGATCGTGCACGGAATTCCGCTGGCTCTAGGCATCATCAATGCCGTCGTGATCATTTATCTCGCCTTGCCACCGGTCAAGCGCGCCTTTCACGAACAGCGCCACTCGCTTCGCATGGCAGCCTAGCGCCGCGACCGAGGCATGATTCCTAGGGTGGAGAGACGGGCGCCCTCGCGCGTCCAGGGTAAATAAGGACCAGCCTCAGTAGAATGAATGCGTGCCCGGTTCCAGCAAACTCGGGATGGTTCAGGAACACCTCAAGCTCTACGAGCATCCCCTGCTCGCTTTTTCGGCGCGCGAAAACAACGGCGCGATCGAAGTTCTGATCGATCTGAAGAACTCAACCGTCCCGGTTCACACCTACGTGCTCCCGATTCATGCGCGCGACCTCGATCATTCCCAGTTCGCCTGGCATCTGCAGCGTCAGCTCTATGACGGCCTGCACGACTATTTCATCGAAATGTTCACCCGCACGCCGCAGGATCGCGCTGTTCCCCGCAGCCCCATGCCTGCCGAAGAGGGAAGCCGTGGCAGTCAGGGAAGTTAGCGCCGTGTCCGTCCGCGAACAAATCGAGCACGAAATCCGTCAACGCGGCCCCATCCCGTTTTCGCGCTACATGCAGATCTGTCTTTACGATCCTGACCACGGTTACTACTCCGCCAACGCCGAACAATTCGGCAAAGCTGGAGACTTCTATACCTCCAGCGACGTTCACGCCGTCTTCGGACGCCTGCTGGCGCGCCAGTTTGACGAAATATGGCAAGCGCTCGACCATCCCGCTCAAATCGAAATCCTCGAACTCGGACCCGGCCGCGGCCTGTTCGCCCGCGATGTGCTCGACTGGTCGAAAAAGAAATTCACCGGCTTCTTCACGGCCCTCACCTACACCTTGCAGGAATCGTCGCCCGCGCTGCGAGCGAAACTACGAGACAATCTTCGCGAACACATAGGTGCTGGGAAGGCGGCAGTTCCGGAGGAACGACCCAGCTTAGCCCAGTTCGTGTGGGGACGGGCGCCCTCGCCCGTCCAAGCCGAGCGCACCGGGGCCCCCGTCAAGCCCGGTGTTGGCTTGACGG
>Ga0209415_10013830_pt1 | contig 13246 bp, 9 predicted proteins | sample PeaSoiSIISIP2007_FD_187696 | JGI IMG/M metagenome (GOLD analysis project Ga0209415, IMG submission 187696) | Peat soil microbial communities from Weissenstadt, Germany - SII-SIP-2007 (SPAdes) (version 2) | ecosystem: Environmental > Terrestrial > Soil > Wetlands > Peat | place: Germany... | reverse complement strand
AGGCCGACATACCCGCGGATGGGCGACCAGGCTGTCCCCGCCGGCCAGATCGATGCTCTCCCTCAAAGGGGGCAGACAACATGCTCAGGCTCCAGGCGCCGCTCCCAGAGCGGTACACCGCCGCGAGCGGGGACGAGCTGGACGACATGATCGGGGCGGCCAAGGCGGCCCTCGGCACCCGGCTCTTCATCCTCGGTCACCACTACCAGCGCGACGAGGTCATGCGCTGGGCCGACGCCAGGGGCGACTCGTTCGGGCTCTCCCGCCAGGCGGCCGACCAGTCCGATGCCGAGTTCATCGTGTTCTGCGGCGTCCACTTCATGGCCGAGTCGGCCGACGTGCTGACCGGCGACCACCAGCAGGTGATGCTCCCGGACCTCAATGCCGGCTGCTCCATGGCCGACATGGCCGACATCGACCAGGTCGAGGAGGCCTGGGACGAGCTGGCCCGGGTCGTCGACGTCGACGCCCTGATCCCCGTCACCTACATGAATTCCGCCGCGGCGCTGAAGGCCTTCGTGGGCCGCCACGGCGGGGCCGTCTGCACGTCGTCCAACGCCCGGGCCGTGCTCACCTGGGCGCTCGATCGGGGCGAGCGCGTCCTGTTCTTCCCCGACCAGCACCTCGGCCGCAACACCGGCTTCCAGCTCGGCTACGGCGCCGACGACATGCGGGTCTGGAACCCGCGGCAGGCACTCGGCGGGCTGTCCGACCGCGAGGTGAAGGAGTCCACGCTGCTGCTGTGGAAGGGGCACTGCTCGGTCCACCAGCGCTTCCGGCCCGAGCACATCGATGCGTTCCGTGCCGAGCACCCCGACGGCATCGTGATGGTGCACCCGGAGTGCGCGCACGAGATCGTGGAGATGGGCGACGTCACGGGCTCGACGGACGCCATCATCCGCGCCGTGGCCACCGCCCCGGCCGGTGCGGTGATCGGGGTCGCCACCGAGATCCATCTGGTCAAGCGGCTCGACGACGAGACGCCGGACAAAACGGTCGTCTGCCTCGATCCCCTCGTGTGCCCCTGCTCGACGATGTCGCGCATCGACCCGGAGCACCTGGCCTGGGTGCTCGAGGGCCTCGTCGAGGGCGAGGTGCGCAACCAGATCGTCGTCGACGCCGAGACGGCCGAGTGGGCCCGCGTCGCGCTCGAGCGGATGCTCGCCATCACCTGAGCTCCGCCGCGCACCGGCCGCGCCGGGACGCCGGGCACGCCGTTAGGGTCGGGTGGGAACGCAGTCCGTGCCCGAGGAGGCCCGCCGGTGAGCGACTACCCCGCCCCGCCCGTTCCGGTCAACCACGTCGAACCGGTTCCCCGCCGCGTCCGGGCGTTCCTCGCCGGCCGGACGATCGTCGACTCGACCCGGGCTCTCTACGTGTGGGAATGGCCCGGCTTCCCGCAGTTCTACGTCCCACTCGGCGACGTCGATCCGGAGGCGTTGGTCGACGAGGGCACCATGGCGGAAACACCCCGTGGCGACGTGAGGCAGCACGGCCTGCGTGTGGGTGACGTCCACCGGCCCGGCGCGGCCATGGTCCTCGCCGCCGCAAAGATCGACGGCCTCGACGACACCGTCCGGTTCGAGTGGTCCGCCCTCGACGCCTGGTTCGAGGAAGACGAACGCGTCTTCGTCCACCCGCGCAGCCCGTACACACGCGTCGACGCCCTGCGTTCGACCAGGACGGTACGGGTGGAGTCGAAGGGTGTCGTGCTCGCCGAATCCTCCTCGCCCGTGCTGCTCTTCGAGACGGGGCTCCCGACCCGCTACTACCTCAACCGGACCGACGTCGACTTCACCCGTCTGGTCCCGTCGGACACCGTCACCGCCTGTCCCTACAAGGGCACGACCAGCGGCTACTGGTCGGCCCGGGTCGGCGACCGGATCCACCCGGACGTTGCGTGGTGCTACGACTTCCCCCTGCGCGAGGTGCTCCCGATCGCCGGCCTCGTCTCCTTCTACAACGAGAAGGTGGACATCTTCCTCGACGGCACCCGGCTCGAGCGGCCGCGGACGCACTTCGTCCGCCCTGGGCACGAGGCCCCGGAGAGGGATTCCGACACTAACCGCTCCAGCTCATCGACCTGACAGACATGGCGAGGAGCGCAGCCAGACCCACCGGGCGCGCGGGCCGGCGTGGACGTGCTCGTCGGGACTACTTGGCCCGCGCCAGCACCGGCTTGAGCACCTCGCCGGTGTGGCTGCCCGCCGTCTTGGCCACCTGCTCGGGCGTGCCCTCGGCGATCACCGTCCCGCCCTTGTTGCCGCCCTCCGGCCCGAGATCGATGATCCAGTCCGCCGTCTTGACCACATCGAGGTTGTGCTCGATCACGACGACGGTGTTCCCCTGGTCGACCAGGCGGCCCAGGACCTCGAGCAGCCGTCGCGTGTCGTCGAAGTGCAGCCCGGTCGTGGGCTCGTCGAGGATGTAGAACGTGTGCCCCGTCGGGCGCCGGCTCAGCTCGCTGGCCAGCTTCACGCGCTGCGCCTCGCCGCCCGAGAGGGTGGGCGCCGGTTGCCCGAGCCGGACGTAGCCCAGGCCGACGTCGACCAGGGTCTGCATGTGGCGGGCGATCGGCGGTTGGCGCTCGAAGAAGCCCAGCGCCTCCTCGCAGGACATGTCCAGCACGTCGGCGATGGTCTTGCCGCGGAAGGTGATCTCGAGCGTGTCGCGGTTGTAGCGGGCGCCGTGGCAGATCTCGCAGGGCACGTAGACGTCCGGCAGGAAGTGCATCTCGATCTTGATCGTCCCGTCGCCCGCGCAGGCCTCGCAGCGGCCGCCGCGCACGTTGAACGAGAAGCGCCCGGGCTGATAGCCCCGCACCTTGGCCTCCGCCGTCTGCGCGAACAGCTTGCGGATGTGGTCGAAGACGCCGGTGTAGGTGGCCGGGTTCGACCGCGGGGTCCGGCCGATGGGCGCCTGGTCGACGTCGACCACCTTGTCGAGATGGGCGATGCCCTCGACCTTGCGGTGGCGGCCCGGCAGTGCCTTGGCCCGGTGGAGCTGCTGGGCCAGCGACCGCAGCAGGATGTCGTTGACCAGGGTCGACTTGCCCGAGCCCGACACGCCGGTCACGGAGATCAGGCAGCCGAGCGGGAACGAGACGTCGATGTCGCGCAGGTTGTGCTCGCGGGCGCCCCGCACCGTGACGACGTCGCCGGTGCCGGGACGCCGCCGGGCCGGCACCGGGATCGACTTCTTCCCCGAGAGGTACTGGCCCGTGATGGAGGCCCGGTTGGAGAGCAGTCCCCCGCGGCCGGCGACCGGGCCCGCGTGGACCACGTTGCCGCCGTGCTCCCCGGCGCCGGGGCCGATGTCGACGACGTAGTCGGCCGTGCGGATGGTCTCCTCGTCGTGCTCGACCACGATGACCGTGTTGCCCAGGTTCCGCAGTCGCTCCAGCGTCCCGATGAGACGCTGGTTGTCGCGCTGGTGCAGGCCGATGGAGGGCTCGTCGAGGACGTAGAGCACGCCCACGAGGCCGCTGCCGATCTGGCTGGCCAGCCGGATCCGCTGAGCCTCTCCTCCCGAGAGCGTGCCGGCCGAGCGCGCCAGGGAGAGGTAGTCCAGACCGACGTCGAGCAGGAACTGCATGCGCTCGCGCACCTCCTTGAAGACCCGGTCCGCGATCATGTGCTCGCGGTCGGTGAGCTCCAGCCCCCCCATGGCCTCGACCGCGGCCTCGATCGAGAGGCTGCACAGCTCGTAGATGTTGCGGCCGCCGACCGTCACCGCCAGCGACTCGGGCTTGAGGCGCGCACCCTGGCACTCGGGGCAGTCGACCTCCCGCATGTACTGCTCGATCTGCTCGCGCGACCAGTCGGACTCCGACTCACCGTGTCGACGCTGCAGCCACGGGATGATCCCCTCGTAGTGGGCCTCGTAGGAGCGGGTGCGGTTGAACCGGTTCTTGTAGGTGACGTGCACCGCCCTGGTGCCCGTCCCGTAGAGGACGAGCTTCTTGTCCTTCGCCTTGAGCGACTTCCAGGGAGCCCCGAACGAGAAGCCGCCGAACTCGGCCACGCCCTGCTGCAGCCCCGTGAAGTACTCGCTGCGGGCCCCGGCCCAGGGCGCCAGCGCACCCTCGGCCAGCGAGAGGGCGTCGTCGGGCACGACCAGCTCGGGATCGACCTCGAACCGGGTGCCGAGGCCCAGGCAGGCCGGGCAGGCGCCGTAGGGCGAGTTGAACGAGAAGCTGCGGGGCGCCGGCTCCTCGAAGCTGATGCCGCAATGGGTGCAGGCCAGGTGCTGGGAGAAGGTGATGGCCTCTTCGTTCTCCTCGTCCCCGCTCCCGTTCATGACCAGCACCTCGGCCGTGCCGCCGGTCAGCTCCAGCGCGGTCTCGATCGACTCGGTCAGGCGCTGGCGCACCGTGCCCCGGCTGACGAGCCGGTCGACGACGACCTCGATCGTGTGCATCTCGTAGCGGGCCAGGCTGACCTCGGACCGGTCCGCCAGCTCGAGCGGCACCCCGTCGACGCGCACCCGGGCGAAGCCCTGCTTGGCCAGGTCGTCGAGCAGCGAGCTGTATTCCCCCTTGCGGCCGCGCACCACCGGAGCGAGGACCTGGAACCTGGTGCCCTCGGGGAGCTCGAGCACGCGGTCCACGATCTGCTGGGGGGTCTGGCGCGCCACGGGCCGGCCGCAGGTCGGGCAGTGGGGGTGACCGATGCGGGCGTAGAGCAGCCGCAGGTAGTCGTAGACCTCGGTGATCGTCCCCACGGTCGAGCGCGGGTTGCGCGAGGCCGACTTCTGGTCGATGGAGATGGCCGGTGACAGCCCCTCGATGAAGTCCACGTCGGGCTTGTCCATCTGGCCCAGGAATTGGCGGGCGTAGGCCGAGAGCGACTCGACGTAGCGGCGCTGACCCTCGGCGTAGATGGTGTCGAAGGCCAGGGACGACTTCCCCGAGCCCGAGAGCCCCGTGAAGACGATGAGCTTGTCCCGGGGCAGGTCGAGGGACACATCGCGCAGATTGTGTTCGCGAGCCCCGCGAACGACCAGACGGTCGGCCATCCGGTGAGGATACCGGCGCGTTGTATCAGGTCCGGCGGCCCGCGGTCCGGCCGCCGCGTCGGTGCAGGCCGGACCGGTGCGGCGGCCTCAGCCGGTCACCCCTCGAAGCTCACGTCCTCGTCCCCCCAGTAGGCGTCCACGGCCGAGATGAGCCCGTCGTCGGTCACGGTGAAGACCTCGACCCCCCGGATGTGCATGGCCGACCCACCCTCCAGGGTCACCGTGATGTGGAAGGTGATGGCGGCCTTGTCCGCCACCGGGTGGACCTCGCCCGGCTCGAAGGTCATGGCCTCGCAGGCGTCGAAGGACTGCGTGATGAAGGCCCGGATCTCCTCCCGTCCGTCGTGCAACCCGCTCGGGTACGGGTCCACCTGGACGGCGTCCTCGGTGAAGAGCGAGGCATAGGCGTCCGGGTCGTGCGAGCTGGCGACGGCGGCGTAGCGGGCGACGGTCTCGCGGAGCTGGGCGATGGTGGGCACCGTCGCACGTTATCGCCACGGCCCCGACGCCCGGGTGGGGCGCCCGTCCCTACACTGCGGTGTCGTGCCGGCCGAACCCGCCCCCCGCCTCTCCATGGTCGGCAACGCGCACATCGACCCGATGTGGATCTGGGACTGGGACGAGGGCATGCACGAGGTGCTCCAGACGTTCCGGGCCGCGGTCGAGCGTCTGGACGAGGACCCCGGCCTGCGCTTCACGGCCAGCTCGGCGAGCTACTACCGATGGGTGATGGAGACCGCCCCGGATCTCTTCGCCCGCATCCGCGAGCTCGTGCGTGCCGGCCGCTGGGTCGTCGTGGGGGGCCAATGGGTCGAGCCGGACTGCAACCTGCCGTCCGGGGAGTCGGTCTGCCGGCAGTTCCTCTACGGCCAGCGCTACCTGGCCCGGCATCTCGGGGTGACCGCGAGGGTCGGGTACAACGTCGACTCCTTCGGGCATTCGGGCACCCTGCCCCAGCTCCTGGCGGCATCGGGCCTCGACTCCTACGTCTTCATGCGCCCGGGTCCCGACGAGAAGGCGATCGCCTCCCCCGCCTTCCGCTGGCGCGGCACCGACGGCACCGAGCTCCCCGCCTACCGCATCCCCTACGACTACTCCACCAGAGGCGGGCACGAGGACGACGTGATCCGGACCCGTGCGGCCGAGCTCCTCGCCCAGGGTGCCGCGCTCGGCGTCCCGCTCATGGCCTTCTTCGGCGTGGGTGACCACGGTGGCGGGCCGACCCGCCTCGCCCTGCGGACGATCCGCGCCTTGTCGGACGAAGGGGGCGGGACGGTGGGATTCGGCGACCCCGCCGGTTACTTCGATGCGCTCGCCGGCACGACGGACGGCTTCACCACGCTGCCCCCGGTCACCGGGGAGCTCCAGTGGCACGCCGTCGGCTGCTACTCGGCCCGGGCCGATCTGAAGCTCGCGAACGCGCGGGCCGAGGACGCGCTGGTCGGGGCCGAGACCCTGAACGAGGTGTGCCGCCTCTTCACCGGTGAGGCGCCGGACGTCCGCGGTGAGCTGTCCGAGGCCTGGCAGGGCGTGCTCTTCGCCCAGTTCCACGACGCCCTCGGCGGCACCTGCACCGACCGTGCCTCCGAGGGCGTCCACGCGTTGCTCGTCTCGGGCGCGGCCCGGGCCGGGCGCGTCGCGGTGCGGGCGGTGCACCGCCTGGTGGAGCACGTCGACACCTGGGTCGAGGGCGCCGAGGCGGCCGAGGGCATGGAGAGCGCGATCGGCGGCCTCCCGGTGCCCATGGTCGTGTGCAATCCCCTCTCGTGGCCGACGACGGCCACCGTCTCGCTCCCCCACCCCATCGCCGTGGCCAGCGACGCAGACGGGCGGCGCGTCCGCGTACAGCCGGTTCCCTCGGGGGAGGTCACCTACAGCCCGACGCGCAGTCTCCTCCGCGTCACCGTCCCGGCCCTCGGCTACCGCCGGTACTGGCTCCACGTCGTCGACCCCGGCAGCGGGCCGGACCCGTTGGAGGAACCGGCGACCGCCACCGAGGACGGCGTGCTCGCCAACGGACTCCTGCGGGCGCGCGTCGACACGGCCACGGGCCGGCTGGTCGGGTTGGCCGCGACCGGCGCGGACCTGCCCGACGGGACGGAACTGCTCGCGGGCGCCGTGCGGCCGGTGCTCGTCGTCGACGAGAGCGACACCTGGTCCCACGGCGTCGACCGTTACGCGGGCGACGAGGAGGAGGGTCGCCTGCTCTCCGTCGAGGTGGTCGAGACGGGCCCGGTCCGCGCCAGCGTCCGCAGCGTGTGGTCGTTCGGCTCCGGGCGGACGACGGTGGCCCAGGTGGTCTCCCTCTCCGAGGGCGACCCCTCCGTCGAGGTGCGCCTCGACGTCGAGTGGCACGAGACCCATCGGGTCCTCAAGCTCGCCGTGCCGGTCGCGCTCGGCGATCCCGCCGCCGTGGCCGGCGCCGCGTACGGATCGGCGGAGCGCCCGTGCTCGGGCCACGAGGAGCCGATGGTCCACTGGGTCGACCTCTCCGACCCCGCTGCGGGGTGGGGCCTCGCCTGCGCCGCCGAGGGGGCCGGCGGCTACGACGCGCTGGGCTCGACACTCCGCCTGACCGTCCTGCGCAGCCCGCTGGTGGCGGATCACGGGCTGGGCTGGGGCGCGGACGACCCGTCCGGCTACCCGGTCACGGATCAAGGGCGTCACGTGCGGCGGTACCGCCTCGTCCCCCACCTCGGCCCGGCCCATGCGGCCCAGCTGCCCCGGCAGGCCGCGGCGCACCGGGTCGAGCTGCCGGTTGTGCTCGACACCTGGCACCGAGGGCGTCTCGGGCCCGAGGGGTCGGCGGCGCACGTGCAGGCGGGCGGGGTCATCGTGCCGGTGCTCAAGCGCGCCGAGGACGGGGGCGGCACCGTCGCCCGCCTGTGGGAGGTCGCCGGCGAGGGCGAGCACGTCCGCCTCTCCCTCGGCCCGGGCGCGCCTCCCTCCTGGGAGGGCGAGCTCCGGCCCCACGAGGTCCGCACGATCTTCGTCCCCGACAACGACCCGGCGGGGTCCCGCACGGTGGGCATCCCCGAGCTCGACGTGCGGCAACCGGCCCGGTCCGACTTCGCCGGTCTCCTGGCGCGCCATCCGGACCTGTCCGTGGTGCTGCCCGGGGTGGAGGCCGCCCTCACGCTTCTGACCCGCACCGTCGAGGCCGGCGGGACGATCTACGTCGGAGGGAACGGCGGCAGCGCGGCCGACGCGGAGCACATCGTGGGCGAGCTCATGAAGGGCATGGAGCACAGGCGCCCCCTGGGCGACGACGAGCGGGCCTCCCTGCGGCACCACGCGCCGGACGCCATGGCCGCCGAGGCCGACTACCTGGCCGAGCGGCTGGAGGGCGCCCTGCGGGCCGTCTGCCTGACGAGCCAGTCCGGCCTCCTCTCGGCCGTCGCCAACGACACCGCGGGCGACATGGGCATGGCCCAGCAGCTGCACGGGTACGGCCGGCCCGGTGACCTGTTCTGGGCCCTCTCGACGTCCGGGCGGTCGCGCAACGTGGTGCTGGCGGCGCTGGCCGCCCGTGCCTCGGGGGTGGGGGTCCTGGCCTTCACCGGTGCGCACGGCGACCGCCTCGGGAGCCTGGCGGACGTCTGGGTCCCGGTGCCCGCCACCGACGTCGCGGCCGTGCAGGAGCTGCACCAGCCGCTCTACCACGCCCTGTGCGCCGCCCTGGAGGAGCGCTACTGGCCGAGGGACGGCGACGGCCGGACCGGGACGTTCGGCCCTAGGCCCGGCGCGGCCCCGCTGTAACGATTGCTTCGCGTGGGACCCGACCCGGCGCTGCAGGAGGCGGAGGTGGACCGCGCGCCGCACGCGCCAGACCTCGCCGTGCCCCGTGTCGAGGCCTCCTCGGTCGAGCTGGAGGGCGTGTCCAAGGCGTTCGGCGACGTCACCGCCCTCCGCGAGATCACCCTCGACGCCCGGGCGGGCGAGTTCCTCGTGCTGTTGGGCCCCTCGGGCTGCGGGAAGTCGACCGTGCTCCGGCTCATCGCCGGCCTCGAGGCGCCGACCGCCGGGACGATCCGTATCGGCGGCGCCGCGATGAACCGGGTCGTCACCAAGGACCGCGACGTCGCCATGGTCTTCCAGAGCTACGCCCTCTACCCCCACCTGAGCGTCCGCAAGAACATCGAGTTCCCCCTGCGCTCGCGCGGGGTGTCGCGGGACGACATCAAGGACATCGTCCCCCGGGTGGCCGAGAGCCTCCAGCTCACCCCCTACCTGGGACGCAAGCCGGCGGCGCTCTCGGGTGGCCAGCGCCAGCGGGTCGCCCTGGCCCGGGCACTGGTCCGCCGGCCCAAGGTCTTCCTGATGGACGAACCCCTGTCCAACCTCGACGCACAACTGCGCGTCGAGATGCGGGCGGAGCTCGTCGAGCTGCACCGCCAGCTCGGCATCACCATCCTCTACGTCACCCACGACCAGATCGAGGCCATGACGATGGGGCAGCGGATCGCCGTACTCAAGGACGGCGTGCTGCAGCAGCTGGACACGCCCGAGACCGTCCGTGACACACCCGCCAACGCGTTCGTCGCCAGCTTCGTCGGGAGCCCGCCCATGAACATCCTGCGCGGGACCCTGGTCGAGTCCGAGGGACAGCTCCGCGTGCACACCGTGGCGGGCCGCGTCCCCCTGCCTGCTTCCGATGCCGCCCTCGTCCGCGGCCTGTCGCTCGAATCCGTCCTCCTCGGCGTGCGGCCGGAGGACCTGTGCATCGAACGCGACGGTGAGCTGGCGGCCACGGTCAGCCTGGTCGAGTCCATGGGCCGCCTCCAACACGTGACCTGCAGGCTGTCCGACGGTCATCTCATCAGCGTCCAGAGCGTCGAGCATGCGGCCCTCGACGTGGGCGACCGGGTCGCCCTGTCCGCCGGCGGCCCGCTGCACCTCTTCGACCCCACGACCCAGCTCCGGCTCTCATGAGCCATCGACCCCTGTTTCATTAGGGACCTATTCCCCTGTCGGGTCCTGCACCGCGTCCCGGAAGATGAACCCGTGGCGAATCCACTCCGACGCAAGGGGCACACTCGGCCCGTCGTGATGCTGCTCGCGGCTGCGTGCGCGGGGCTGGGCTCGCTGGTCGTCGGGAGCGCCGACGCCGGCGCCAGCCCGTCGGTGACCCTGACCGTGGCCTATTGGAGCGGGTTCAACCCGGCCGGTGTGAACATCATGCCGGCCTGGATCGACGCCGCCGCCAAGAACCTGCAGAAGACGTACCCCAACGTGAAGGTGGTGGGCGACGAGATCACGACCAGCTCGGAGTCCGAGTACTACTCCAAGCTCGACCTCACCGAGCGCAGCGCCCGGACGGTGCCCGACGTCGTCTTCGAGGACTCCTTCCTGGTCGGCTCCGATGCCAGTGCCGGCTTCCTCCGCCCGCTGCCCCAGCTCGCGACGTGGCCCGGTTGGAAGGCCTACTACCCCGCCATGAAGAGCATCGCGTCGTACAACGGCCAGATCTACGGGGCGATGAACAGCACCGACGTGCAACTGATCTACTACAGCCACAAGCTCTTCAAGCAGGCCGGCCTGCCGGCGACGTGGCAGCCCCACAGCTGGGCCGACGTGCTCTCGGCGGCCCGGGCGATCAACCGTCACGACAAGGGCGTCATCCCGCTGTGGGTCTACACCGGCCAGGCCGTCGGGGAGGCTGCGGCGTTCAGGGGGTTCGAGGTGTTCCTCAACGGCACCAGCGACCGCCTCTACGACTACACGACCCACAAGTGGGAGATCGCCGGTCCCGGGTTCAACGCGACCTGGAACCTGCTGTCGCAGATGCAGCCCCTCGAGGAACCCGAGTCGATGTGGTCCAACCCCAATGCCGACGCCACGGTCGCCCTGACCCTGATGCCGCACCAGCAGGTCGGCATCGTCTTCGACGGAAGCTGGGTCGCCACGGCCTACGTGCCGGGAGGACTGGCGCCGTGGCCGGGCTTCGCCGGCGCCTACGGCGAGGCAGCCCTGCCCACGCAGGCGGGGGCCGCGCCGGGGTACACGAACCAGTCCGGTGGGTGGGCGCTCTCGGTGCCCCGGCTGGCACCCCACCCCAGCCTGTCGCAGGCGTTCATCGAGTCGGCGTCGTCCGCCCCCCTCCTCGCCTCCTTCGACCCCGCAACGGGCAACCTGCCACCCCGGGCCGACGTCCTCACGCAGCCGGCCTGGCGGGCGTCGGTGAAGGTCAACCCGGTGTCGAGCTTCGCGTCGGCCCAGCTCCCCGTCACGACCTTCCGCCCCAACCTCCCGGCGTACGTGCAGGTGTCCAACGTGATCCAGCAGCTCACCGAGGCGATCTCCACCCGCTCCATGACCCCGAGCCAGGCTGCCGCGAGCTACGCCAGCCAGGTCACCCAGATCGTCGGCTCCGGCAACGTGGAGCGAATGAAGAAGTGAGCCAGGTCGTCGACCTGAGCCCCGGACTGCCCGACGACGAGCCCGCCGCGCCCCCCACGGGACGCATGAAGAACGTCACGGTCGAGACGCCGCTGCGCCGCCGCGTGACGGGCCTCACGATGGTCCTTCCGATGCTCGTCGTCGTCCTCGTCTTCATGGGATGGCCGGCCGTCTGGACGTTCGTCCTGTCCTTCACGAACATGACGGTCACCGGTCCGACCGCCACGCACTACCAGTACGTCGGTCTGGCCAACTACAAGCACCTCTTCTCGAACGGCAGCGGGCTGGCCGAGTCGGTCGGCAAGAGCATCTACTACCTCGTGGTGTCGGGGTACCTCGGGCAGGCCGTGCTCGGGTTCCTGCTGGCCTATTTCCTGTCCCGGTCCGCGTACGCCGTCCGCGCCACCGTCGGCGCCATCGTCATCGTGGCGTGGCTGGTCCCCGAGATCGTGACGTCCTACATGTGGTTCGTGCTCCTGAGCGACGGTGGCGTGATGCAGCAGGGGTACCACCTGTTCGGACTCAACTACCAGAGCTGGCTCGTCACCAACCCGATGCTCGCCGTGAGCCTCGCCAACGCCTGGCGCGGCGCCGCGTTCTCGTTCCTCCTCTTCTCCGCTGCACTCGACGGAATACCCACCGATCTGATCGACGCGGCCGAGGTGGACGGCGCAGGCGGCTGGCGGCGGCTGACCCGGCTCACGATCCCGCTCCTCTCGTCGGCGATCGTGGTGGACCTGGTGATCATCACCCTGGCCACGCTGAACGACTTCTCGCTCATCTACGCCATGACCGGTGGAGGACCCGGGAACGCCTCCAACGTCCTCTCGGTCTTCATGTACCGCCAGGCGTTCTCCAATTACGAGCTCGCCTACGGCACGGCCATCGCGGTGGTACTGCTCGTGATCGGGGCCATCCTCGCCGCGCTCTACATCCGGTTGCTGCGGCGTCAGGGCTCGCTGGCGGAGATGCGGTAAGCGGCCATGGCGACGCGCAACGACCGCACCGGCCTGCTGGCCCCGTCGATCGCCATGTCGGTCGTGGGTCTCATCTTCTTGGTGCCCTTCGTCTGGCTGTTGGTCACGGCATTCAAGACCCACGGCAATCTGACGATCGGAGGCGGAGGACCGATCACACTGAAGAACTTCCAGAGCGTGCTGCACGGGAGCTTCCTGTCCGCGCTGGGAAACTCCATGTATCTCGCGGTGGGGACGACGGTGATCACGACCGTCGTCGGGATCGTCGCCGCCTACCCCCTCTCGCGCTACCGCTCGCGGGTGCAGATCTGGTTCGTCTACGCGCTCGCCTTCATGGCGTCCCTTCCGATCATCGCCCTCATGATCCCCACGTACGACTTCTACGTGTCGGCCAACTTCATCAACTCGAAGTTCTGGACCGTATGGTTCCTCACGGCCACATCGCTCCCGTTCGCCACGTGGGTCGGCCGCTCGTTCATTGACGCGGTCCCCTTGGAGCTCGAGGAGTCGGCCTGGATCGACGGGAACTCGCGTTTCGGCTCGCTCCGTCGCATCGTCCTGCCACTGGTCCTTCCCGGGCTGTGCGTCATCGCGGTGTACACCTTCGTCAACGCCTGGGGGAACTTCTTCGTGCCCCTGATCCTCCTCCAAGGCAACAACGAGCCCGCTTCCGTGACCATCTATGGCTATTTCAGCCAGTACGGAGTCAATTACGGCCAGGTCGCCGCCTTCGCAATCCTTTACTCGTTGCCCCCGGTGCTGCTCTACCTGGCCGTCACGAAATGGGTCGGTGCGGGCTTCTCCCTGGGCGGCGCCATCAAGGGTTGAGCGCTCAGCCGGGGATGGAGGCGCGC
>Ga0209415_10013829_pt1 | contig 13246 bp, 8 predicted proteins | sample PeaSoiSIISIP2007_FD_187696 | JGI IMG/M metagenome (GOLD analysis project Ga0209415, IMG submission 187696) | Peat soil microbial communities from Weissenstadt, Germany - SII-SIP-2007 (SPAdes) (version 2) | ecosystem: Environmental > Terrestrial > Soil > Wetlands > Peat | place: Germany... | reverse complement strand
TATGGTGGGCATCGACAAGACCGACACCTCGCTTCCGGGCCTCTTTGGGAGCTTTGACCTGATGGAGGACTCGATAGACTCCATACTGAGCACGACTAGCATCCCCGTGGGGATATCGATCGGAGACTCGAGGCCGTTGATCGAGGAGAACTGGGAGAGGATAGTCTCCAAGCCTTTCAGCTTCGTGAACATGTTCGCGCACCACATGCCCCCGTTCGTCCTCGAGGACGACCGGGTGGAGAAGCTCGTCTCCGTAGGCTCCGGATACATGCTCGAGCAGGTCAAGAGCGTCTCGGAGATAGACAGCGTGACCGCCCTCGAGGCCGCGATAGTCGCCCCCCAGGGGAGGAACCACATCTTCAGCGCGCTCGACCTGGCGACCTTGAGCGTGCTGGCGAGCCTCTCGGCGAAGCCGATGCTGATGAGGACCCAGAAGAAGATGGGCGCCAAGGACGTCCGCAGCGTAATGAGGCTGGGCATGCGCGGGATAAGCGTCGACGCGGCCTCTCTCGAGCCCGGGATTGAAGCATATAGGGAGGCTATAGAGAATTGCCTAAGGCAGATGCATACCAAGACCTCTGACCCGGCCGCCACCGCCCACTGAAGAGGGGCGCGGCGTGTCACGACCTGGTTGTCTTAGACTGCGACACTGAGGCCGACCCGCAGGAGACTCCGGGGTCGCTAGGCTGTAGACTCCCAACGACAAGGCCCACCTCCCGAGCAGGCCAAGGCCATCCCCAGAGACGATCTTTTGGTAGTGTCGACACTTTCCCATCGAGGGCATCAGTGTTGGTTAATCGCGTATAGGGTTCGTTTCGCCTCCGGCGGGGTCATGTGACAGGAAAGGCTTCGTCGAATTGGCTGAAGTTCCAGGTCTCTCTTGCGATCAACCAAGAAGAACCGCCAGCGTGCTCGTACACATCCTGGGCGACCACCACCCCACTCACGATGCCTACGACAGAGCTGTATCCCTGAAAGTCGAACGTCGAGTTGACCACCGATACGTTGCCGTTTACTCCTATCGATTGGTTCGCGTTCGATAACGAGAAGCTGACGAGCTTGGTCTTCAAGAAACTTGTCAGCGCGGTGCTGATAGCATTTGAGCCAGAAAAATTCCCGGTCCCCGCAGCTTCGGCTCCGGTCCACACCATTGTGGCATTGCTCTCGTACCCGCTCACGAGTGCCGTTATGTTCCTGGCGTCCACCTGCATGAGATGATCGGCGGACACGTTGGCGACTTGATTGTATGCAAAGAAAGTTGCCAAGCCGTTCGAAATCTCCGACTCGAATGCTGACAAGGGGAGCCCGTCAACCTTGACCGGCAGCCAAGAGTCAGCCTGAGGGTACGTGTTGTCGAGCGAGTAGACCTTCCCATCGCGGATGTTGAAGAGGCCCTGCGGTCCTCCTATCGTGACCATCGGTCCACCTTCGAAAGTGGTCCCTGGAGTCGATGGAAGATACTGCCAGTAGGAGGGGGTGAGGTTGGGAACGGCGATTGCGCTGTCAATCCCCGCAGAGAGGAAGAAGATGTACGCCCCTCCCACAGAGAGCGTCGGATATCCGACAGGCGTCATCGTGGTCCCGTTCGCGGTCCCTCCGAACCAGAACGCGTCCACAAGCGTTCCCGGGGGCAACGGGCCCTCGCCCGGGTAGGCGTCCAGGTCCTTGATTGCTTCGATGGTGTATAACGTAAAGGGGGCGCCCTTCACGGCGACTACCGTGACCGAGGTGACGTTTGCGAGCCATATTATCGTGCTGTTTTCGACCATGTCCTGCAGGGTCGGGAAGAGTGGAGGAACCGTGACCACGCTGCAGTTGCAAGGGTAGAGAGAATCTTGGAATGCGATGTCGCCTTCAGGGATTAATCCCAGCGTCTCTGTCGATGTCGTCGAGGTCTCAGTAGTCGCGAAGGTCTCTGATGTCGACGTTCCAGGGTGCTCGGCGGGGAGGTAGAGGGTCGCGCCATAGAAGATGAGTAGGGCCAGTACGACCGCCGCCAACATGCCGGCTGTCCTCTTCCCAAATCTACGGGTCATCGTGATTGCACCCGTCTCCTCGCTTGGGTCTAGCGACATTCCGCCCCTTAAGATTTGAGGCGGTGTAGCCCGCTCGGGACCGGATAGAACATCTCTCCAATGCCCTAAAGCAGAAGCGAAGACTCATCCTTGATGGTCGTCCGAATGCTTGCAATATACGTCCAAGACATATAGGGAGGCTATAGAGAATTACGTAAAGGATATTCATACTAAGACCCCTGACCCGTTCCCCACCGCCCACTGAAGAGGGGCATCACCCGTCGCGGGACACGCTCAGAAATCACCGGAGTTTGGGACAGAGCCCCAAACTCGCAACGTGCTCTTGTCGCGGGGGATGAAATGCCTCGGCGGAGGCACAATGAGCCCTATACGCGGCAAGGTCGTCCCGGGCCTTCTCGCCTCTCGCCCGTTCTAGCTGCTAGGTTCAATAGGCACCAGCCTCATTCAATCTTGAGAGACGATTGAGGAGCGCAGCCATCACAGTCACCCTCGCCGTCCTTATCATCATGGCGGCCGCGTCTGTAGGCACAAGACCCGCTCTGGCCCAAAACCCTCCGCCGGGCCCTCCAAACCTGCCCCCGGGAGCCCCTCCTTCCCCAAGCTGCGGGTGGAACACCCCTGCCAACTCCACGACGGTTGTCGCGAGCTCGCCAGCCGGCTCCGCGGTGGTGGTCACGATAGGAGAGCCTTCCTGGCAGCAGGATTGCATCTACACCAGCACGCCCGGTGGAGGCGGTTCTGGCACCTCGTTCCCGGAGTACGAGGTCTTTCCCATCGCCGTCCACGCCTCTCCGAATACGACCATAACCCTTCAGACCGGGGAGGCCGTCCCCACGGCGCAGCAGTTCGCGGGGGGCATCAATTACGGGACCGGGACCATTTGGACCTGGTTCGACCCAGGGACGGTGGAGACAGGCCCGACCGGCATGGCGAGGAGCAACCTCACGCTGGCGGGGGCCGTGATGCCCTTCGTGCCGAACGACGTTTCCAATGTCACGCTTCCGATCATCGCATCGGCATTGACAGGCCAGAATGGCTCCGCCGGTCTCCCTATAGAGTTCGAGGGCGGGGTGTCCGCTGTCCTCCAGTCGGTCGGCCCCATACCCTTTGGGGGCGTGATCCAGATGCAGGCGGGCGGTTCGGCGAGCCCCAGGTTCGACGCTGTCTACAGCCCTCCCGGCTCGAGCAGCTCCTCAGCCCCGCTCCAAGTGAGCATGAGCGTCCTCGGGACGTACGTGAACGGGAGCATAGGCCCGCTGCCCCCCGATGTCCAGGTCTCGTTCCCCCAGCAACCCCTAGAGTTGCCACCGAACTCGCTTGTCTACTTCAACTTCGACGTGACGAATACCCTGAAGCCCTCCAACTCCTCGGTCGTCGACACCTACACCTACACGCTCGCGGTTCAGGAGAAGGTTGACAACGCCACCTACGTTGAGCCCCTGACGGTCTCGGTCTCGCTGGGGGAGAACACCATCTTCTGGGGTGGAGCGGCGACGATGCCCGGGGCTGCGCCCGGCGGGCCCGCGAGCACCACCACCTCTAGCAGCCACACCGCTAATGCACCGGGCTTCCAGGGCGTCGAGGTCGCCCTCGCATTGGCGACGTTGGCGCTGGTCGCAACTGTCGCTGTCGTCCTTGGGCTCGAGCGGCGCGTCAGGCCGGCAGTCCTCCCGGTCGATCCAACGTAGGAACCCACGCTCCCTCGGTACTTCGAGGTTTGCTCCATCGAGTTCAATAGCCACCGGCCTCCACAGATCTCGACGGACGATGGGGAGAACAGGCGCAGGTTTGGTCCTCGCAGTCCTGGTGGTGGCTGCCCTGGGCGCGGGCTATCTGGCCGTGAACTCGGGGCGGCAGGCTAGCACATCGGCGTCGACTGCGACAACAACGGCCGGCAACATCGCCACCACGAACTCCAGCACGTCCGGCGGTGCAGGGATCACCATTTCGGCGAGCACAATTGATTTTATTCAGAGCCCAGGTAGCATGACCCCGGACGGGTGTAGCACGCTGATAAACGCCGTTTCGAGCCAAGGATTTCAGGTCGAGACCTACGTCGCGTCCACCTCAGCGAAGGTTGGGTCGGTGCTCTGCATTGACGTCGTCCTGTTAGATGTTTCGGGCCCGAACTTGACCCAACAATCAACAGGATACACCGTGACGTGGAATGTAACTGACAGCAGCGGACGCGTGGTCTTCGAATCGGCGTGCTACCCCAGCCCTCCTCCTCAATCGCCGGGTGTTGCGAGCTCGCCGTCACCCCCGGTTCATTGGGTAAGTTGTTCCGGTGCGTGGGATACGTCATCACCGTTCCATGGAGTAACCCCACAGGCAGGCACCTACCAGGTCACGGAAACTGCGATAGTGCCGACTACTGCCGCCTCAGCAGCGAACTTCCCGACTCCTGGTGCTTCAGGTTACCAGACCATAAACAGCAATTCTACATTGACACTCACAAATTAGGCACCGACAAAATGCTTGCGATATACGTCCAAGACATATAGGGACGCGATAACGACCTTCAGGTCTCAAGTGAGTCCGTCTGGCATACCGCAACCGCAGGCGTAAGGCCCCGATCAAGGCGATCGTCCTAGCCGGAGGGCTCGGCACCCGCCTCAGGCCGTACACGCTCTTCCTCCCGAAGCCCCTCCTCCCTGTGGGGCCGAAGCCGATAATGGAGCACATCTTGGACTGGCTCAAAGCCAACGACGTCAAGGACGTGGTGATCGCGACCGGATACCTGGGAAGGATGATTGAGCAGTACTTCGGGGACGGGAGGGACTTCGGGATGAGGATAGAGTATGCCCGGTCCGACCGGCCGATGGGGCACGCGGGCCAGCTCAAGACGGCGGAGGGGCTCCTGCCCGAGACCTTCGTCTGCCTCTACGGCGACGCCATACTCGACTTCAACCTCAAGAAGCTGCTCGAGTATCACGCCAAGAAGAGCGCCTTCGTCACGATGGCCTTGATGAAGTACGAGACCAAGATGAAGTACGGGGTGATCTCGACGTACTCGGAGGGGAGGATCTCCAAGTGGAAGGAGAAGCCGGTCATCGCGAGCGACATCAACGTGGGGTGCTACGTCATGGAGAAGAAGTTCCTCGGATACATACCGCGGGGGGAGGTGTACGGGATGAAGGAGGCGTTCAAGAGCGCGATGAACGACGACAAGGCGGTCTACGCCCTGAGGGTGAAGGGGGAGTTCACCGACATCGGGGACATCGCGGCGCACAAGGAAGCGGACAGGGCCTACATCGCCCGGTACGGCAAGATACCCTGACGGGTTTCCAAGGGCGCAAAGCGCCCGAAAACGGGGGCGCTGCGTTTAAAACGGATGATAAAGAACAACAGCGCGCAAATCTAGGAACTTCAAGTGCTCTAAACGATGCCACAGGACCAACTCTCTCCGCAAGCGATCGCGCGCGCAGACCCGAAAAACATCTACCGAGTGTTTGAGGCCTGGCCCCGCTTCGCGGAGCAGGAGTCGTCGCTCTCGGTGGACATCGGGCCTCGCCAGTTTGACCGCGTGATCTACGTCGCCAACGGCGGCTCTGCCTCCGCGGGCGACATAATCGCTGACTGGTTCCTCGCATCCGGCGGCGTGGAGGTGAGCGTGTTCAAGGGATACCTGCCGAAGGTCAACCTCTCTAGGGCGTTCGTCCTGGTCTGCAGCACATCCGGGAGCACCGAGGAGACCATCCAGCTCATGCGGAGGCTCGCCTCGAAGAAGGCCGTGATGGTGGCGATCTCCTCCGGGGGGAAGCTCCAGCAGCTCGCGATGGAGTTGAAGGTGCCTCACATAACGATCCCGATCGAGATGGCGCCGAGGTACTCGCTCCCTCACGTGCTGTTCGCGGCCATCGCGGCGCTCCGGAGCGCGGGGTTGGTGGGAGAGAAGAGGTGGAGCGAGGTCAGGGAGGCCATCGACTGCATGAAGAAGGTCGCGCCCTCGCTATCGTCCAGCTCCCCGACGTCGCAGAACCCGTCGAAGCAGTGCGCGCACCTCGTGGCGCCCTCCGGCGTCCTCCCGAAGATATACGGCTCGTCGGTGACCAAGAGCGTGGCAGAGCGGTTCAAGACCTGCCTCAACGAGAACGCCAAGATGAACGCCGCGTGGGACTCAGGCCCGGAGCTCTTCCACAACGAGGTAGAGGTCTGGGAGACCCCCGAGAGGAAGATGGTGCCGATATTCCTGCGCCACACGGCAGAGCCAAAGTACGAGAGGGTGAGGCTAGACTCCTTCGTCGACATCCTCGGGATGAAGGGGATAAGGTGCCTGGAGATATGGGGGAAGGGAAAAGGGAACCTCGCGCAGCTGCTCACCCTCGACTACCAGACCGACTTCGCGACATACTATGCGGCGATATTGCGTGGCGTCGATCCCTCTAGCATCAAGCTGATAGACCGGCTAAAGTCCGCGGTCGCAGGACCCTAGGCGCCGCCTAGGTTATTCCGACGAGGTGGGCGAGCTCCCTCCTGCTCGCCGCCCCAAGCTGCTCGGCGGCGACCTCGGGCGAGACCTCGTTCACGAACACCCCTGACCCGAGCTCCAGGCCCGAGAAGTTGGACACCCGCGGATAGACCTCGAAGTGCCAGTGGATCTGCTTGGTGGTCTTCTTCTCCGACGAGTTGTGCACGACCAGATTGAAGGCGCAGTCTCCGAGGACTTTGGCCATCCCGCCCAGGGTCGCCCGGAGTATCAGGGCGAGGTCCATGAGCTCCTTTTGCGAGAGCTTCAGCATGCTGGTCTGGTGCCTCCTCGGGTAGATCCAGAACTCGTAGGCATGAGCGGAGGCCCACGGGGCGAACGCGATGAAGTACTCCGTCGAGAGGATCTGCCTAGGCCCGCCCGTCTCTGAGGCCACAACCTGGCACATCGGGCATATCCCCAGCTCGTTGAGCGAGTTCTGGACGGTGACGGCCTCCGACTCGACAACGGGGGGCAGCCTTGGGATGGTCACCAGCTGGATGTGCGGATGGTCGATGATGGCGCCGGCGAGCTTCCCGTGGTTGATGAAGATGGCCACGTACCCGACCCCGCGCTGGGCGTAGAGCCATCGCGTCTTGTCTTGGAGTGTCGCGAGCACGTTGGTCCACTGGTCGACGTCCAGCTTCGGGAAGGTGAGGTCGTGCTTGGGCGTCGCGACCAGGATGTAGTGGTACCCTACGGCCGGCTCGCTGTAGTGAGGGGCTTCGCCGTAAGAGGGCGCCGCGTTGGGGGAGACTATGGGGAACTTGTCGGGGAAGACCCGGACGATCCAGCCGCGGACGGGGTCCCCCTCGGAGTCCGTCTGCTTGACGAGAGTGTCGCCCACCTTCACGAGGACGAGGTCGGCTTGGGTGGTCATCTCCTCGTTGCCCGGGCAGAAGGGGCACTTCGTGCCATGGTCGGAATAGGGCTTGAGTTGGGAACGGGCGCCCCTGTCTGAGGTGACGACAGAGAGCTTGTCACTGAAGTAATCTTTCCTGATCTCCACCATAGATGCCACGTGTGTGGTTCGAAACGATATATTACCTCTCCGCCGTCGAGATTCTTCCTCTCTCGGCTCCGGAGCAAAAGTATAGCAGCCGTGCTCGCGTGAGAGCCTGTCAGTTCTTGCGTCGCTTTCTGGTCCTCCGGACGACCAAGAACAGAGACGTCGCGATAGCGGCAGCTGCAATGGCTAGGGCCAAGACCGTCGTTTGAGAGAAGGCCCCGCCTTGTGGGGAGCTGCCAGTGGTAGACGTCACTCCTGAGACGCTCGATGAAGCCGTGGTGCTTGTTGCGCTGACGCTCGAGACGACCGAGCTATTCGGGGTCGAGACCATGCCTGACGTGGTGCTCGTCGAGTTGGTCGAAGTCGACGTGCTGGACGTGCTAGTCGAAGTCGAAGGCGCGAACTTTGCGGTCAAGGTGTCCGGGCCAAACACCGTGGCGACGGTCGTCGACGACTTCTGGTCTACGAAAGTGGCGTTCCCGGAGCTCGAGACCCATACCGAGAAGCTGAAGCCCACGCTCGCATTTGCGGAGACCGTGAACCCGGAGTCCGCGTTGAGCCAGTTCGAGCCGGTCGGGTTGGTGGTCCCCGCACTTTGGGGCGAAACAGCGAAGGCGATCGAGTATTGCAGTGCATAGACCAGGACCAGGGAATTGGGTGTCTCCGCGCTAATCATGCCGAGGGAGGAGGGCTGAAGCGACCAGCGCTCCGTCGAGCCGCTGCCCGCTAGCAGACTGGGTGCCGTTATGCTCCCGCTAGCGTCAGTCCAGTAGCCCGTCTGGACGGTGGTGAGAGTGGCGGTGAACCGGGAGCCGAACTGGAGGGCGGTGACGGTGGGCGCAGAGAAACCCTTCGAGGCGCCCACGACCGAATAGGAGAGGCTCTGGATGACCTGCTCGAAGTAGGTCGCGTTGAAGCTCGAGGAGCAGCTCAGCCCGCTGCACGTGGTCACCTCCACGGTCTGGTTTCCTCCGGCGAAGACGTACCTGAATGAATCGCTCTTGGGGGCCGCGGAGACGACAGAAACCGTGCACCCTGGATAAGCCGCTATGTTGTGGGGTTGACCGTCTCCTTGGATCAGGGACGGGATTACCCCACAGCCGCTAAGGGAGAAGCTCACCGGCGCGCCTTCAGTGCCCTGAGTCAGCTTGACCGACTCGGAGACGTAGGCCGCACCACCTCCTCCGCCTGAGGGCGAGGTGCCTATGGCGAAGTTCGTCCCCCTGAGCTGCGACGCTGTCATCGCTCCTTCTCCTGTGCCGGAGTTGCAGATCGTGGTCCCGGCCACCACCGACGTGAGGACCGCCCAGGAGCCGCCGTCCCAATATTCCAGGACGGACGCCGCTGTCACCGACAGATCCGTGAAGCAGGCCTCGACGGGGCTGCTTCCCGATATGCCGCTGCTGACGAAGACATCGTAGAAGCGGACGTTTGTTAGCCCCGTCGAAGCGACTCCGAAGGACGGCTGGTCTGTTAGCCTTGTGACCACGACTGTCCCGCTGGCGCCGGGTGTTGTTGAAATGGTGACCCCGACGCCCGTCGTCCCGCTTTCATCCAGACTGATTGTCCCCCCTGAATTCGCCGTCACCGACGTCGATTGGTAGTCTCGGACGTTTGTGACGGTGAAGCTCGCTGAGGAGGAGTCTCCTGGGTCGCTTGCGATCGCCGCCACGACGTTGCTGCCCACGGTCGAAGAAGGAAGGTCGAACCTTGCCGTGAAGGCGCCGCCGCTGGAGACAGTTACGGTCGACGGGCTTGTGGTGAGAGTGCCGTTCGAGTAGACAAGCGTGATCGTCGCGCCTGGGGTGAAGCCGGATCCCGTGACCGTGACTGGTGTCCCGGTCACCCCCGAGGTCGGTGTCAGGGTGATTGACGCGCGGGTGGTGCTTGGCACGACGGTGAAGGTTTGGAATGCAGCGAAGTCGCCGCCGGCGTCACTGACCACGACGAGGCCGGTCTGCCCCGTGGGCGAGAGGCTGGCGGAAGCAGGGACCGAGCCGGACGAGCTGGCCATGAATTGGCGTGCAGCGGAGCAAGGCACCGCGTTTGAGATAACGCCGATTCCGGACTCGAAGCAATAATTGTAGACTGTCGAAGGCGCGAATCCAGAGCCGCTGAGGGTCGTCGGAGCCCCCGCTGCCCCCGCGACAGGGCTGATGCCGAAGACGGGGACGGTGACGTCGAATGTCTGAGAGCTCGGCGCGTTGTTTGCGTCACCCGAGTAGGACGCGGCTATCGTTATCACCCCCGTCGACGATGGCGCCACGAAGCCCACCTCGCAGCTACCGCCGGCCAGAGTGCAGCTGGAAGATGGTGTGAACGTCCCCTTGGGGCTCGAGAAAGACACCGCCCCCCCTGGGGATGCTCCCGTGACGGTGGCGGTGCAATGCGAAGTCGTGCCTTCCGCAATCACGGCGCCTGAGCACGATACTGAGGTGGTCGTCGGAGGGAGGGTGAGGACGGACGAGGTGAGCGAGGGCGAGAGCCCAATCGAAGCGGCCTGGAGCAGGCTGGCGGCCACGGTCAAAGACGGCGCCAAGCTCGTCAGACCCAACACCGATTCAAAGAACGCGATTATCCCCTCCAGGACTGACGAGACAGACGTGTTGACCGCCTCCACGATGCCTCCTAGGCCTTCGTTCACCGTTGCGGTCAGCACGGAAGGGACCGACTGCCTGACGTCGGCCAGACCCTGGCCTATCGAGGGCGCGAGCGACAATGCCGCCGAAAATGAATACACTGCGGCAGCGATGGCGCTGACCGACGGGGTCAGCGCGACGGAAACGGAGTTCGACATCGCTGCGAGGTCTTGGCTCAGAGAAGACGAAAGCGACGTTGAGACCGCGTTGCCGACACCGGCGAGAGACTGGTCGATGATTGGGGAGAGGGAGATCGATGCGGAGAGCGCGTTCGTGAAAGCTGCCATTGCGCTCAGGGTGGGCGCCAAGACGGTGGAGACCGAGTTGGCCAGTCCGGCTATGCCCTGGCTCACCGCGGGGGTCAAGGAGACCGATTGTGACAAGGTTTCCAAGAAGGCCGCGACCGACGAGAGGCTGGGCGTAAGCACCGTCGTCCCTGACTGAATGATCCCTGCGATGCCTTCTCCGAAAGAGGGCGAGAGGGCCACGAAGAGCGTGTTTGTGAGGCCAGCGAGGTCCTGGTTCAGAGAGGGCACGATCGATATCGTGGCGGAGAGCATCTCTGCGAAGGCGGCCAGAGATGAGAGGTTGGGACTCATGATCAGGGAGACCGAATTCGTCAGACCGGCTAGGCCTTGTCCGATTGCGGGAATGAGCGAAATCGACGCGGAAATGTCCGCGAAGAACGCGGCGACTGCGGTCAGCGAAGGAGAGAGGGTTGTCGAGACGGACTGCGCGACGCCGCCGAAATCCTGTCCCACGCCGGACGAGAGAGAGATGGACGCCGAAAGAGCCTCCGCGTATGCCACAATGGACGCTAGGACAGGAGACAGCTCCATGGAAACAGAATTGGAGACGCCTCCCATGCCCTGGCCTACCGAAGCGACCAGAGCCATGGAAGACGACGCGGCGGCCTGGAGGGCGCCCGCAAGATTCGCAGCGAGCAGGGCGGAGACCGAGTTCGTCACGCCGTCGAGGCCTTGGTTGAGCGTCGAACCTAGGCTCGACGTCGCTGACTCGGCCGCGCTCAAGGCCGCCTGAATCGCGAGAGTAGGGACGAGCGATAGAATTCCCGAGACGCCATTCTGCACGGCTGAATTCGTTGAAGGCGCCAAGGTCATGGTGGAAGAGCCGCCCACCCCTCCGGAAACCTGGTGAACTGTCGGGCTCAAAGCAAGCGTCGGAGAGGCTGTCGCGGACCAAGCGGTCTGAGCCGGAAACCCGCATCCGACTCCGGCCCAGGTGAGAGAGCCTGACGCGGCCATCGGAAAAGTGGTGGGAGTGGTTACACCGCTCGTTGAATATTCGGTATAACCGTAGAGCCTCGCGGTAGCCGGGTTCAGGGCGAAACTAGCTCCCGCCGTGATCGTGGCCCCGCTGGCGGGTCTTGCTGATGTCCCGTAGGTCGCGATGAGCAGCGGGGACCCGGAGAACGCCGTCGAGGTCACGGCGTACGCGGTCCCCGTTCCGGTTCCAGTGTTGCAAGTCAGGCCCGTGGCCGTGTAACTCGTCGAGTCATAGATCCCCATGGTGTACCTCGCCGCTGTCGTCCAGGAGAGGGAGATGGTTGTCGTGCCCCCGCTTGCAGATGAGCAATAGTAGATTTCAGCCTGGGCGGTGTTGGTTGCCGTGGTCCCCGCCTGCGTCCACGTGCCGGAGCAGCCGCCGGACACGGCGAGTGAGGTGACAGCGACGCTCGTGGCGAGAGCCATCACGAGGAAGTCGTTCGCCGTGACCGAGGACGCGAAGGCCTTGCTCGCCGACGTGGCAGTAGCCGTGCTGCTAGCAGAGGTCTGTTGGTTGAGGCTCAGCGCCAAGACCGGCTGGTACACCAGAAGCAGCGAACCAGCCAGCAGCCCGGCGATTATGAGCGACTTTGCCTGGGTTAGAGGTCTTGGCCCTACGAGCGAGACCCGAAAAAAACGCGAGTCATGCTCAAGTCCTCGCGATGGTCCAGGTGATGGCCAGAGTATTTCCAGAGGCCAGGGTGTCGGGGCCGAACGTCCCCTCTGCGTAGATTACCGGGTTGCTGCCCGAGTGCAATTCGGTCTGGAGGCATGAGACCTGGACGCTGCTGTCGGTCTCTGCCGCTGTGAACGTGTGGGTGATGGTCGTAGTTACGGTTGACCCGGAAGCTCCCGGAGTCACGGTTCCTGCGACGTCGGTCAAGCCGCCCGATTCAAGCTCATTGGCGGTCGCGGTCGTCTTGCACGGGCCAGACGCCGAGGTGTCTGCAGCCGCCGGAGCCGTCGCCGACTCGGAGAGGCCGATCACACTCGCGATGTCGGCGGACGTGCACGTGATTGTCCCCGCGGCACCGAAGACCTTGCACTGCTCGAAATCGTGACCCACGTTCGTTATGAGGGTCGTGGGGTCGAGGGTGTAGGTTACTCCCTTTGAACACGAGATGTAGCAGCTCGCGCTCCAGAACTGGCCCTTCAAGGCCATCTGCGCAAGCCACACAAAGTCAGCGGCACGCTGCTCCTGATGCGTGATGGTCACGGCGAACTCGACCTTCACGGCGGAAGAGGTATTGGTCCCCGATCCTGAAGGCGCCGGGCCCGGTGCTCCGGCGACGCTCGCATATGCGAGATAACCCGCCACTCCGCCTCCGATGACCAGCAGTGGGATCAGCACCAAGAGTGCCGTCCTGAACTTCGACCTGCTTCTCCGCATTTCCGTCGCCGCTGACATGTTAGTAGTGCATTCCAAAATGGAATAAAAGCAATTACGTCGAAAAACACGTAACGAGGGTCACATCTTTACGCAATCGGCAAGACGGCATAGAATCTCGCCAATCAGCCGACCAACGCTCGCCAAGCGTTCGTCACGGGTCGAAAAGGAGGCGATTTACGCGCCCAATCCGCCGGAAAAGCGGTGGGTCTCGCACCAGCGGCCTCGTAGCGACCCTGCGCGCGGCGCAAGGTTATATTCGGGATGAATGCGCCGCGGAAGGCAAGCGAGATCTTGAGCGGAAGACTTCCGAAGGGTGCGCACTTCAAGTGAAGAAGGTCGGTTACATCCTCCTCGACGGCTGCAGCGACAGGCCCGTGCCTGCCCTCAACTACTCGACCCCCCTCGAGGTCGCGAGCAC
>Ga0209415_10013828_pt1 | contig 13246 bp, 11 predicted proteins | sample PeaSoiSIISIP2007_FD_187696 | JGI IMG/M metagenome (GOLD analysis project Ga0209415, IMG submission 187696) | Peat soil microbial communities from Weissenstadt, Germany - SII-SIP-2007 (SPAdes) (version 2) | ecosystem: Environmental > Terrestrial > Soil > Wetlands > Peat | place: Germany... | reverse complement strand
AAGATCACCAGCAGCAGGATCAGCAGGACCGGCATCGAGAAGCCCTCGGCCTTGGCGATGTCGGCGGTGACCTCGGAATTGATGGCCACCTCCATCGCCACGTTCCCGCCGACCCTGGCCGTCACCCCGTCGGCGGCCAGGCCCGGCGGGTCCAGGTCGTTCTTGATCGCGTCGTAGGTCGTGTGCCGCGCGGCATCATCGGCCCCGGTGAGCTGAAGTACCGCGTAGGTGGCGCCTGCGGGCCAAGGCCCGCCCCCATGCTTCGAACATAGCTGCCTCCCGAGCTATGTGCTTCTGGCGCTTACATAGGTTAACGTTGTAAACTGATAACGACGCTAACTTCGCATACGGTGTTCACCGCTGTCAAGTGGGTTAGCATCAACCCACCGTTAATTCTTGGTGAGCCTCGTTACGGCGCCCGTTACGAGTCTCGTTACGGTCTGGTCCGGGAGGCAGCTGTGACACAGACGGCAGAAGCCGGGACCGAGCCAGGCACCGCGCACGCGCCGTCCCGGCGTGACCGGCTGCGCGCGGCGACCACGGAGGAGATCATCCAGACCGCCCGGCGGCTGCTGGTCCGCAGCGGCCCGGAGGCGATGTCGCTGCGCGCCATCGCCCGCGAGATGGGCATGACCGCGCCGGGACTGTACCGGTACTTCGACAGCCACGAGGCGCTGAACCGGCACGTCTGCGCCAGCATCTTCACCGAGCTGGGCGATGGCATCCGCCGGGCCATCGAGGCCGCGCCCCCACCGGTGGAGGCGGCCGATCCGCTGGCCGCGAAGCTCACGGTCAAGATGGTCGCGGCCTGCCGGGAATTCCGCCGCTGGTCGCTGACCCACCAGGCCGAGTTCGGCCTGCTGTTCGGCGTGCCGCTGCCCGGTTTCGACGACGGGCGCTACGACGTCGCCGACGAATGCGCGCTGGCCTTCGCCGGCACCTTCCTCGCGCTGTTCGTCGAACTGTGGAACGCGGTCCCGTTCCCGGTGCCGCAGGCCGCCGACATCGACCGCGGCCTCCGGGACCAGCTCCGGCGCTACCGCGATGCGCTGGGCACCGACCTCCCGGTCGGCGCGGTGCTGACGTTCCTGCGCTGCTGGACGGTGCTGTACGGCGCGGTGGCGATGGAGGTGTTCGGCCACCTGAGGTTCGCGCTGGAGGATCCGGCGCCCATGTTCGAGCTCACCCTGGCCGACCTGGCCACCCTGGTCGGCCTGCGCTACCCGCAGCCGTAGACCGCCGGGCCCGGAGCGCGCTGAGCGCGGCGACGGCCAGGGCGCCCGCGGCCAGCAGCTCGAGGTGCGCGCGGTCCGGCGCCTCCCGCTGTATGCGGCCGTGAAACCGGTCCACGGCGGCTGGGAAGGGCGACCGTCCGAGGAACATCAGGGCCGGCTTGTCGATGTCGGGCAGCGCCGCGCCGGTCATGCCCGCCACCACGGCCGGGCGCCGCTCGGCGGGAGCCAGCGCCGCGAGGGCTCCCATTGCGGCCAGGCTGACCAGGCCGTCGGCCACGGCCACCCGGAGGAACTGGCGGATGCTGGCCCATTCGCCCCAGTGCGGCACCGCGTCGAGCACGAAGTGCGAGGCCACGCCGGCCGCGAAGGCCGGCAGCGGGCGGCGGGCCAGGGCGCCGATCAGCGCCCCGGACAGGACGTGGTTGGTCAGCAGCACGCGTCCGAGGGTACGCGACCGGCCGCCGGGCGATTATGCGGGGCGACGCGGCGGGCACTGCTGGTAGCGTTTTCGTGGCGGGGGCATTCAGGCAACTTCAATCCGAACGAGGCTGACGCGTAGCCATGCTGGACAAGCGATTCATCAGGGACCACCCGGACGAGGTCCGCAGGGCCGTCCGGGAAAAGGGCATCGACCTGGACGTGGACGAGTTGCTCAAGCTCGACCAGGCCAGCCGCGAACTCCAGCAGAAGGTGGACAACACGCAGGCGCTCAGGAGGAGCTCGGCCAGCGGGGCCGCGGCCGCCAGCGAGGAGCGCAGGGCGTACCTGAGAAGCCTGAATGACGACGTCAAGCGCTATCGCGCCGAGCTGGCCGAGACGAACGAGAAGCTGAACGCGCTGCTCCTGCTTACCCCCACCATCCCGTGGCCGGGCGCGCCCGTCGGGCCCGATGAGTCGGCGAACGTCGTGATCAGGACCGTCGGCACGCCGCCGGAGTTCGGCTTCCGGCCGCTGGATCACGTCGAACTGCTGGAGAAGCGCGGCTGGGCCGACTTCGCCCGGGCCCGCAAGGTCGCCGGGGAACGCGCCTACACGCTGATCTCGGACCTGGTGCTGCTGGAGCGCGCGGTCCACTCCTACGCCCTCGACCTGCTCCGCGGCAAGGACTTCACGGTGGTCAGCGTGCCGTCGCTGGTCCGGGAGGCAGCGCTGACCGGCACCGGCATGTTCCCGGCGCACCGCGAGGACATCTACGCGATCCCGGCCGACGACCTGTACCTGGCCGGGACGGCCGAGGTCGCCCTGGTCGGCTTCCACAGCGACGAGATCCTCGACCTGGCGCAGCTGCCGCTGCGGTACGCCGGGATCTCGCCGTGCTTCCGGCGCGAGGCCGGCAGCGCCGGCCGGGACGTGCGCGGGCTGCTGCGGGTCCACCAGTTCGAGAAGGTCGAGCAGTTCGTCATCTGCGTGGCCGAGGTGGCCGAGTCCGACCGCTGGCACGCCGAGCTGCTCGGCACGGCCGAGCAGCTCGTGGCGGGGCTCGGCCTGGCCTACGAGGTGATGGAGATCTCCACCGGCGACATGGGCGCGGGCAAGTACCGGATGAACGACATCAACACCTGGATGCCGTCGCTGGGCGCGTACCGCGAGACCCACAGCTGCTCGTCCCTGCTGGACTGGCAGGCCCGCCGGGCCAACGTCCGGTACCGCGACGCCGACGGCACGGTGCGGTTCGCCTACACGCTGAACAACACGGCGGTCGCCACGCCGCGCATCCTCGCCGCGCTGGTCGAGAACCTCCAGACCGAGCAGGCCCAGGTCATGGTCCCGGCCGTGCTGCGCCCCTACCTCGGTGGCCGGGAACTGCTCTGAATCGCGTCGTCCGCGGCGGTCTGGGGTGGGCTCGCGGGAGCAAGCCCCCCGGCGGCGCGATACTACGGCGGGAACCGCAGCGGGAATGCGGGGGGTTCCGGGGGGTCGCCCCCCCGGGTTTACACTGCGAGGCGTGAACCTTGACGCCGATCGCGTGGCCGAGCTGGCCGCCCGGCCGCTCAGCGATTTGACCAGGCGCGATGCCGCGCTCGCCCTGCTCACCGTGCCGTCCGCTGACGCTCTGGACTCGCTGCCGGGCATCAGGCGCGGGCTGCTCGCGGCGGGCAATCCGCTGTCCGCTGTGTTCTGGTCCTCGGCCGAAGCCGTCCTGCACAAGATCAACGACAGCGACGCCACGGTCGGGGACGTCAGGACGTGGCTGGAGGCCACCGGCACCGAGCCGAACGGGATCATCGGCCTGCACGTCTGGGACGAGCAGTCCGAGCGCAGCCAGCTGGCCGCGGAGATGCACACCAGGCTGGTCAGCCATCTGGAGGACCGGCTCGCCGCGGGTGAGATCGATCCGGACCTGCTGGTGGCGGCCGACCCGGCGGCCTGCCAGGCCTACATCGCCATGCAGGAGCGGTGGATGACCTCGCCGCTGCCCGACGGCCGGGTGCCGATGGACGTCCTGCTCGACGAGAAGGACGAGGAGTTCCTGGCCGAATGGGACGCCGCCGACGCCGAGGCGCTGGCCGCGGTCGGTGAGCTGCTGGACCAGGTCGGTGACCGGCCACTGCCGGACGCCGATCTCCGGGCGGCGGCCAGCCGGCTGCGCGAGTACATCGCCCGGCCCGGCTGGCCCGGTCAGCTGCTGATCGAGTGCGGCGGCATGCGCGCGGCGGACCTGCCCGCCGACGACGCCGAACTGTGGCTCCGGCTCGCCACGGGCGTGGCGTCGCCGGAGGGGCCGGACGACTGGACCCAGGGCGGGGGCGAGCTGAACGAGACGGACAGCGCGATCGCCGCCATCTGCGCCATCGATCATTTCGACTGGCTGGCGGTGATCACCGCGCTGGCCGTGGGCGGGCCGGGTACGTCCGCGTCGGCTGCCGACCTGGCCGGGTACGTGCGGGACTACGACCCCGACGGCGCCGAGCAGGGCGAAGAGGACGAGGACGACTTCGACCTCGGCGACCTCGACGAGGACGGCGAGTTCGACGAACTCGGCATGGAAGGGCTGTTCCTGCCCGTCACCTCGCTGTGGCAGGTCCTGGGCGCGATCGACGACGAGGACTGCCTGACCCCGCTGGGCTGGTGGGGCCTGCCCGAGGCCATGCGCCGCGTGTGGGCGCCGTCCTAGGTCCGCAGCGGGTCAGCCCGGGCGGCGGATTGGTCGGCACGTACGGCTCCTGATCGCAATACCGGCTGGGCCGCCTCAATCGGCGGGATGCGGACGCCCCCGGCGACCCGTAACCAAGACGCGCGGTCGCGTTCGCCAGAGTACAGGGGCTCGGCGGCGAGCCGCTGGTAGGCCTGGCTCAGGATCTCGGCCAGGTCCTGGCCCCTGACCCGCACCGGCGGCGGGGAGAACATGCGCAGCAGCAGGTCAGGCGCTGGCGAACGGGCCGGGGCGGACAGCGCGCGAAGCCGGGCCGGGCTCAGCCGCGCGGTCCAGAAGTCCGCCGGGTCCAGCGGCGCGGCGGGCGGGTCGGCGGCACCGGTGTCCGAGGTCCGCAGCGCCGCGAGCAGCTCGTCCCTGGCCTTGCCGCGCCAGGCCAGCATGGCGAACGGGTCGCGGTCGAACTCCTCGGCCAGCACGTAGCAGACCGCCGCGAGGTGCTTGCACGGCACACTCCAGTCCGGGCAGCTGCAATGCATGTCCAGGTCCGTGGCCGACCGGGGGAACAGCGGCGTGCCGCACCCGGCGAACACCTCCTCGATCTCGTGCGGCATCTCGCCGGCCAGCAGCTTGGCCCGGAACAGCGCCTGGCTGGCCAGCCGTTCCTGGACCCGCCGCCACTGCGCCGTGGTGAGCGGAAGCACCCCGATGCGGACGTCATAGGGCCGCACCCGGGAGCCCTGGACCCGGGCGGTGACCTTGCCCTGGGACAGGTCGAAGTCGAGCACCTGCCCGGCCCGGGCGTAGCTGCGGCCCCGGGCCAGCCGGCCGCTCATGCCGTAGGACTCCAGCACGCCGATGAACCGCCGCGACCACCACTGCTCGCCGATCGCGCCCCGCTTGCTCCGCGCCTTGATCCCGCCCGCCACCCGGATCGGGCGGGCGGGCGGCCAGTCCTCCCAGCGCCCGCTCATTATTCGCTCACCGCGTCCGGGGACAGGGCCAGCACGTCGCGGAGCTCCGAAACGGACAGCTCGGTGAGCCAGCTCTCGCCGGTGCCCACGACCCGTTCGGCCAGGGCCTTCTTCTCCTCGATCATCGTGTCGATCCGCTCCTCCACCGTGCCGACGCAGACGAACTTCCGCACCTGCACGTTGCGCTGCTGGCCGATGCGGAACGCCCGGTCGGTGGCCTGGTCCTCCACGGCCGGATTCCACCAGCGGTCGACGTGGATCACGTGGCTGGCGGCGGTCAGGTTGAGCCCGGTGCCGCCGGCCTTGAGCGACAGCAGGAACAGCGCGGGCTCCTCCAGCAACCCGAACGCCTCGACCATCGCGTCCCGCTGCTTCTTCGGCGTGCCGCCGTGCAGGAACAGCACCGGGCAGCCGAGCCGGGCCGCGAGGTGCGGCTGCAGCATCCGGCCGAACTCGGCGTACTGGGTGAAGCACAGCACCTTGTCGCCCTCGGCCACGATCTCGTCGCAGATCTCCTCCAGCCGGGCCAGCTTGCCGGACCGGCCGGGCAACCGGGAGCCGTCGCCGAGCAGGTGCGCGGGATGGTTGCAGACCTGCTTGAGCTTGGCCATCGTGGCCAGCACGAGGCCGCGCCGGCTGATGTCATCGGCCGCGTCCTCGATCCGGCTGAGCATGTCGGCGACCGTGGCGGCGTACAGGCTGGCCTGCTCGGGGGTGAGGTTGCACCAGACCTTCATCTCCTGCTTGTCCGGCAGGTCGGAGATGATCGACCGGTCGGTCTTCAGGCGGCGCAGGACGAACGGCCGGGTCAGGCGCTGCAGCGCCCGCGCGGCGTCGTCCGAACCGTGCCGCTCGATCGGGATCGCGTAGTCCTCCCGGAACCGCTCGGCCGGCCCGAGCAGGCCCGGGTTAGTGAACTCCATGATCGACCACAGCTCGGACAGGCGGTTCTCCACCGGCGTCCCGGTCAGCGCGATCCGCGTCGCGGCGGGCAGGGCCCGCACCGCCCGGGCCTGCTTGGTGGCGTGGTTCTTGATGTTCTGCGCCTCGTCGCAGACCACCCGCGCCCAGGTCAGCGTGCTCAGCGCGGCCCGGTCCCTGGTGGCGACGCCGTAGCTGGTGATGACCAGGTCCGCCTCGGCCAGGGCGCCGGCCCGGTCCAGCCGGTCGGCGCCGTGGTGCACGTGGACCCGCAGGTCCGGGGTGAACCGGGCCGCCTCCCGCTGCCAGTTGCCCACCAGCGACATCGGGCACACGAGCAGGGTCGGGCCGGAGGGCTGCGCGGCGATCAGCGACAGCAGCTGGATCGTCTTGCCCAGCCCCATGTCGTCGGCCAGGATGCCGCCCAGGCCGAGGCCGCCCAGGAAGCAGAGCCAGCTCAGCCCCCGCTCCTGGTAGGGCCGCAGCGTCCCGGCGAAGCCGGCCGGCGCCGCCATCGGCTCCAGCCGCCGGTCGGCCTGGCCGGACAGCAGGTCGCCCAGCCAGCCGTCGGCGTCCACGTCGACCAGCGGGACCTCGTTGGTGCCCAGCCCGGCCGTCACGGCGTCGGCGGCGGTCATCGTGCCCGGCGGGTGGCGCTCCAGGAACCTCAGCGCGGCCTTCAGGTGCGCCTCGTCCAGCTCGACCCACTGGCCGCGCAGCCGGACCAGCGGGACCTTGAGCCGGGCCAGCTCGGCCAGTTCGGCCGGATCGAGCGCCTGATCGCCGACCGCCACGTCGTACCGGAAGTCCACCAGGTCGCCCAGGCCGAACCTCGGCCCGGTGACCGGGGACGGGGTCTGGGACCGGGCGGTCAGCTTGAGCCCGAGCCGCGCCTTGCGCACCCAGTCGGGCAGCAGCACCCCGAACCCGGCCGCGGCCAGCAGCGGCCCGGTTTCCTTCAGGAACCGGAACGCCCCCGGCGTGTCCAGTTCCAGCATGACCGGCGCCGGCTCGCGCAGCGCCTCCTCCAGCTCGGCGAACAGCCGGGCGGCGGCGCCCAGCCCGGCCAGCAGCTCTTCCACCGGGTCGCCGCCGGGGCCCTGGACCCCTTGGCCCGCCCAGGCGTCGGCCGCCGGGATCATCAGGCTCGGGTCCTCGGTGGACTGCAGCGCGAACTCGACCCGCCAGGGATCTTCGCCGGGTTCCCGTGGTTCGGCCAGCCGGAAGCAGGTCCGCACCGGGCCGGCCGGGACCCGCGCGCGGTCCAGCCACGCGTCCAGCTCCGCGGCCAGCGCGGCCGCCTCGGTCTCGTCCCGGGGCGTCACCACGTCGACGCGAGCATCGGTGCTGGTCAGTGAGGCCACGTACCGTTCGGCCAAAGGAATGTGAGCCGGCGTACGGCCGCGCCGCGCGGGCAGGAGGGAACCCGGCAGGCGGGTGCGCGCCGCGGCGTCGGTGAGGGCGTCGAGCGCCGCGGCCAGCAGGACGCCCGGCGGCTCTCCGGCCACCGCCCGGCACGACGGCGGCATGGCCGCGGCCAGGTCCCGGGCACGCTGCGCTTCCGCCCCGCCCAGCACCGGGCGCCAGCGGGCCGCGTAGCCACCCCCCTCGTCAGCGAGCACCGGCAGCACCCGGCCGTGCGCGGCCAGGCCGTCGGCGAAGCGGACCAGCGCGGCCAGATAGGGCAGCGACGCGCCGGGGACGAAGAACTCGCCCAGGTCCGCCCGGAGCAGGTCCAGCGCGGCGGCCGGGGCGAAGGCCAGCACCGGCACCCGCCAGCCGGCCAGCCGGACCCGGCGCGGCACCGGAACATCGGGCCGGATCAGCTCGGGAGAGGCCAGCGGCCCGCCCCCGGCCGACGGGAGCTGCAGGATGAGCTCGTCGTTCACCGCCTTGCGGGCCGCCTCGCCGGCCGGCCCGGGCCGCGCGGCCAGCACGTCGGCCAGCTCGGCGGGCTGGCAGGCGAACGGATGGGGCGCCGGGAGCGGCGGCCGGCCGCGCGGCGCGGCTGGCTGGTCCGGATCCTCGGCCCACAGGCAGAGCGCCCCGCGCGCCCAGACCCCGTGCACGACCCGCATAATCTGAACGGTAACAAGCGGGTGGGACAGTACGCGCGCGAAACGCGGGGGCCGGTTACTCCGGCGTCTGGGCGGGGGCCTTGGCCTGCTCGCCATCGGCCTCATGGCCGTCGGCGGGGCCGGGCTCCGAGGGGTCCAGGGGGTCCGAGGGGTCCAAGGGGTTGGCGTCGATCTTACGGAACTGCTTGTTCATCGAGCGGAGCAGGAAGACCAGGGCGACGCCCATCGCGGCGACGACCAGGAAGGCGATGACGCCCGTTCCCACGTCGTCGCTGGCGGAGGAGGACGCCGCGGCGGCGGCCGCGACGATGCCGAGGGTCAAAGGCTCACCCGCTCCCGGATGCCGGCGAACAGGTCGTCCTCCGGCAGTTCGGTATCGACAACTGACCTAGCCAGATGATAGTCCTCTGTCGGCCACGCGGCCTGCTGCACCTCCAGCGGGCAGGAGAACCAGAAGCCGTTCGGGTCCACCTGGGTGGCGTGCGCCTTCAGCGCCTCGTCCCGGACCCCGAAGAAGTCACCGCACGGCACCTGGGTGGTGATCTCGACCTCTTCCCAGTCGTCGCCGCGCTTGCGGACCCGCTCCTCGAAGATCTTGGCGTACGGCGACTCCAGCCCGCGGCGGAGCATCTCCTCGTGCAGCCCGATGTACTTCGCCGGGTGGAACGTCACGAAGTAGTAGAGCTTGAGCGGCTGCCAGGGCTCGCCGGAGGAGGGGTAGACGTCCGGGTCGGCGGCCGCCTCGAAGGCCGCCACGCTGACCTGGTGCGTCATCACGTGATCGGGGTGCGGGTAGCCGCCGTTCTGGTCGTAGGTGAGCAGCACGTGCGGCCGGAACTCCCGCACCGCCCGGACCAGCGGCTCGGCCGCGTCGGCGAGCGGGGTGAGCGCGAAGCACCCGCCGGGCAGCGGCGGCTTGGGGTCGCCCTCGGGCAGGCCCGAGTCCATGAAGCCGAGGAAGCGCTGCTCCACCCCGAGAATCTCCCGGGCCCGCGCCATCTCCTCCCGCCGGATCCGCGCCATGTCGGCCTTGACCTCGGGACGGTCCATGGCCGGGTTCAGCACGCTCCCGCGTTCCCCGCCGGTCAGCGTGCACACCAGGACCTGCGCACCCTCGCTGGCGTAGCGCGCCATCGTGGCCGCGCCCTTGCTCGACTCATCGTCCGGGTGGGCGTGCACGGCCATGAGCCGGAGCTGGCTTCGCAACAGTCGTCTCCCTCGTGTAAACCCCTTGGTGGCGCCAACACCCGTTCACCAGCCCGACATTCCCAGTCCACCGGGGTTGGTAAGCTTCGGCATTTGACTAGACGGCTCTCGTCGCCGACGCTAGTTGCCTCAGCAGATTACCCCCGAGGACCGAGGATGGTCCCGCGGACGTGCCAGTCCTGCGCAGTGCCAAGGAGTACCCGTGACCGAGACGCGTGATGAAGCCGTCACCTGGCTGACCCAGGAGGCGTATGACCGGCTCAAGGCAGAGCTTGACGACCTATCCGGACGGGGCCGCATCGATATCGCGAAGAAGATCGAGGCGGCCCGCGAGGAGGGCGACCTGCGTGAGAACGGCGGTTATCACGCGGCCAAGGACGAGCAGGGCCAGATCGAGGCGAGGATCATCACGCTCCAGCACATCCTCGAGAACGCCCGCGTGGGCGGCCCGCCGCGCACCGACGGCGTGGTCGGCCCGGGCATGACGGTGACCATCCGGTTCGTCAAGGACGAGGACGAGGTGACGTTCCTGCTCGCCTCCCGCGAGGAGAGCGGGTCGCCGATCGACGTCTACTCGCCCCGCTCCCCGCTCGGCGCCGCGATCATGGGCAAGAAGGTCGGCGAGAAGGCCACCTACTCCCTGCCCAACGGCCGGGCCACCACCGTCGAGATCCTGGACGCCGTCCCCTACGTCGGGGCGTGAAAGTCAGGACCTTTCTGCCGAACGGGCCGGGGGACCACCCGCCCGGGCACCATCCGGGCGGCCCGGCCATGGCCACAGCCAGAACGGCCAGGGCGATTCTAGGATCGGTAGACGGAGAACGGGTGCGCGACCACTAGGACGACGATGATGGCGATCAGGATGACCGCCGCGACGACCACCCTGACGATGAGCCTGCGGCGATCCACGGGCGCGCGGGCCGGAGTCGCGGCCGCGGCCTGTGCGGCGGTGGGCCCGGCCTGGCGGGGGGGCCCGGCCTGGCGGGGGGGCCCGGCCGGGTGCCCGGCGGCGAGGATGGATCCCGCGTCCATGATGGGCACCTGCTCGGCGGCCAGCCAGCCCTGGCCCCAGGCCCGGGTGCCCGCCTCGGCCAGTGCGGCCCCGAAGGATTCGGCCGTCGCGAACCGCTCGGCCGGCTCGGTCGCCAGGGCGCGCATCACCACCGCCGCCACCGGATCCGGTACGCCGGGGGCCGCGTCGCGGAGCGGTGCCGGCTTCTCGTAGGCGTGCTTGAACAACAGCGCCATGTCGTCGTCGTCCTCGGGGAACGGGAGCACGCCGGCGAGCATCTCGTACAGCATGGTCGCCACGGCGTACACGTCGGTCGCGGGGGACAGTGGCCCGCCGCGGACCTGCTCCGGGGCGATGTAGGCTGGCGTTCCGATCAGCTCGCCGCGCCGGGTGAGGACGGTGCCCGGCCCGCCTGACCCGCCGAGCACCTTGGCGATCCCGAAGTCGGCGACCTTGAGCACCCCGCTGGCAGCGAAGAGCATGTTCTCCGGCTTGACGTCGCGGTGCAGGACTCCGCGCCGGTGCGCGGCGGCCAGGCCGCTGAGACAGGCCAGGCAGACGGCCACCGCGCGCGGTGCAGAAAAGCCGCCCGCGGCGGCGGCGCGGGCCCGCAGCGTCCCTCCGGGCAGCAGCTCCATCACGAGCAGGCAGAGGCCCCCGCGTTCGACGAAGTCGTACACGGGCACCACGTGCGGATGATCCAGGGAGGCGAGGAGGCGGGCCTCCTCGGTGAAACGGCGCCGGACCGCGGGATCGCCCGCAAAATCCGCGGGCAGCTGCTTGATCGCTACCCGGCGGTCGAGCCGCCGGTGCTGGCCGGAGACCACCACGCCCATGCCGCCCTGGCCCAGCTCTTCGCCGATGTCGTAGGCGGGCAGCGCATCGCTGAGAAGTTCCCGGTCAAAGCTCATTGGGGCGGGCCGCCCTTTCTCCAGGCGGCCGGCCGGCCGCGGCCGCCAGTCACGGACCGTCAGTCGCGGGAGGCCGACGCTCAGCCGGCAACGCGTACCTCCGGGTGCCTCGCCAGGGTTTATGGTCAGTTCAGCCGGACTGTGTTTACGCGTGCAGCACGGAATTCTACAATGTGCCGCAGGGAGGATTCTAGCTGGGGCGGGTGCTCGCTTATTCAGCCGGGCGCGGGCGTGGTCCCCTTTAGACGGCTCTGATGCAATGGGGAGGCACACGAAAGAGCCTTGCGTGAGCTATAGCCCCGGCCTGCTAACGCGTCGACGGAACACAATTTCGCCGTTCGCCTGAACTGGTACCGCATCGCGCGGCCGGGAGGGGTCCTGTGTCTTTTTTTGACTATCCGAACGAACCGCCCGCCTCATCGGGCACCTCGCAGCTATTGCTGGCGGACGCCTCCGACGAGGAATGGGCGACGCTGCTGCACCATACCCGTTACCGCCGGTTCGGTCCGGGCGACGTGGTCGTGACGGCGGGGGCGCTGGACCAGTCGCTTTACCTCGTGCTGGAGGGGCAGTTGGAGGTGCTGGCGGAGCACGGCCGGCGCCGGTCCCGGCGGATCGCCCTGGTCGACGCGGGCAGCGTGATCGGCGAGCTGTCGTTCTTCGACGGCGGCGCGCGCTCGGCTCTGGTCCGTGCGGTGACGCCCGCGCTTGCGGCCGAACTGTCGCCGGCCGAATTCGGCTCGCTCGCGGCAGCGGACCCGGCCCTGGCCAGGCGGCTGCTGTTCGACCTCGGGCGGATCCTGGCTCAACGGCTGCGCCTCGCCCAGCAGAGCGCGCCGGGCGCGGGGGTGAACTAATGGCCGGGCCGCCGATCATCGAGATCAGGGAGCCGGGGCAACGGGCCCGCCGGGTAGTCGTGGACCGGGCGATCGAGGTCGGCCGGGAGTGTGACGGCGAGATGGTGTCCGACGAGGGCGTATCCCGGCGCCACCTGCGGCTCGTGCCAAGCCCGGTCGCGCTGTCCGTGGTCGACCTGGGCAGCCGGAACGGAACGCTGGTCAACGGGCTCCCCATCACGGGCCGGACGGTCCTGGAGCCAGGCGCCGTCGTCCGCCTCGGCAGCACCGAGATCACGATGATCGGCCGGCAGGAGGAGATCGCGCCGCCTCTGGCGCGCAAGACGGTACGCGCCGGGCAGACGCCGGGTCTGGTCCTGCCGCCGCCCCCGCCCCCGGCGGCGCCCGCGGCGCCGCGTCCTCCCTCGGCCTCCTCGAAGGTCTGGGCCAGGGTGCTCGGCACGGTCCCGCGTCCGGGCGAGCCGCTGTTCCCGGCCTACACCGAGATGCGCCGGCGGATGCCGATCCGGGCCTGGCACGGGATCCGGATCGTCAGCGTGCTGGCCTACCTCGCGCTGTGCGTCGCGTTGTTCATCCGGCCGGCGGGCGGGCAGTTCTGGTTCTTCAAGGTGATCGTCCCGCTGCTGCCGATCCTGTTCTTCGTGGCGCCGGGGCTGTGGCGCAACATCTGCCCGCTGGCCGCGGCCAACCAGGCGCCGCGGGTCTTCAGCTTCACCCGGGGGTTCACCCCGCCGGAGTGGCTGCGCCGCTACGGCGTCATCATCTCCATCGTCCTGTTCTTCGGCATCACCAGCACCCGCATCGCCTTCTTCGACACCAACGGGGCGGGCCTGAGCGTGCTGCTCTCGCTGACGATCCTCAACGCCCTCATCGCGGGGATCGCGTTCAAGGGCAAGAGCGGGTGGTGCAGCAGCATCTGCCCGCTGCTGCCGCTGCAGCGCGTGTACGGCCAGACGCC
>Ga0209415_10013827_pt1 | contig 13247 bp, 5 predicted proteins | sample PeaSoiSIISIP2007_FD_187696 | JGI IMG/M metagenome (GOLD analysis project Ga0209415, IMG submission 187696) | Peat soil microbial communities from Weissenstadt, Germany - SII-SIP-2007 (SPAdes) (version 2) | ecosystem: Environmental > Terrestrial > Soil > Wetlands > Peat | place: Germany... | reverse complement strand
GGTGAGTTCTAACCTTATCGCGAGACGACTTGGTACGACTCCGGGCACACATGTCTTTGCCTCCGTTCCTCTATAGACCGGTTACATGTAACCTAACACAACCTAGTCAAGTAATCCACTTGTCCGCCGCAAAAATTCGATCCCTGGTGCAGGATCGCTTAACCGCCCTTTGATCACCACAGTGTGCCCTCCCTATCGCAGCCTGGAATTTGGGGGAAACACGGGCGGGCCAGAATTACTCGGAGGGCTCTTTCTTCTGGCGGGGGAGAAAACGCTATAAGAACTTTGGACCCTTCCTCGATGGCCGCAGCCCGCACTACGCAAAAAGCCTTACGGAGTGTTTGCGGCACCGGTGTATCAAAGGGCTCTCGGTTCAGCGGCCGCAAAGGAAAGCAAACTCGAGGTCCGATCCGCTGGAAATGAGCTGGATCAAATCATTTCCTTGGGTACGAGTGATGCGACGGATCTGGCGAATATATATTCCCCGACAACTGCATTCTTTCCTACGTTCGGCGAGAGTGAGGCTGAAGCATGCCAAGGCGTAGCGCAGCCTGGTAGCGCGCCTGCCATGGGCGCGGACCGACCGACTCCAACAGCTCCATTCCCTACTTTGTCTTCTCTGTGTTTTCAGTAATTTGGGGAATCTGCTTTTCGCTCAAAGCTAACCCCAATGGCATGAAAACATCGGATTCTGGCACAGTTTTGGCACAGGACTCGCCTGCTTTGCGAAGCCCGCGGTAAGCAATCTCCGAAACGTCCAAGTGCAGGAGATCGATGCGACCCCCGCCTGGCGTGGGAATGAAGGCGAGGATTAACGTGGAATCGGGATATCAGTGGTTTGTCAGCCAAGGTTCTTGCAACTGAAGCCCTGTCTGCTCATCCAATCCGGTGAAGCGCTGTACGGGTGAAAGGAGCGGACATGAAGATAGGAATCATCGGAGCAGGCAATATCGGTAGCGCACTAACTCGCCGTTTCACTTCAGCGGGACATCAAGTCTTCGTCGCGAATTCGCGAGGGCCACAAACCCTCACCAAACTTGCTACTGAGACGGGTGCGAAACCGGTCAACGTGAAAGAGGCCGCACACGCCGGCGGCGTCGTAGTCGTGACCATCCCCGAAAAAAACATCCCCAGTCTGCCGGCCGATTTGTTCAAAGACGTGCCGGCGAGCGTCGTCGTAATCGACACGGGGAACTATTATCCGCGGCAGCGCGACGGCCGCATCGACGCCATCGAAAACGGCATGCCGGAAAGTCAGTGGGTCGCGCAGCAACTGGGACGTCCCGTGATCAAGGCATTTAACAATATCTATGCCGCTCGCTTACAGAACTTCGGCCTCCCAGCTGGCACCACTGGGCGCGTTGCCATTCCCGTTGCTGGAGACGACCCCAAGGCCAAAGCCATCGTGTTCCGGCTCGTCGATGGAATCGGGTTCGATCCTGTGGATGCGGGCAGCCTTGCCGAATCCTGGCGCCAGCAGCCTGGAACGCCGGTATACGGGCCGGACCTCGTCGTGGCCGGAGTGCAAAGTGCGCTCTCGCAGGCCAGTCGCGAACGGCCTGTAGAATTTCGCGCCGAGGAGCGCAAGGGGACCTCTGCCTAAATTGCTCACAGATGCGCAGGACTAACTCGCAGCTGACAGCTACTGAGTACTGTAGCGAAGCGACGGGTGCGATTTCCGCTCATGACGCCTGGAGTCTGTACAGCCTGACTCGCCGCACTTTTTGCAGCACACGTTCGCGGTGTTGTTCAGGGTCGACTCGATAACAAACCGCAACTATTGCGGGTGCTTAAGTTCGGTATGGTCTCCCGTAAAGCTCCGTGTCGCGCCTTTGGGTCGCGTCAGCCGGCGATTGAAAAAATCGACTCTTCTTCAAGGCCCAAGTCGGACGGGCGAGCGAAACCTCTGCATAAAAGACGGTCTACCAGGAGGGACGAAGCGACTCGGCCTTAGCTCTGATGTCGCGGTTCTCGAAAACCGGGCCTCGGTGCTCTCATGTTCCTCCGACGACGGCAATCGTAACGAAGCGGGAGCCTATTGAGGGTAGATGTTTGAGCACCTACTCACGAGGCAGGTGCGCTTCCCAAGAGCATGACCCCCTGCTTGGGAGGCAGGCGAGTCCCCCTTGGGACAGGGAGGGCGCGTCTAAGGAGCCCTCGCCTATCAAGTGGCTACCAAAACACAAGGTTTGATATAGTCAAGTCTTCGAGAGTTCGGCCCTAAGTTTTAAGTGACTTGCAGCCACTAATTAAATAGCCCTTTGGTACACCGGCGACGCACACGCGCTTTTGCGCACCGTGGGTCGCCACTTTCCATAACATCGCCCAAGGGCGTCCCAAATGCCCAAGGGAGAGATTTGGAACGGCCGGTTCGCATGTTCTTCCATTCGCTTTGCATTTTGGCGAAGGACAGCCAAATGCAGCGGTGTGGACTGTGAACAAGTCCATTGCTGAAATAACTTGGTGGTAGTTCTTGAGAAACGCTTTCCACCGAGCGATCTTGTCGGGCTTTTGTAACATCCGTTGGATCCAACGCGAAACGTTCCTCTCTGAAACCTCAAATCTATACATCTGCAGTCCCCTGTGGATGCCCGCGACAGTGTCGCAACTTCGACTGTTTCAATGAAAACGGAGTTCTGGGTAGGTACAAGTAGCATGCAATGCATGATGCACTCGTGCTGAATTATAGTGCTCTACACAAATAGCAAGCGGAATGTCGGCGGCGTGCGGGGCGCTGAGTTTCTGAGTTATTGCAAAATCTACTGTAGAACTCACACTGGGGGCGTGGCAAACCGTAGTCTGTGGCCAGTTTCCCCCCTTATTTGTCCATCAATGTGTTGCAACAACTGTTGCATTACGCTCTACCTCCTGCGAGTCAGATGTATGAATCGCGAAGAAACCTGTTGCTTTCTGAAACGTGTTGTGCTCTTATCCGCCAATAAACCTTCGGGATTTACAGGGCACAAGGTTAGTTGGCCAAAGGTGCTCACTGCGTGGACGATTCACGTTGCACCTAGTGTTCGAGTACGACTCGTATGCCGAGGAACATAATTCAGCCGTTGCAAGTAGCCTGTGAATTTATGGTTGAGCCTCGAGGATTGGAAAAACATTTGAATTCGATTGAAAAGGGGTGGAGAAAATGAAAACCACAAGGGATTTGAATTGGGCGCGGCTGCTTTTTGTTTCAAGTGCGATGATCGCGCTGGTTACAGTCTGTTTATGTGTCGCAAGCCCAGCTGCTCTGGCGCAGAACGCGGGCACGGGCGCGATCGCAGGCACGATTACTGATCCGACAGAAAAACCGGTTCTGGATGCTCAGATTACCGCCACGAATCAAGCTACGGGAGACAAGGTCACGGTAAAGTCGCAAAGCGGCGGAACGTATACGATTCCTTTGCTCCTGCCCGGCATGTACACGGTGGAAGTCTCCAAGGACGGTTTCAAAAACTCGGTTGCCAAGGACATTCGGGTAAACGTCACTGAGACGCAAGGGCTGAATATCAAGTTGGAACTGGGCTCAGTAAGTCAAACGATCGTTGTTCAGGGTGAGGCCACCGCAATGCAGACGGAATCAAGCACGGAGGGCCACACGACTGCGGGACAAACGATCCAGGATCTTCCTCTGGCTTCACGTAACTACACGCAGATTATCGGCTTGAATCCGAACGTTGCGACTGGTGTAACCAATGCCACCACTTTAGGACGCGGCAATGACATCTATGGCGCTGGCGTTAGCGCAAACGGAGTTCCCACGAACGACAACAACACCCTGATGGACGGAGTGGAAATCAACGACCGCCAGCAAAGTGGCCAATTCAGCAGCGGCGTGGCGATTCCAAACCCGGATAGCATTTCAGAATTCAGAGTGCAGACGAGCCAGTACGACGCTTCCTTTGGGCGCGACGCCGGTGCAAATGTGAACGTGGTTACCAAGGGCGGCTCGAACCATCTCCACGGGAACCTTTGGGAATACTTCCGCGACACCACCATGAACGCCAATGATTACTTCTTAAAACGCTCGGAATTACTGAGTGGCCAACCTAACAAGCCGCCTGTATTGAACCAGAATCAGTTTGGAGGTGCTCTGGGCGGCCCCATCAAGAAAGACAAGCTGTTCTTCTTTACCTCGTATCAGGGGACGCGCTCAAAAAATGGGTTTAGCGGGAGCTGTTTGACCACTATCAATGGAATTGGAGGATTGACCGACACTAACCGAACTGCGGCGGGTTTGGGGGCTGCGTTTGCCGGTGATACTGGCCAATTCGGAGGGGAAGCTATCTTAGCAAGTGGTTCAAATATCTCTCAGCAGGCCATTGCCCTTCTGAGTCTAAAGCTCGCAAATGGAAAGTTTTTAATACCCTCTCCCCCAGCGGGGCAGTCGAGCCTTGTCGTTACCAATCCCTGTCCATTCAACGAAGACCAGTTTGTAACCAATGCTGACTATGTTCAGTCGAGCAAGAGCAGGTTTTCCGCCCGGTTCTTCTTTGCCGACGATCTTACCACTGAGACGCAGCCGGCGGGGGGCGCGGTTTCAGGCACTCCCTACAATATAACTGCGAACTACCGCAATTTCTCGCTCATGCACGACTACACTTTTTCTTCGCGTCTGCTCAACCAAGCGCAGCTTGGCTTCCACAGGACATATACCAACGCACAAGGCACTAGTCCTTTTACGTTTTCGAGTATTGGAGCCAATGTGCCGTCGTTTGATAACACTTATCCCATCATAGATTCGCTGTCGGGGTTTTCCATTTTCACGGCCCCAGGAGCGGCGGGACAGGACCTAATAGCTCAAACCACCTACCACTTTCAGGACTCGTTGTCCTACGTGATTGGCAAGCACGAGCTCCGTTTCGGCGGGGGAGTGGATCACCTACACGAAAACCGCAGCCTAATCACCGGAGACCTATCCGTACTTTTTGGCCTCCCTGATTTATTGTTGGGCGCCTGCGGCCTTTCCACCACGACACTGTGCCCAGGCACAGGCACCTCATCCGTACCCGCGATATTCGGGAATGGAAGCGGTATTAGTAATATTTTCGAGTCCGAGGATTTCCCTCCCGGTTTTGATACGCAGGAGCTCATTACCTGGGACTTTAATGTTTATGCGCAGGACGACTTCAAGGTAACTCCTCGCCTGACGTTAAATCTTGGTTTCCGGTTCGATCGGAATGGCTATCAGGACGATGCGCTGGGGAAAAACGTAGGCTTCGATCCCTCAAAAATTACTCCGTTTTCGATTCCTGGAACGAGTTGCACGACACCAAATGGGACGGGAAGCTTGTTAGGGTATACGGTCTCATCGAATTATCCAGCAGGTACACCCCCGTGCCAGGTCGTAAAACTTAGCACTGAATCCGGCTTCAACCCTGGTGGGAACAACACCTGGAATCCTCGCGTGGGATTCGCCTGGCGGCTGCCGCACACCGAACGCGTTGTGCTCCGGGGAGGGTATGGTATCTACCATTCCATACTCACGGGCCAGCCGCAACTTAACACTACTGAGGGACAGCCCTTCTTCTCAATCCGACTGCTGGCAGCTGGGAACGACAGCGCAGCATCGTTGGGACAGCCGTTTCAACCCAGTACGGCGACCTTCCCGTCTTATACCCCTTATACCGCAACCTCGACCCAATCAGTTTTAGCCTTCAATCCGAACATACGAGTGCCTATGATCCAAGAATATAGTCTGAACGTGCAGACGGAGCTGGCCAAAGACTTGGTGCTGGAAATAGGCTATTCCGGCTCGCGAGGTCAGCATCTTTTCGACGATCGCTCGGTAAATCAGGCGTGTGTTATTGGCGCGTCGGGGAACGACGCCTGCCCTAGCACTCTCCCATCGGGAGCAACGACGAACACTCCCGCTAATGTGCAGCTGCGTGTGCCATACGAGGGTATTTCTTCATCTGCGCTCCTCCTATTTCAGTCTGATGCTTCGATTTGGTACAACGCTTTGGTGGTCAGCCTGACAAAACGAATGAGCCACGGATTGCAATTCCAGTTGTCTTATACATGGAACAAGGAAATGGAAACATTTGCGGGTGGCGGTGTCTCATCGGGTCCGAACGGCGCCACTGTTGTTGGTGATGCGAACAATCCGCTCTATGGCCCAGATGGTAGCATCCGTCCGCAACGTTTTGTGGCCAGCTATGTCTATTCGCTGCCTGGCCCGAAGAATCTGCTCTCTGTTCCGGGAATGATCTTGGGTGGGTGGCAATTGGCAGGCGTGACCACGTATCAGGCGGGACAGTTCCTGACCATTACGAACAACGCGAATGCAAACAATATCTATGGAGATACTGGGTCAGGCGCAGTCACAGCGTCACTCGCGCCTGGGTGCACTGTGAGCCAGTTGGACAATCCCGGTACAATACAATCGAAAATAGGAATCGGTGGCGCGGTGAATTATTTCAACAAAAGTTGCATCACCACTCCGGCCGTCAGTCCTTTTGCCACCGGCACCGGCACCGGCTTCGGGAATCTAGGTGCCGGCATAGTGCGAGGGCCGGACCAAGCAAACTGGGATATGTCGATGAGCAAACGATTCAACATCCGATGGCCCAATGACACCGCTAACGTGATGTTCCGCGCGGACTTTTTCAACGTGTTCAACCACCCTCAATTTGCGAACCCGGGGACTACCTTTGGGGCTGGAACGTTTGGTCAAATCACGGGTACCTCGGTGAACCCGAGGATTATTCAACTCGCACTGCGGTTCAATTTCTGAGGAAACCGGATGGTAATTGTGGGAATCCCAGCCGCGGCTGGGATTCCCACGCATCTGGAATATGAAGGAATGCAGTGTACGGATGTGATTTTGCAAGATTTCCCCGCCCTCCAAACACGGCAACTGTGGGCGCTATATTCGAGGAATTTCTCTGTCAGCATCAAAAGCGGATGCTCCCCATGGATCGGCGAGCAACTCCTCAAGCGCCTCCGTTCTCGCCGTTCCCGTTTACGAATTCTGGCAGTGAACCGCAAATCTTGCCGGTAAGAGAGACGCTGATCGTGGCTGAGAGAATCGCATCGCGAATTTGCAACACCGTTCCTGCGGAAGCAGAGAGAGTTCCGGCGCGAATTCGCGAGCAATTTCAAACGAAAATCACGCAAGGCCAGGCCGCTGTTGGATTTGCATTTGATGAAAGGCTAGGAAGCTACATTGTGGAGCCTTATGAAGATTGAATCCATCGTACTCCGTGAAGTTCACATGCAATTGAAATCACCGTTTGAAACGAGTTTTGGAATCGTACAGGATCGGCGAATTCTTCTAGTAGAGGTCGTAGCAGACGGCGTAAGCGGATGGGGCGAAGTCACGACAAGCGAGACCCCCTCTTACAATTCGGAGACCACCGGTACGGCATGGCACATTATTTCTGATTTCATAGCACCGCTCGTAATTGGTAAGCGCCTTGCTAAAGCATCGGATTTTCCAGCATTGACGGCGCATATTCGGGGCCACGAGATGGCCAAAGGCGGCGTCGAGAATGCGCTCTGGGACGCCGAGGCGCATCTCAGGGGCGTCTCTTTATCGAAACTTTTGGGCGGCACGTTGGAAGAAATTGCGTGCGGCGTCTCTCTTGGCATTCGAGAGAATCCGCGAGCTCTGGTCAAGAGAGTCGAAGAAGAGCTTCGCAGCGGCTATCAGCGTATCAAGTTGAAGATCAAGCCAGGTAAAGACTATGAGTTTGTTGCAGCGGTCCGCAAAGAGTTTCCGAGTATTCGCCTTTCGGTGGATGCAAATTCGGCCTACACCCTTGCTGACACTCAACACCTGCAGAGATTCGACGAATTCAATTTGCTTATGATGGAACAGCCCCTAGGCTGGGACGATATTTATTCCCATTCCAAGCTACAGAAGCAGATCCGCACCGCTATTTGCCTGGACGAATGTATTCACAACACGAGGGACGCTCTTACGGCAATAGAACTGGAAGCGTGTCGAATCGTCAATGTCAAGCTAGGTCGCGTCGGCGGCCACACCGAAGCGCAACGCATGCAAGAATCCTGCCGCGAGCGTGGAGTGCCGGTTTGGTGCGGAGGTATGCTTGAATCCGGCGTTGGCCGTGCCCACAACATTGCGATGTCTACGCTCCCTGGGTTTTCTTTGCCGGGCGATGTCTCGGCGAGCCTGCGCTATTGGAACGAAGACATCATAGAACCAGTCGTCGAAGTAACTCCGAAGGGGACGATCCGCGTGAGCAAGACTCCCGGCCTTGGTTATACCGTCATGCGTGACCGGGTGGAGAAACTCACCGTGTCCCGCAACCAGTGGTACGCAAAGCATGCCGCAGCTTAAACCAAATCCGAAATGGAGCGTGAGGCATGTCCAAGAACCAGCAAGGAAAGAAAGGCCTCAATAGAACCCTGCCAAAATGGGCGCGAGAAAATCGGAGTTTGCGGTCAGCAGATGATTATCGGAGATTAAACAAGTAAATATCCAAGATAGATAAAATGGAGGTATCAGATGGCCAGTAAGACCTCAGTTCGCATGTCCGTCCTCTGCTTTCTGGTTGTCGCTTTCACGAGCTGGGCCAATCCTCTATATGGTCAGAAGCAGACTACGCTGAATCCTTTGTCGCCGACAATTCCGGCGAAATCTGCGCCCTCGCCCGCAGCGGCATCATCGGACACGCACGCCCTCACAGCGGATGATCTCGCTGCCTTTTCGGACAGCATCCTGCCATTCCAGTTGAAGCAGGAGAACATCGCAGGAGCAGTCATTATTGTCGTCAAGGACGGGAACATACTATTCCAGAAGGGGTATGGCTATGCAAATGTTGCGAAGAAAACACCTGTCACTCCCGATGGGACTCTTTTCCGGCCTGGGTCGATCTCCAAGTTGTTCACGTGGACTGCTGTCATGCAGTTGGTCGAGCAGAGCAAGCTGGATCTGGATCGCGATATTAATGATTATCTCGACTTCAAGATTCCGGCGACGTATCCCCAGCCGATAACGTTGCGGAATCTGATGACTCATACGCCTGGCTTCGAAGAGACAATCAAGGATTTGATCGTCACCAGTGGTTCGAAGGTGATCCCCCTCCAACAGTATGTGAGCACTCACATGCCGCAGCGTGTCTATGCGCCGGGCACGACGCCGGCTTATTCGAATTACGGCGCAACGCTGGCCGGTTACATCGTCCAGCGCGTCTCTGGCATGCCTTTCGACGACTACGTCGAGAAGAATATCTTTGCTCCTCTGGGCATGTCGAATACCACGTTTCAGCAGCCGTTGCCGCCACAGCTTCAGCCGCTGATGTCCAATGGATACGCTCTGGCAACCAGCAAGGCGAAGCCCTATGAGTTCGTTGTGCCGGCGCCGGCGGGAAGTTCCGCAACTTCCGCGGTCAATATTTCCCACTTTATGATCGCGCACCTTCAGAATGGAGAATATGGCGGCGCCCGTATCCTGAAGCCGGAGACTGTGGCGTTGATGCACTCCGCCCAGTATGGTGCGAATCCCAATCTTCCGAAAATGGCGCTCGGCTTCTATGAGGAGACGCGGAATGGCCATCGCATCATCGGTCACGGCGGCGATACGGAGTACTTCCACAGTGATCTGCATTTGATCCTGGATGCCAACGTAGGTTTTTTCATTTCGTACAACAGCGCAGGGCGCCATGTGACTAACGCGCGCGGCGTGTTGTTCGACATGTTTATGGACCGCTACTTCCCCTATATGATCCCGTCCGCGCAAAAGCCAGCCGATGCAGCAGGCGATGCAAAGTTAGTCGCGGGTGAGTACATTTCAAGTCGACGTCCAGTCACCAACATCCTCAGCTTTCTCGGTTTCCTGAGCAATGCCAAGGTAACTCCGGCTGAGGACGGCACCATTACTATCGATATTTTCAAGGGCCTAGATGACCTGCCGATAACCTGGGAGGAAATAGGCCCCCTTCTGTACCGTGAGAAGGACGGCCAGCATCTGGTTGGCTTCACTCGCGATGGCGATAATCGGCTGGTCCTCGCAATGAATTACCCATTCATGATCTGGACAAAGGTGTCGCTGGCCGATAATAAAACGTTCAACATCTTTCTCTTTGGATTCACTTTCGCTGTCTGCCTTCTGACACTTGCGATTTGGCCAATCTCTGCATGGTTTCGCAAACACTACAAGCACCCCATCGTTCTTACTCGATCACAACGTCGGCTCAGGCTCGCAATTCGCGTGGTCGCCGCCCTTAATCTCATCTTTATAGTCTGCTGGCTAGTGTTAGTAATGAGTGCGGGCAGCGTAGACGTCTTCACCTCGAGCTTCGATCCAACGTTGCGAGCGATGCAAATCGTCGGATGGCTAGGGTCGCTGGGAGCGCTCTTAGTGTGCTACGCCGTTGTGAAGACGTGGGCCGCTGCCGGAGAGTGGTGGCTCTCGCATCTGGGAAACGTGAGTATGGTGGCCGCCGCCCTCTCATTCTCATGGTTCCTGCTGCACTGGCATCTACTTCATTTCAGGTTAATGTACTAAGAGGACGAAGCGGGAGGAGACTCAATGCGGACATCATCGATTTTGCTTTCAGCATGCATTGTGTTGTTCGCAATCCTCACTATATCCGGGGCGCCAGTGGGCTCGGCGCAACAGCCGCAGACTGCTGCCAGCCCAATATTCAATTTTCAGGAAGTGATGATTCCGATGCGGGACGGAGTGCACCTGCAAACGGTGATTCTGACTCCGGTCGGCCAGTCGGGACCGCTGCCGATTCTTTTTCGACGCACGCCTTATGGCGTTCCCGGCGCGGCGCCCGTGCAACTTTCCGCGTCGCTGAAAGAGCTGATGCAGGACGGCTACATTTTCGTGATTCAAAATTTGCGGGGGCGATTCAAATCCGAGGGCGTTTTCAAATTGTCTTCGCAGGTCGACCTGGACGATCCGAAAGCGACGAACGAAACAACGGACGCTTACGACAGCATCGAATGGCTGGTGAAGAATGTCCGCAATAACAATGGAAAGGTTGGGATGTATGGCGTTTCCTATGATGGATTGACGACGGCGATGACTCTTTTGCATCCGCACCCGGCGCTGGCGGCGATCAGCGAACAGGCTTCGCCGGTGGATCAGTGGATGAATGATGACTTTCACCGATACGGCGCGCTACGCGAGAGTTATAATTTCGAATATGCGGTGCTGGAACAGGCCGACAAAAATAAGAATACCCACTTTGACTTTGAGACCTACGACTCGTACGAGTGGTATCTGAATCTCGGGCCCCTCTCCAACATCAATGCGAAGTATCTCCACGGATCAATCCCTGCGTGGAATGACAGCGTACAACACGCGGATTACGACGATTTCTGGAAGAAGGAAGCGTGGGTCAGCCAGCTCCACGCTTCAACGGTCCCGAATCTGAATGTGGCGGGATTTTGGGATCAAGAAGATCCCTGGGGACCGTGGCAGATTTTTTATCGCGCGGAAGAACACGATCCCGGGCACACCAATTTTATAGTGGCGGGGCCGTGGTATCACGGCGAATGGCAAAGCCCACGCGGCGAGAGCATCGGGATCGTTCCGTTTGGGAATCACGATAGCGCGCGCGAATTCCGCGAGAAGATTGAGGCGCCTTTTTTCCGATATTACCTGCATGGCGCGGGGGCAAAGCCGAATTGGCAGGCCAGCACATTCCAGAGCGGATCGTATACGTGGCGGACGTATGCGTCATGGCCGCCGAAGGAAGCGAAGCCTATGAATCTTTATTTACATGCGGACGGAACGCTTTCATTCAAGGCGCCGGCTGCTGCGGAAAAGCCGGGGCCATACCGCGAGTATGTATCTGATCCCGCGAATCCCGTGCCGTACCGCCAGCGCCCGATTTCACCGACGTATCCCGCGGGAGATTGGAGGACGTGGGAAGTGGCGGACCAGCGATTCGTCGAAGGCAGGCCGGACGTGCTGACATTTGTGAGCGAGCCGTTGGACCACGACGTCACCATCACGGGAAAGGTGGCGGCTGATTTATTTGCCGCCACCTCGGGAACGGATAGCGATTTTGTGGTGAAGCTGATTGATGTGTATCCGCAAGATGCGCAGAAAAACGCGTGGGACTCCGAAGCAGGTCCCCAGCCGCGGCAATTCGCGCAAAGTTTAAATGGGTACGAGTTGCCGGTGGCGATGGAAGTGCGACGTGGCCGCTATTTGCAAAGTTACGAGCATGCGCTTGCGCTGTTGGCGAACAAGGCGGTGGAATGGAATGTGCCCCTGCGCGATCACGATCACGTTTTTTTGAAAGGCCACCGCATCATGGTGCAAATTCAATCGACATGGTTCCCACTGATTGACCGCAATCCGCAAAAGTTTGTGCCGAGCATTTATGAGGCTGTCGCATCAGATTTTGTTCGCGCCACGCAGCGCATTTATTGTTCGCCGGGCATGCCTTCGCATATCGTTTTGCCGATTGTGCCGTAGGGCCAATTGACCGGCGAAGGGCACCAAAGTTTGGACACTCATTAATGAGTGGGAGCTTTGTTTTGAGATTCACTTAAACGTCGATGGAAGAAATCGTCCGTAGCCTCAAAAAACACTTCCCACGAATGATAAAGCAAACAATCGTGGACTTCGTCCGGAACAACAATCTGTTCAAATTCCACTCCTTGTTTTCGTAACGCCTGGATGAGCTCGACTGTTTGCGAGAATGGCACGTTGCGGTCATCGTCCCCTTGTACGACTAGAACCGGTGAACGCCAATCCTTGATGGAAGCAAGAGGAGAGGAATCCCACGCTACTTGCGCCCGCTCCGGCGAAGCGCCGGACGCAGCAGAGGGCGACTGGAGAGTTCTCCAGTCATGCACTCCAGCATAATCCACACCCGCCGCAAATAAATCCGAAGCGCGAGCAAGCCCCAATGCCGTCATGTATCCTCCGTAGCTCCCTCCCCAAAGCCCGATCCGCTTCGTATCTACATCTGGCCGACTGCTGAGATAGGTTGCTGCTCCCTGGATGTCCTTAAATTCGCTCGCACCGGCCGCGCCAAAGTTTTCCGGGGTCCTGAAATTGAGTCCGTAACCAGTCCCGCCCCGGTAGTTGACGGACAGCACCACATACCCTTGGCTGGCGAGATATTCATTCATTCCGTACATATAATGATAGGCGTCCATGGGGTGCCAGCCGAGGAACATTTGCCGGGGTGGTCCTCCGTGAAAAAAAATGACAGTCGGATGACGCACAGGGTTCGCTGGGTTCGGCGGAAGAAATAATTGGCCATGAATCAGGAGCCCGTCTGCCGCCGGAAAGATCACTTGCTGCGGCACGACCAAAC
>Ga0209415_10013824_pt1 | contig 13248 bp, 8 predicted proteins | sample PeaSoiSIISIP2007_FD_187696 | JGI IMG/M metagenome (GOLD analysis project Ga0209415, IMG submission 187696) | Peat soil microbial communities from Weissenstadt, Germany - SII-SIP-2007 (SPAdes) (version 2) | ecosystem: Environmental > Terrestrial > Soil > Wetlands > Peat | place: Germany... | reverse complement strand
CGACCGACGATCCGAAGTCATTCGCCGCGATGCGCTACACGGAGGCCAAGCTCCGGCCGTACGCCGAGACGCTGCTCACGGAGCTCGGCCAGGGAACCGTCGACTGGACGCCGAATTTCGACGGCACGCTCGAGGAGCCCGCGCTGCTGCCCGCGCGGCTGCCGAACGTGCTGCTGAACGGCGCGAGCGGCATTGCCGTCGGTATGGCCACCGACATTCCCCCGCACAACCTCAGGGAAATCGCCAGCGCGTGCGTGCGGCTGATCGACGAGCCGGACGTCTCGCTGCGCGAGCTGATGAAGCTCGTGCCCGGCCCGGACCTGCCGACGGGCGGGGAGATCATCACCGCCAAGTCCGAGCTGCGCGCGATGTACGACAGCGGCAATGGCGCGTTCCGGGCGCGCGCGATCTGGGAGCCGGGCGACGGCGAGGTCGTGATTACGTCACTGCCGTACCAGGTGTCGGGCGCCAAGATCCAGGAGCAGGTCGCCCAGCAGATCCGCGCCAAGAAGCTGCCGATGGTCGACAACGTGCGCGACGAGTCCGACCACGAGGATCCGGTCCGGATCGTCCTCGAGCTGCACTCGAACCGGGTCGACGTCGAGCAGCTGATGGCGCACCTGTTCGCGACCACCGACCTCGAGCGCAGCTACCGGGTCAACCTCAACGTCATCGCGCTCGACGGCCGGCCACGGGTGATGGGCCTGCGGGACCTGCTGACCGAATGGCTGTCCTACCGCACGCGCACCGTGACGCGCCGGCTCGAGTTCCGTCTCGGCCGCGTCAACGCGCGGCTGCACATTCTCGAGGGCCTGCTGATCGCATTCCTGAACCTCGACGAGGTGATCCGCATCGTGCGGCGCGAGGATGAGCCGAAGCCGGTGCTGATCAAACGCTTCAAGCTCTCCGACGAGCAGGCCGAAGCGATCCTCGAGACCAAGCTGCGCCATCTCGCAAAGCTCGAGGAGCTGAAGATCCGCGGCGAGCAGGGCGAGCTCGCGGCAGAGCGCGACGACATCCAGAAGACCCTGAGGAGCCCGGCGCGGTTGCGAAAGCTCGTGCGCGAAGAGCTGCTGGCAGACGCGGACAAGCACGGCGACAAGCGCCGCACCAAGATCGTCGAGCGCGAGGCGGCCAAGGCCATCGACGAGACGGAACTCGTAGTCGCCGAGCCCGTGACGGTGGTGCTGTCGACCGCGGGCTGGGTGCGGCAGGCGAAGGGCCACGAGATCGACCCGCAGGCGCTCTCCTACAAGACAGGCGATGGATTCCAGGCGGCGGCCCGCGGCAAGAGCACGCAGCAGGCCGTGTTCCTCGATTCGACCGGGCGCACCTACTCGCTGCCGGCGCACACGCTGCCCTCGGCGCGCGGCCAGGGCGAGCCGCTGTCGGGCCGGGTCGATCCGCCCGAGGGCGCCACGTTTGCGAGCGTGATGCTCGGCGAGCCGGGTGACCGGTGGGTGGTGGCGACCGACTTCGGCTACGGCTTCATCGTCAGGCTCGAGGAGCTGTACGCGCGCAACCGCAGCGGCAAGGCGGTGCTGGCCGTGCCTGAGGGCGCGAAGGCGATCCCGGCGGCGGCGGTGATCGAGGCCGCGGACGCGGTGATCGCGGTGGCGGCGACGGCCGGCGGCATGGACGGGCGGCTGCTGGTATTCCCGGTCAGCGACCTGCCGGAGCTTGCCAGGGGACGCGGCAACAAGCTGTTCAACATTCCGGCCGCGCGCGCCGCGGCGCGCGAGGAGCTGGTCGTCGCGGTTGCGGTGGTGGCTGCTGGCGGCAAGCTGAGGATCATCTGTGGTGAGCGCAGCATGACGCTCGGCTGGGCCGAGCTCGAGGCCTACCGTGGCGAGCGCGCGCAGCGCGGCGCGATGCTGCCGAAGAACTATCGCCGGGCAACGGCGCTCGAGGCCGAGCCACCCGCCGCCTGAACGCGGCGCGCTCGAGGACGCTCCCGGCACCGGGGCAGGGGGAGAGGCAAGCGATGGCGTCGGGCGCGCTGCTGGCAACCGAGATCGAGGCAATCGTGCACGCGACCCATCGCGAGCCGCGGTCGGTACTCGGCTATCACGAGGTTGCGCGGACCGATGAGCAGCCGCTCGCGCTCGTGCGCGTGCTCGAGCCGGACGCGGTCGAGGTGGCCGTCTACTGGGAGGACGAACCGGCTACGGCCGCGCGACCGCTCAGGCTGCTGCATGCGGCGGGCTTCTACGAGGGCAGGGTCCCGTACCGGCGACCGCTCGTGCCGTACCGGCTGCGAGTCCGCTACAAGGACGGGCACGAGCTCGTTAAGCACGACCCGTATTTCTTCGCGCCGCAGCTCTCGGACTACGACCTGTATCTGTTCGGCGAAGGCAACCATTACCGGATCTGGTCAAAGCTCGGCGCGCACCCGACGACGCTCGAGGGCCTCGCCGGCACACGCTTCGCAGTCTGGGCACCGAACGCCGAACGCGTGAGCGTGGTCGGCCCGTTCAACCACTGGGACGGCCGCAAGCACGCGATGCACGGGCGCGGCTCAAGCGGCGTGTGGGAGCTGTTCGTGCCCGGCGTCGAAGCCGGCGCGCTCTACAAGTACGAGATCCGCACTGCCGGCGGCGGCACCCGGCTGAAATCCGATCCCTACGGATTCGCGATGCAGCTGCGGCCCGACAACTGCTCGGTGGTCGCGAGCCTCGACGGCTTCGAGTGGCGCGACGCGGCGTGGCTTAAGGCGCGCAGGGCCGCCGATCACAGGCGCCAGCCGATCAGCATCTATGAGGTGCACCTCGGCTCGTGGCGGCGCGTCGAGGGCCGCGAGCCACCGTTCATTAACTGGCACGAGGCGGCCGAGCAGCTGATCCCGTACGTCAAGGATCTCGGCTACACGCACCTCGAGCTGATGGCGGTCGCCGAGCACCCGTTCGACGGTTCGTGGGGCTACCAGGTGGCGGGGTATTACGCGCCCACCGCCCGCTTCGGGAGTCCGACGGACCTGATGGGGTTCGTCGACCGCTGCCACGCCGCCGGCATCGGCGTGCTGATGGACTGGGTGCCGGCGCACTTTCCCAAGGACGAGCACGGGCTGGTCGAATTCGACGGCACTGCCGTCTACGAGCATGCCGATCCGCGCCAGGGGGAGCATCGCGACTGGGGCACGAAGATCTTCAACTTCGGGCGCAACGAGGTGCGGAATTTCCTGGTCGCGAATGCGCTCTACTGGCTCGAGATCTTCCACATCGACGGCCTCCGGGTCGATGCGGTGGCGTCGATGCTGTACCTTGATTACAGCCGGGAGCGCGGCCAGTGGGTGCCGAACCGCTACGGCGGGCGCGAGAATCTCGAGGCGATCGGCTTCCTGCGGCAGCTGAACTGGGCGGTGCACGAGTACGCGCCCGGGAGCCTGATGGTCGCCGAGGAGTCGACCGCCTTCCCGGGCGTGACCCAGCCTGCACACCTCGGCGGCCTCGGCTTCACGTTCAAGTGGAACATGGGCTGGATGAACGACACGCTGCGTTACATGCAGCTCGATCCCGTGCATCGCAGCTACGAGCACCGGCTGGTGACGTTTTCCTTCATGTACGCGTGGTCCGAAAGCTTCATGCTGCCGGTCTCGCACGACGAGGTTGTGCACGGCAAGCGCGCGCTGCTCGACAAGATGCCGGGCGATGAATGGCAGAAGCGCGCCAACTATCGCCTGTTCATGAGCTACATGACGGTGCATCCGGGCAAGAAGCTGCTGTTCATGGGCTGCGAGTTCGGCCAGTGGCATGAGTGGCGCGACACCGACAGCCTCGACTGGCAGCTGCTCGGCGATGCCCTGCATGCCGGGCTCCGGGACCTCAACCGCGACCTCAACGGGCTGTACCGCTCGTCGGTGCAGCTCCATGCCAGCGATTGCGACCGCGACGGATTCGCATGGATCGATCCGCACAACGCCGCACAGAGCGTGTTCGCGTTCGAGCGACGCGCGACGCGCGAGGACCGCGGACCGCCTTTCGTGTGCCTGTTCAACGCCACGCCCGTGCCGCGCGATGGCTACTGGGTCGGCGTCGACACGCCGGGCCGCTACACGAAGCTGCTCGACTCCGACGACGTCCGCTACGGCGGCTCGGGGTACAACCGGGATGCAGCGTTCGAAGCGGTCGCGCATCCGGCGCACGGCCGCGCATTCGCGCTGCGGGTCTCGCTGCCGCCGCTCGGGGCGCTGATCCTGCGGCACAGCTGACGATCGTGAGCCCCTTGCCGAGCGAGCGTCCCGGAGCCGCCCGCAGTCACGCGCGGCGCAGGCCCGCATGAGCAGAGCGGCGGACAGCGCGGCTCTCGCCGCCGCGATCGAGGCGGGCGCGCCGACGCCACTCGGGGCGATGCCCGGCGCGCGCGGCGTGAATTTCGTGCTGCACTCCGCCGTCGCGGACCGCGTCGAGCTGTGCCTGTACGACGCGGGCACGCGCCAGCTGCGCGGCAGCGTCGTACTGCCCGGCCGGACCGGCAGCGCGTGGCACGGCTTTCTACCGGCACCGCTCGCGGCGGCCGGCGACCTGTACGGCTACCGGGTGTGGGGGCCGTACGCGCCCGACCGCGGCCTGCTATGCAACCCGACCAAGCTGCTGCTCGATCCGGCCGCGCGGGCAGTGACCGGCGAGCCAGCGCTTTCGGCGGCGCTGTTCGACCGGGACGAGCGCGGTTTGCTCGACAGCGAAACAGCGATGCCGCGCTGCCGGATCGTCGATCCCGCGTTCGACTGGGGCGCGCAGCGCCGGCCGGCAATCCCGTGGCGCGACACGATCCTCTACGAACTGCATGTGAAGGGTTTCACCCAGCGTCACCCGGGCGTCGCGGAGCGCCTGCGCGGCAAGTACCTCGGGCTCGCAGAGCCGGCGGCGATCGACTGGCTGCGCCGGCTCGGCGTCACGAGCATCGAGCTGATGCCGTGCCAGGCATTTACGAGCGAAGCGTTCCTCCGGGAGCGTGGTCTGTCCAACTACTGGGGCTACAACCCGATCGCCTGGTCGGCACCCGCCACGCAATACTCGATCGACGATCCAGTCGCAGAGTTCCAGACCATGGTCAGGGCGCTGCACGCGGCCGGGCTCGAGGTCATCCTCGATGTCGTCTTCAACCACACCGCGGAGGGTGATCACCGCGGCCCGACGCTGTCGCTGCGGGGGATCGACAATGCGACCTACTACCGTCTGGCCGCGGAACAGCCCCGCCACCTCGAGAACTGGACCGGCTGCGGCAACACCATCGCCGCCGATCAGCCGCTGGTGACGGCGCTGATCCTCGACAGCCTGAGCTGGTGGGCCGAGGCGATGCACGTCGACGGGTTTCGCTTCGACCTGGCGCCGGTGCTCGGGCGCGGACGGCCGGCGTTCAATCGCCATGCCGCGCTGTTCGCGGCGCTGCACGCCCACCCGGTGCTGCAGCATGTGAAGCTGATCGCCGAGCCGTGGGACGTCGGCCCGGATGGCTACCAGCTCGGCCAGTTCCCGGCCGGCTGGTCCGAATGGAACGACCGCTATCGCGACACGGCGCGGGCGTTCTGGCGCGGCGATACCCACGTGCAGGGCGCGCTTGCCGAGCGCTGCGCCGGGTCGAGTGACCTGTTCCATTACCGCGGGCGCAAGCCCACGGCCAGCGTGAACTTCATCACCGCCCACGACGGCTTCACGCTCAGCGACCTGGTCAGTTACCGCGAGCGGCGCAACGAAGCCAATCTCGAGCAGAATACGGACGGACACGCGCACAACCTCAGCTGGAACTGCGGCGTGGAGGGGCCGAGCGACGATCCGGCGGTAGCGGCGCTGCGGCAGCGGCAGATGCGTAACCTGCTGCTGACGCTGCTCGTGTCGCAGGGTGTGCCGATGCTGCTGGCCGGGGACGAGATTGCCCGCACCCAGCGTGGCAACAACAACGCCTATTGCCAGGACAACGAGACCAGCTGGCTCGACTGGTCGCGGGTCGAGGCGGAGGCGGATCTCGTGCAGTTCGTGCGCCGCCTGGTCGCATTCCGCAAGAATCGCGCCGAGCTGCGCCGCGAGGCGTTCTTCCGCGGCGCGGGGCACGCCGGATACGCGCACGATGTCAGCTGGCGTCATCCCGCCGGACGTGAAATGGAGCTGGCGGACTGGAACGATCCGGGACTGCACTGCCTCGGCATGTGGCTCGCGCCCAACGCCGGGACCGGCGGTACTTTGCTGGTCGTGTTCAATGCCGGCGAGGCGGAGCTCGAGTTCGAACTGCCGCCGACCGGGCACGGCACGAGGTGGGTCCGGATTCTCGACACCGGCGCGCGCGCCGGCGCAGCCGACCTGCCGTGCGGGCCGGCCGCGAGAATCGCCTCGCACACCGCGATCGTGTGCGAGGCGCGGCGCGGCTGATCCGGACCACCGCGCCGGCCGCCGGCGGCCGCACACCGGGGAGGGCAGCGTGGCGGCGGGCCGCGTTCAGCCGAGAACGATTTCCTCGGGCTTGTGGATGAAGTAGCCCTGGATGAACTCGATGCCAAGCTGCCACAGCACAGCCATCGTGTTCGCATCCGCCACGCGCTCGGCGATCGTCACCGCGCCCACGCTCTGTGCGGCGAGTACCAAGCCCTTGACCTTCTGCTGCAGGCTGGCGCTGGTGGCGAGCCCCTGCATCAGCGAGCCGTCGATCTTGACGAAATCAGGCTTGAGGTGATCGACGAGCTGCTGCGGGTCGGCACCCGCCCCGAAGCGTTCGATCGCGAATCGGAACCCCTGCCGCTTGAACTCTGCGCGCAGCGCCTTGGTCTCGAGCAGATACTGGTCCGAGATATCCTGCGCGATCTGGAAACACAGGCGCTGCGGTTCGATGTGGCTGGCCTTCAGCTGGTTGGACAGCCAGCCCGGCAGGGTCTTGTCGTTAACGGTGTCCTTCGAGAGGCGCACGAAGATCGCCGCCGGCTTGCGCGCCGCGCAGAACGACATCGACGCGCCAACCACCCAGCGGTCGATGTTCTTCATCAGATCGTTGCGCTCGGCCGCCGGGATGAACTCCGAGGGCAGAACCTCCTTGCCGTGCTCGTCGAGCATGCGCACCAGCACGTCGAACATGCTCTTGTCGTCGCCGAGGAGGCTCGCGATCGGCTGTTGCACCAGCCGGAAGCGGTTCTCCATCAGCGCCGCCTTGATGTGCCGCACCCACACCTTGTCGTAGGACTGCACGCGGGTGTCGGCATCGGAGCGGTCGAGCCGATTAACCTGGCTGCCGCCCTGCTCGCGACCCTTGCGGCCGGCCTCGATCGCATCCGTGACCGGGCCGGCCGGGTCCGTGACGCTCGGCGACACGAGGCCGAGGCCGACCGTCACCGTCGCGCTCAGCGACTTGGTGCCCACCTTGAAGACGTGATCCTTGATCGTCCGGACCACTTGCTCGCCCCACGCCTCGACGTCGCGCGCATTCCCGCGCTCGATCAGGAACAGCAGCGAACTGCCGGTGAACCGGCCGCCAAGATCGCCGGGGGTCTGCTGGCGCACGATTGCCGCGAACTGCGCGACGAATTCCTCCACGAGCAGCGGGCCCACCTGAGACACGAGCTGCTCCATGCGATCCGGGCGCACGCAGGCGATGAAGCGCATGCCGCCGGCCACCGGCTCCTTGAGCCGCTCGCGCAGCTGCTCGACCAGGTACTGCCGGTGCAGCAGACCAGTCGACGGGTCCGTGCGCACCGCATCCGCCAGCCGCCGCTGGATCTCCCGCTCATCGTGGCGGCCCGCCGGCACGACGCAGCGCACCGCCGGCTCGCCCTCGAACTCGCCGCGGCCGAACGTCATCTCGAATGGCAGATGCGAGCCGTCGGAAAGCAACGCGGTCAGCCGCAGCGGGTGATCGCTCCACTTGCCGCTCAGCGACGCCGCGAGGCCGCCCTTCAGGGCGGGATGCGAGGTGGCATCGAAGAAGTCCATCAGCGGCTGGCCGCGCATCGCATCGGCATCCGGATATCCGTAGAGCTCGAGCCAGGCCGGGTTCGCGTCGACGACGATCCCTTCCTGCACGATCGCGATCGCGTCGGCCGACCCTTCCATGAACGCGGCGAGCGCGCGCTGGTACTCATGAGCGGAGTTCAGCGTCGAGTTCAGCGCGCGCTCAAGCCGGAACGCGCGCAGTTCGCGCGTGCATACGAGCTGCAGCCGCTCGGCGTGCGCGATCGTGACCACGTCCTGGGCGCCGGCGCGCAGAGCCGCGGTCAGCCGGTCCTCGTCGAGTGTCTCGCTCGCGACGATCACCGGCACCGCCGGCTGGGTCTGGGCCCGCAGATTCCTGAGCTGATCGAGCGGCAGCAGCCCTTCGTCTGCAAACAGCACCAGCAGCTCGGGATTGATCTGGCTGAGCGCATCAGTCAGGTCGCGTGCATCGGGCAGCCAGGTGCAGTGCACGGCGTGGCCGGCGCGGCGCAGGATGGCGTTGATCGCCTCGACGTGATCCTGCTGGCGCGTCAGGATCAGTATCGGGACCGGCGCACCTTCCTGAGGCGACGGATTGGGGAGGGACTGCTGCAAGGCTCGCCTCATGCGACGGGTGGACCGCGCGATGATCCTACCATCCGGAGGAATCGCCCCGATGGAACGGACGTCGCTGATTGCGGACCGCGCGAGGCGCCCGCCGGGGCGCTACCTCCCGCTGGCCGGTTCGCCGGCTGGCTCCTAGGCACCGCTTACCGCTATAATACTCTGCTTTTTCAAGGCGAACCCATGTCCAGTTACAGCACAAACGAGTTCAAGAGCGGGCTCAAGATCCTGATCGATGGCGAGCCGTACTCGATCGTCGACAACGAGATGGTCAAGCCCGGCAAGGGCCAGGCGTTCAATCGCGTCAAGATTCGCAACCTCAAGACCGGGCGCGTCGTCGAGCGCACCTGGAAGTCGGGCGACACCGTCGAGGGCGCCGACGTCGTCGACGCGGACATGCGGTACCTGTACAGCGACGGTGAGTTCTGGACGTTCATGCTGCCCGATACGTTCGAACAGTACACCGCCGGCAAGGCGGCGATGGGCGATGCGGCGCAGTGGCTCAAGGACGGCGTCGATTGCATCGTGACGCTGTGGAACGGCCAGCCGCTGACGGTGACGCCACCGGCCCACGTCGAGCTCAAGATCGTCGCGACCGACCCGGGCGTGCGCGGCGATACCGTCACGGGCGGCCAAAAGCCGGCCAAGCTCGAGACGGGCGCGGTCGTCCGGGTACCGCTGTTTATTAACGAGGGCGAGGCGATCCGCGTCGACACACGGACCGGCCAGTACATCTCGCGGGCGAAGTAACGCCGCTACCAGTCCGAGGCGCGCACCAGGCGCGCCGCCAGCGTCTCGAGACCGCGAGCGTCCGCGGGTCCGAAGCGAGCGGGTCGCGGGCTGTCGAGGTCCATGACCCCGAGCAGTCTCGGCCCGTCAAGCAGCGGCACCACGATCTCTGACCTCGAGGCCGCATCGCAGGCAATGTGGCCCGGGAACGCGTGCACGTCGGCCACGATGAGCGTGCTGCGCGCCGCCGCGGCGCTGCCACAAACGCCTGTGCCAACAGCGATCCGCACGCATGCGGGCTTGCCCTGGAATGGGCCGACGACGAGTTGCCTGCCGTCGTACAGGTAAAAGCCGGCCCAGTTGAGATCGGGCAGCGTCGCATAGATGAGCGCCGCGGCGTTCGCGAGGTTTGCGATGCCATTGCGTTCACCCGCGACAAGCCCGTCGAGCGCGGCGAGCAGCGTTGCGTACTGCGCCTCGGCACTCGCATCGCGCGGGGGGTCGGTTCGCCAGTCGGTCATCGGCAGATCCTCGCGGCCGGTCGTCACAGGATGCAGGCCCGACTCACTGCTCGTCCACAGCGAAGCTCAGCGCCTCGCGAATATCGCCGAGTCCGGCGGCCAGCATCACGATCCGGTCGAAGCCGACCGCGACGCCCGCCGCGTCCGGAAGCCCCGCCGCAAGCGCCGCGAGCAGACGTTCATCGATCGGCACATCTGGCAGCCCGCGCGCCAGGCGGGCCGCGCGATCCCGCTCGAAACGCCGGCGCTGCTCGGCCGCGTCGCCGAGTTCGTGGAAGCCGTTGCACAGCTCGAGGCCCTCGACGTAGGCCTCGAAGCGCGCCGCCACTGCCGGATCGCCTGGCAGCAGCCGCGCCAGCGCGGCCTGCGAGGCAGGGTAGGCGTGAACGAAGGTGATGCGACCGCGACCGAGCGCCGGGCCGACGAGCGCGCCCATCAACAGGTCGAGCACCGCATCGCGGTCGGGACCGAGCACCGCCGCGTCGACCGCAAGCCGCTCGGCCGCAATACCCGCGAGGAGCCCGAGCGGCGCGGCCACGGGATCGAGGTCGAGCACGCGCCCGAAAGCCTCGCGGTAGGTCAGCCGCTCCGCGGGGGCGGCGAGGCGGCGGCCCAGCAGCCGCCCGAGCAGCGCCTCGACCTCGTCCATCAGCGCCGCGTGGTCGAAGCCCAGCCGGTACCACTCGATCAGCGTGAACTCCGGGCTGTGCTGCCGTCCCGCCTCGCCGTCGCGGAACACCTTGCAGATCTGGTAGATGTCGCCGCTGCCCGCCGCGAGCAGCCGCTTCATCGCGTGCTCGGGCGAGGTCTGCAGGTAGTGGGGCGCAGTTCGGCCGCGAATGCGGGTCAGCAGTGAGGCGAGGTGCACGTCGGTGGCGGTTGCCCCGCCGAGCACCGGTGTGTCGACCTCGAGCACGCCGCGTGCGCGGAAGAACTCGCGGACAGTGGCGAGCAGCTGCGCCCGCAAGCGCAGTACCTCGAGGCTCGCCGTCGGCCGCCACGGGTTGGTCATCGTCGCTCAGCCGGTGAGCTCGCCGATCGCAGTACCCATGCGGACGCTTGCGCCGGGCACGAAGTCCGGCGCCCAGCGGCCGGCGCCGCGCGGCAGCAGCACGATGATCGTCGAGCCCATGTTGAACCGTCCGAGCTCCTCGCCGCGGGTGAACGCAGGCGCGGGCGTCGGGACCGCAACCGCCCGCGCCACGCGCGGCAATGCCGGCGTCAGGTCCCCGAAGCCGACGATCGCGATGCTGCCGACATTGAGCGCGCCGACGAATACCACCGCAACCGGACCCGCAGCGGTTGCGAAGCGGCAGACGACGCGCTCGTTGCGCGCATACAGGTTCTGTATCGCGGCCGCGGTCGCGCCGCTGACGCTGAACAGCCTGCCCGGCAGGTAGTGCAGCGCCGTCAGCCGGCCGTCGAGCGGCATGTGCACGCGGTGATAGTTGTAGGGCGCAAGGTAGATTGTCGCGAACTCGCCGCCGGCGAAGTCCCGCGCCTGTACATCCCCGCCGAGGAGCTCGCTGAGCGTGTACCAGCGGCTCTTGGCCCGGAGCCGCGCCTGCAGCAGCCGGTCCCCGCTGATCGTGCCGCGCTCGCTGACCGTGCCGTCGCAGGGACTCGCGATCGCCCGCGCCGCCGCGGGGAGCCGGCGCGCGCCGGGCGCCAGCCCGCGGGTGAAGAATTCATTGAACGAGCGATACGCGTCCGGATCGCGCTGCGCCGCATCGGCGAGGTCGATTGCGTAGAGCCAGCAGAATCCGCGAATCAGCAGGCGCCTCAGCCACGGCATCTCGGAGCGCGTCAGCCGATGGACCAGCGCGGTGAGCGCATGTTGGGGCAACAGGTACTGGAGCGCGACGACCGCGCGGCTGCCAAGGCCCATTTACGCCCCGCCGTCCGCGGCCGCGCGGATCTGCCGGTAGTCGGCCGCCAGGGCCTTGGCCAGGTGCGGCGCCGGAAACACCGCGGCGAGCCGCGCCTGCGCGTCGATCAGGTACAGCGCTGCCGTGTGATCGACGCTGTAGTTGCCGTCGCGCCCCGGCCCGCGCTCGACGAAGACGCCGAGCGCCTGGGTCAGCGTCCCGATGGCCGCCGGCGCGCCGGTGAGGCCGACAAAGGTCGGGTCGAAGTGCGAGACGTAGGCGGCGAGCCTCGCAGGGGTGTCGCGCGCCGGATCGACGGTGATCAGCACGACTGCCGGCAGCTCCGCAGGCGCGCGAGCGGCGAGCAGCCGCCGCGCGCCGGCGAGCTCGAGCAGCGTCGTCGGACAGACGTCGGGGCAGTTCGTGTAGCCGAACAGCACGAACGTGTAGTGCCCGAATAGCCGCGCGCGGTCGAACCGTGAGCCGTCCTGGGCGACGAGCGCAAACTCGGGCAGCGGCCGCGGCTCGGGGTACACGCTCGCGACCTCGGTGATCGGCGCTGCGGCGCGTGGAACGCGCAGCTGGCGGAGCGCGTATGCGCCGGCAAGCACTACCGCGAGGCCGGCAATGGCGCCGAGCGCGAGGCGTCTCAAAGGCGGCGGGCCGCGCGGCGCGTCATTCATCGGCGGATTATCCCACGACTGTCGGGGCTCACCCGATTCGCTAGACTCGCCGCCGATGAACGCGCCGCCGTTGCCGCCCGCCCTGACCGCCACCGCCATCGACTGGGCCGCGAGGCGCCTCGCGCGGGCCCACCTGAGCTTCGGCCACGGGTCGGACAATGCGCGCGACGAGGCGGCAGCGCTCGTGTTCCACGCCGCCGGCTGGCCCCACAGCGCGGCGCCGGCCGCGTACCGCTGGCGGCTCACGCGCGCCGCCCGCGAATCCCTCGGCACGCTGGTGCGCCGGCGCATCGTGGAGCGGATGCCCGCCGCGTACCTGACCGGCGTCACGTGGTTCGCCGGCCACGAGATCCGCATCGACCCGCGCGTGCTGGTGCCGCGCTCACCGATCGCGGAGCTGATACTCCACCGGTTCCAGCCCTTCGTGCGCCCGGAGCGCGTGCGCAGGATCCTCGATATCGGTACGGGGTCGGGGTGCATCGCAATCGCATGCGCGCACGCATTCCCGGCGGCGAGGATCGATGCCATCGACGTGTCGGCCGGCGCCCTCGAGGTCGCGCGCGACAACATTCGCCGTCACCGGCTCGAACGGCGCGTGCGGCTGCGCCGGGCCAGCGTCTATCGCGGCCTCGGAACCCGTCGCTACGATATTATCGTCAGCAACCCGCCGTACGTGCCGGCGGGCGAGGTCGCGGCGCTGCCGGCGGAGTACCGTCACGAGCCGAGGATTGCGCTCGCGGCCGGAACCGATGGCCTCAGCGTCGTGGGCACGATATTGAGGGGCGCGGTGCGACACCTGGCGCCAGGCGGCGTGCTGGTCGTCGAGGTGGGCGACAGTGCCGGGGCGGTCGCCGCGACCTGGCCAGGACTGCCGTTCCTGTGGCTCGGGTTCGAGCACGGCGGCGGAGGGGTGTTTCTGATGACCCGTGAGCAG
>Ga0209415_10013822_pt1 | contig 13255 bp, 11 predicted proteins | sample PeaSoiSIISIP2007_FD_187696 | JGI IMG/M metagenome (GOLD analysis project Ga0209415, IMG submission 187696) | Peat soil microbial communities from Weissenstadt, Germany - SII-SIP-2007 (SPAdes) (version 2) | ecosystem: Environmental > Terrestrial > Soil > Wetlands > Peat | place: Germany... | reverse complement strand
GGGCCCATAGCTCAGCTTGGTTTAGAGCTGCCGGCTCATAACCGGCTGGTCCCAGGTTCAAATCCTGGTGGGCCCATACCAATATCGTTGTCAAAAGATTCGCATCGCTCATTCGTAATGCCGTCGCACAGCGCGGCTGCAATCACGAATGCGGCGATTCGACCTGCTTTAAGCGGAGGTTGCTTTGCGTGAAGAGATAACCCGGCTGATGAGTCTGCAAGCGATCGACCGCGAACTGCGCGAACTCCAGGCGGCGCTCGCGACGGTTTCCGGACGCTCGGTGCAATTGCGGCAGGAAGCGCTCGATTACGCGGCCGAACTGGAAAGGCTTCAGCAGGAAGAGCAGCAGAGCGTTGTGAGCCGCCGCAATCTCGAGAAGGAACTGGCGGAGAATGAGGCGCGTGCGCGCAACAAGCGGATGCGCAGCAACCAGGTGCGCAATGACCGTGAGTCTTTGGCGGTCGATCACGAAATTGAATCGCTAAAAGAGACCAAGCAGCGCCAGGAGGCCGAACTGCTCGCGATGATGGAGGCGGCGGAACAGCGCACCGCGCGCATCGCAGAGCTCGTCGAACTCTCCAAGCAACGAAAGGCCGAATTGATCGAGGCGGAGAAAGAGACCGCGGCGCAGGTCGAGGACCTCAAGATCTCGATCAGCAAGCAGCGCGTCGATCGCGACCTGATGGCGAAGAATATCGACGTCGCGCTACTGCAACGCTACGAAATGCTCTTCAGTCGTCGCGCCGGCGTAGCAGTATCGGAGGCCAAGCTCGGCACTTGCCAGGGCTGTCGGATGCGCTTGCCACCGCAGCTTAACAACGAACTCCAAAAGCATCTAAAGGTGCATTTCTGCCCCAACTGCCAGAGGATTCTGTATTTCGAAACGGCCGTCAAGGCGGACTGATGCGCGATCTCGCACAGTCGCGCAGCGCCGATACGCGTGGCGCGAAATGCCGGCGTCGTAATGCTACAATCGGCGCTGCCGGAGTGAGTTGGGCGATCACCCTTTACGGGGAGGAAAGTCCGGGCTCCATAGGGCAGGATGGCCGCTAACGGCGGCGCGGAGCGATCCGCGGAAAGTGGCACAGAAAACAGACCGCCCATCCGGGCAAGGGTGAAAAGGCGGGGTAAGAGCCCACCGGCGCACGCGTAATCGTGCGCGCATGCCAAACCCCATCCGGAGCAAGACCAAATAGGAGGCAGAGCTGCCCGCTCGTGATGCCTCGGGTATGGTCGCTTGAGCCGGCGAGCAATCGTCGGCCCAGAGGAATGATCGCCACCCGCAAGGGTACAGAACCCGGCTTATAGACTCACTCCGGCATTTTTTATGTACGGCCGCAACCGTAACATGGATGCGAAGGTCCCGTCATCGGGCGTCTCCGTCCCTCAAACGCCGCTTACGCCTCCGAGAGGTCTCAACGGAATCGCTCGCAAGACCTATCATCCGTATTCACCGTGGAAAGTGTGAAACCTTTCAAAGGTTTCACAGGCTTTTCCATCTCTATCTTCCCAGTTCAGCGGGCGGCGCGGCGCGAAGTGGATTTGGGTTTGCGAGTCGCGAGTGACGGGGCGGGCGGTGTGATGCCGAATGCGATTTCGGCGTCGGCGAGGAAAGTTCGACCGTTCGTGTCTCCGGCGAGGATCGCCCCGACTTTCGCCAACGCGGCAAGGTCGCGCACACCGACTTTGATTTCGGGCGCGATCGCCAACTCGACGGTCGTTGGTAGTTCACGCGCAAATCGCGCCGCGCGCTCGATCTCGCTCCGTTGATTCGCGCCGTAACCCTCCAGATAACGCACAATCGAATCGAGCCTTGTGTCAGCGGGCCCGTCGAGCTGGAGCGCGTTGCGCAGCATCGGAATTTCGGCGAGTGCGGACGGCATCCGGCGCGGCGCGGCAAGCAGGGCGTCAAAGGTGCGTTCGTCGAGCATCCGGTTGAGCACGATCGCGCCGAGCCGCAGGCCTTCCGACTCCATCTGGCGGACCAACGCGTGAGCCTCGCGCAGCCGGTCCTCCTCGGTCGTCGTCACCAGCACGAAATGCACGCTCGCCGAATGCAGCATCGCGTCAACCTTGCGAAAGCGCTCGACGATGGCGTCCGCGGCCTCGGCCGCCGCGCCGAAGAATTCGGAGATGGAGGTGAGCGTGCGGATTCCGGCGAATTGTTCGAGTTGCCCAACGACGAAGCCCGCGGCGCGGTTCGCGAAGCCGAGCGCAGTCTTCCCCGCCACCGCGTACGGAATGAAGAGCCATCGCGCGGCACGCGAGTCGAGCAGCCGCACCAGATGCGCCGGTGCCTGGATAAACTCGAAGGCATGGGCGGCCGGCGGTGTATCGACGATCTTGACGTCGAAACGCGCGGCGCTGTGCAGGTCGTAGAGTTGTTCGAGTGCGGCATAAGCCTCCGCGCCGGCGAATTGCTCGGTCAAGCTGCGATAGAACGGATTCTTCAGGATGCGTTCGCGCGCCGCCGCAGTCTTGACGAAGCGCTCGACCAGCCCGTTCCATGCGCCCTTGACGTCGAGCACCATCGCGGAGAGTTTGAGCTTGGGGTCGAGACCTGCGGCGGCAAGGCGGCGCGAATCGATTCGCGTGGGTTTCGCGGTGAGCCGTTCGAGTCCAAGCGCCTCACGCAGGCGGCGCGCCGGGTCCACCGTGATCATCCCGGTGTCCAGGCGCGCGCGGGCGGCCGCGATTCCGAGTGCGGCGGCAACCGTGGTTTTGCCGACGCCACCGGGACCGAGCAGAATGACGGTCGAGCCTTGCTTGAGCAGTTCTTTCACTAACGACTTCGAGTGCGCGGCGTTGAGCTCGATTCGCCCGCGTCACGATAGCATTGCGATGGCCGCGACGCATTTCGTGGGATTCGCAACCGTTCGTCGTATTTCCGGGTTCGCGCTGGGGATTCGCGTTACGGACGCAATGGACGCGATTCGTCCGCGCGCATAAATTCATAAGGGAGAGTGGCGGGTCTGAGCGGAGGGCATGATGGTGCAATTGGCGGCCGTGGTCGTGGGAGGTTTAGTTGGCGGGGCGCTCGGATGGCTGCTGGCCAGCGCTCGTACGCGCGCGACGCTTGATCGTGCTTTACGCGAGGCCGAAACCCAGGCGACGGCCGCGCTCTCAGCTAATATTGCCGTGCGCGCGGAACTCGAATCGCGCAAGCTGGAGACCGAAGCCTTGCGCGCGGATCTCCGAGATGTACAGAATGCCCGGGCCGCGCTCGACGCGCGCGCCGACGAAATGCGGCTGCGCTTCGAGGAGCAGCAGCGCCTGCTCGCAGACGCCGAACGCAAGTTGACCGACACCTTTCGTTCGCTCGCCGCCGACGTCCTCAAAACCACTAACGAAAGTTTCCTGACGCTCGCCGGTGAGCGCTTCAGCTCGGTGCGCAACGAGGCCTCGGCCGATCTCGAAGCGCGGCAAAAGGCGATCGAGGGAATCGTTGCGCCGGTGAAGGAAACGCTCGAGACCCTCGACGGCCAGCTTCGCGCGATCGAGAACGTCCGCAGTGCCGCTTATGGCACACTGTCCGAACAGGTGAAGTCGCTGGCGGAGACGCAAACGCAACTGCGTTCGGAAACCGCAAATCTGGTCAAGGCGCTGCGCGCGCCGATCGTGCGCGGCCGCTGGGGCGAGATTCAGCTCAAGCGCGTCGTCGAACTCGCCGGCATGATCGACCATTGCGATTTTTACGAACAAGGCAGCGTCACGACTGACGACGGCCGCCTGCGGCCCGATCTGATCGTGCGGCTGCCGGGCGCCAAGAATATCGTCGTCGATGCGAAAGCGCCGCTGCAGGCTTACCTCGAAGCGCTCGAAGCGCCGACCGACGAACTCCGTACCGCGAAGTTGAAGGAACATGCCGCTCAGGTGCGAAATCATACCGCGAAGCTCAGCGCGAAAGGTTATTGGGAGCATCTGCAGCCGACCCCGGAGTTCGTCGTGCTCTTTCTTCCCGGCGAAACTTTTTTCAGCGCCGCGCTGGAACAGGACCCGTCGTTGATCGAGCAGGGCGTCAACCAGCGCGTGATCCTCGCGACTCCCACCACGCTGATCGCGCTGCTACGTGCGGTGGCCTATGGCTGGCGCCAGGAGCAGGTCGCGGAGAACGCGCAGCAGATTAGCGACCTGGGACAGGAACTCTACGAGCGGATTGCGATCATGGTCGAGCACCTGGCCGTCTTGCGCTCGTCGCTCAACACCTCCGTGGGCGCGTTCAATCGCACGGTCGGTGCGATGCAGGAACGCGTGTTGCCGTCGGTCCGAAAATTCAAGGAGCTTGGTATCGCGAGCAAAAAGGAATTGAAGGAATTCGAGCCGATCGACAGCGTACCGCGGGAAGTCCCGGCCATCGACGCCGGCAACGGAATCGGCTTTCGGGCCCAAAAAGGATAATTTGCGCGCGGCGCGCGACCGCGCGCTATTCCGTTTCGACGTTCGACGGCGCCGGCGCCTTGAGTTGACCGCGCTCCTGACCTTCCGCGATCCACGCCTCGACGTCGCGCCGTTCGCGCGACAGAAAATTTCCTACCGCCTTGCGCAATCCTGGATGCGCCACGTAATGCATGCTGCGCGTCAGCGCCGGATTGAAGCCGCGCAGCCATTTGTATTCGCCGCCCGCGCCGGGCTCGAAGCGTTGCACGCCGCGCGCAATACAATGTTCGATAGCGGCATAGTAGCAGACGTTGAAATGCAGGAACTTCAGGTCTTCGAACGCGCCCCAATAACGCCCGTAGAGCACGCCTGACTTTTCGAGATTGAACGTCCCCGCGATCAAATCGGGGCCGCGCCACGCGCAGACGAAACAGAGGTTGCGCTTGAAATGGTCGCGCATCAGATGGAAAAACTCGCGCGTCAGATATTGCCGGCCCCAGTAAAGTTTCTCGATGGTCGAGGTGTAGATCTTGTACATCGGCCCGAACAGCGCGTCGGGTATCTCGTCGCCCGCGAGCGCCCGAATCTCGACGCCCTGTGCCGCGAGCGCCGCCCGCTCATGGCGTACCGCATAGCGCCGTTTGCTCTTGAGCTGGGCTAGGTAATCGTCGAAAGTCGCGAAGCCAGCGTTGATCCAATGGTACTGGTAGCCGAGCCGTTCGGCGAAACCGACTTCCGCGAGCGCCGCCGCTTCCTCCGGCGCGCAAAAATTCACGTGTACTGACGACAGCTTGTTGTCGCTGCACAATTGCAGCAGCGCCCGTCCCAGCATCTGCACCATCCGTGTGCGATCGTACTCAGATGCGACCAGAAACCGCCGTCCGGTGTGCGGTGTGAACGGTACGCCCACCAGCAGCTTGGGAAAATAACTGATGCCGGCGCGCTCGGCCGCGTCGGCCCATCCATGATCGAACACGAATTCGCCCTGGCTGTGGCTCTTCAAGTAAAGCGGGCAGGCCGCCGCAATCTTACGCTCGGGCCCGATGCGCACGATCATATGAAACGGCGACCATCCGGTGTTGCGCGTCGCGCTCTTCGATTCCTCCATCGCCCATAGCCAGTCCCAATCGAGAAAGGGTGAGTCGTCTGGCGCGAGCAATGCGTTCCAATCCTCGCGCGGGACGTCGCGGATGCGTTCGAAAACCGCGACTTCGGCTTCGCCGTCGGCCAGAGGTTTTGATTTGTCGCCTTTTGACGCCATTTGCAGATGCCCGGATTCTCGCAGTGTCCGAGCTTAATCGCGCGAGCGCGCGGTGCATAGCATCCAGCGTCCGCGAGTCCCGCGGAACAGGTGCACACCGTTGTAATGGCGCGAACTCTGAATGATGATTATTTTCGGATTCGACGATTGGATTCTTCGGGGGATGGATCAGCTTCGTGAGCGATGTCAGACGCAATCGTTTCTGGTAAACTAGACTCGTAAATCGGCGGCGACGGGAGAGACCCAGCTCGCGATGAAACACGACCTCGAAAAGATTCAAATGCCTACGCGCGGCGCGGACGGGCCGGGCGGCGCTGGCGACGGCAACCAGAACGGCGGTCGCTCGGGCGGCGGCACCGTTACGGAGCGTCGCACCAAGGAAAAGGTCAAGACCAAGCGGCCGTCGATGTACAAATGCATTTTGCTCAACGACGACTACACGCCGATGGAATTCGTCGTCGAGATTCTCAAGACCGTCTTCCATCGGCAGCACGCCGAGGCCACGCGAATCATGCTCCATGTTCATCAGAACGGAATGGGCGTGGCGGGCGTGTATCCGTTCGAAATTGCCGAAACCAAGATCAAGACCGTCGAGGAACTCGCGCACGAGCATCAATATCCGCTCAAGTGCGTGATGGAGAAGGAGTAGCCGCGGTTGATCTCGACAAGCAAAGCAAAGCCGGCTCGTGCGAGCCGGGGAGGGCGCTGAAACCGCCATGCCATCTTCAGGAGTGATGATTAGCCGCGAGCTGCAGATTACCTTGCAGCTCGCGATGACCGAGGCGCTCAATCGGCGCCACGAATATGTCTGTCTCGAGCACGTGCTGTATGCGATGCTGCACGACGTCACCACCAGCAACGTCCTGCAGCACTGCGGCGCCGACCTCGACGCGCTGCGCAAGAAGCTCCAGAAGTATCTCGACGAGGAAGTCGAGCGGCTGACCAAGGGCGGCGCCTTCCAGCCCCATTATGCGGCCGGAGTGCAACGCGCTCTGCAACGCGCCGCGCTGCATGCGCAGTCCGCGGGTCGTCCCGAGATCAACGGTTCGCAAGTACTCGTAGCGATGTTCCATGAGACCGAGTCGCACGCGATTTTTCTGCTGCAGGAGCAGGGCGTGACGCGCTTCGACGTCATCAACTTTATCTCGCACGGCGTGTCCAAGACGGGTGCCGACGACGATCACGAAGTTCGCGGCGCAAATGAAGAGACCGAGCATGAGGGCGACGGCGAGTCCGATGGCGAAGAGGGTCCGCCAAAGCTATCGCCGGCGAAGGCGCTCAAGACCTACGCCGTCAACCTGGCCGAGCGGGCTGCGGCCGGCAAGATCGATCCGTTGATCGGGCGGCGCAACGAGATCGAGCGCGCGATTCATGTGCTGCTGCGGCGGCGCAAGAATAATCCGGTTTTCGTCGGCGAGGCCGGGGTCGGCAAGACCGCGCTGGCCGAGGGCCTCGCGCTCGCGATTCATGACGGCAAAGTGCCGGCCGCGCTGAAAGACGTACATATCTATGCGCTCGACATGGGCGCGCTGCTGGCTGGCACGCGCTTTCGCGGCGATTTCGAGCAGCGCCTCAAGGCCGTGATCAAGGCCGCCACCGGCAATCCGAAGATCGTGCTGTTTATCGATGAGATTCACACGATTGTGGGAGCGGGATCGGCTTCGGGCTCGACCATGGACGCGTCGAATCTGCTCAAGCCCGCGCTCGCCTCGGGCGATTTGCGCTGTATCGGCTCGACCACCTACCAGGAGTACAAACGCTCGTTCGATCGCGACAAGGCGCTCGCGCGGCGCTTCCAGCGGATCGAGGTTGCCGAGCCGACGCGCGAAGAAGCGGTGCAGATTCTCAACGGCCTGAAGAGCCATTACGAGAAGCATCACAACGTTCGCTACACCTCCGCCTCGATTCGATCGGCGGTGGAGCTGTCGGCGCGCTACATCAATGATCGCTACCTGCCTGACAAGGCAATCGACGTGATGGACGAGGCCGGTGTCGCCGGTCATCTGCGCGCCAAGAACAGCGAGACGGTCACGGTCGGCGCGCGCGATTCCGAACGCACGGTTGCGCGGATGGCGAAAATTCCCGAGCGCACCGTCTCCTCGACCGATCGGGCTCGGCTGCAGGATCTCGATAGCGAACTCAAGACTGTCGTGTATGGACAGGACACCGCGATTGATGCAGTCTGCCGCGCGATCAAGCTCGCGCGCTCGGGCCTCGCGCATCCGGATCGTCCAGTCGGTGCATTTCTCTTCGCCGGTCCGACGGGCGTCGGCAAGACCGAAGTTGCGCGCCAACTCGCCAAAACGATGGGCGTCGAGTTCCTGCGCTTCGACATGAGCGAGTACATGGAACGCCACACGGTCTCGCGGCTGATCGGCGCGCCTCCCGGCTACGTCGGTTTCGATCAGGGTGGGTTGCTGACGGACGCCGTCAACAAGACGCCGCATTGCGTGCTCCTGCTCGACGAGATCGAAAAGGCCCATCCCGACCTCTTCAACATCCTGCTCCAGGTGATGGACCATGCGACGTTGACTGACAACAACGGGCGCAAGGCGGATTTCCGCAACGTCATCCTCGTAATGACTACCAACGCGGGCGCGCAGGAATTGTCGCGGGCGATGATCGGTTTCGGGGCAGGGTTCACGAGTGGGTCGCCGCGTGCGATGATCGATCGCATGTTCTCGCCGGAGTTCCGCAACCGGCTCTCGGCGATCATCGAATTCGCACCGCTCCCGCCCGCGGTTATCGAGCGCGTGGTGGACAAGTTCCTGCTCGAACTTTCGGAGCGGCTCGAAGCCAACAAGGTCACGATGGAAGTGACGCCGGCGGCGAAGAAATGGCTCGCAGAGCGCGGCTACGATACGCGTTTCGGCGCACGGCCGCTCGGCCGGTTGATCGAGAACGAAATCGCGCGCGTGCTAGCCGATGACGTCCTCTTCGGGCGTCTCACCAAGGGCGGTCGCGTGGTCGTGGATCTCGACGGTGATAAGCTGTCGTTCACCTACGGGATCGCGGAGGCTACCGCGCCGCCGGAGGACGTCGGCACGGAGGCGTAACATCACCGGTCAGAGCCAGGCAGTGGCCGGCACTTCAACCATCTCGGCTTGGCCTTGGCTTTGGCGGGAGCCGCGCGTGGTGACTCACACGCGTCGGCGTTATGGGCTCTGCATCTCCTGTTTGATGTCGCCGATCTGCGCATTCAGCTTCACGATGTAATCCTGCTGCATCTGGATCTGCTTCTCGAGATCGAACTGACTAGAACTTAAATTTGGCGCGTCCGGGGTGTCGGCCGTCGCGGTGGTATTCAAGTTGGGTTGAGCACTCCGGCATTGAGTCAGCGGAGTCTCTTCCTCCCTACACTCATTCAGCCTTGCGCGCTCCTGCTGCAACGAGACGATCGTCCGCTGCTGCTGGACCAGCGTGTCGTGGGTGTACTCGATTTGCTGTTGCTGATTCTCATGATGCGTTATCGTCGCGATCGATCCGGCCGTTGTGGCGCCAAGATAACCACCGCCTTCCGCGGCTTGTGGCGTTCCTGCCACTAGCCCTCCGACCAACGTACCCAGCATACCTCCCGCAGCCGTCTGCGCAGCCCCATCGAGCACCGGTGGCATGTCGCGCAGCATGCAAGCGGCCGTTGTATGATCTTCCACCGCTACCACTTCGCCGCTCACCGTAGTCGCAGTGCCCGCATCATTATTGTTGACGCTCACCCCGATCACCGCGTCGCCATCCTGCGGATATTCTTTCAGCGCGAGCGCGCGCAGCCGATCCGCCAGGGTCGAATCGCCGGCTTCAACCGTCGCCTGCGCGAACGGCTCCGTCAGGTTGATCGGCCCAAGATCTCGATAGCACTGCTCGGATAGATTCTCGCTGGTGACGTAAACGTAGCGATTGGGATTCGCGACGCGCGAGGTCTCCACCTGCGACGAGCACGCCGCGGCGAGCAAGAAAATTGCGAACAGGCTATGCGTCGCCGATAACTTCAACTAGCTTGCCTTCAACCTGATCTGAGACCGCTTCGATGCTCGCGAAGAGCACCGGTCTTCGTCCCAACATCATCCCGCATTATACAGATCGCAGTGTGAGCGGGCCTGCACACTTGGCGCACCTCCTTACCGATGACGGGCGCGCCATCTACCTTGGGAGGTAAAATGGCGCGCCGACCGCATGAGCAATAATGATGTTACTCGGTTTGTAGCTGATCGGCCCCTTGGCTCGAGGTTTGGCCGCTGGTCGCGCCGGACGCCTGATGGGCGGTCTGAAAGTAACCGCGGACCGTCTGCTGGTTGTTTTGCAGATTGGTATACAGCGTCGACGCCGCCGCTAAGTGCGACGCGGTGAGCTGCCCGCAAACATTTTGCGCGATTGCGTCCTCGTCCTGAATCACCTTCAACTGCGCTTGCGACAAGACCGTCTCGTACTCGCCTAGCGACGTATTTTTGGCGAAGATTTGCTGCGCCAGGTTGTTCTTGGCGGTCTTCACGGCCTCGCGATCGGTGCGCAACGAGGAACTTTTGAATGTTGACCAAAGATTGGTCTTTACCGACTGGGGCGCTGCCGTCATGCAGGCCGCCAACGCCGGCGAGCCATGATGATGTCCGCTATGGCCGGTAAAGGCCTGCGCAGAGACAGCGAGGCCAAGGATTGTGGCCCCGGTAAGGGTGGCGATAAACGGTGACAGCTTGTTCATAATGTTCACTCCTCGAGATCGTGGCGTAATTCGCCGGCATCGAATCGAACAATTAATCGACGGCTGAAATCCGCAAAGGTTTCACCGGGGGTGTCGAAGGGGAAATTCGCGCAAGCGGAATAACCAGTGTCGCGCCGGAGAAATCGAACCTTTGTGAGGCGGCCGAAGCGACCCGTCTCGCTTGAGATCCAGCGAAGATGGGAGAGGCGATCGGGTTAGGCGGGCTGCGCCGATGCCTCTGCGGGCATCGCATCGCCACGGCTGACGACGCTGTCGCGCGGCGGACGGGAGTCGTCCAAATCCGGATGGTCGATATTGTAATTCAGGCCACGAGATTCCTTGCGCGTCATCGCGCAGCGCACGACCAGTTCCGCAACCGTCACGAGGTTGCGCAGTTCGATCAGATCGGAATCGATCAGGTGATCCCAGTAGTAACTGTGGATCTCCTCCTTCAGCATCAGGATCCGCCGCAGCGCACGCTCGAGCCGCCGATCGCTGCGCACAATGCCGACGTAGTTCCACATCAGCCGGCGGATCTCCTCCCAGCTATGCGTAATCAGCACGCGCTGCTCGCTCTTGATCGCGTCGCCCGGATCCCATTCCGGAAACGATGGCGCGATCCCCTCGTCATGCGTTAGCTGCTCGCGCGCCGCCGCAAACGCCCGCCGACCCATTACCGCAGCTTCGAGCAGTGAGTTCGACGCCAACCGGTTCGCGCCATGCAGCCCCGTCATCGCAACCTCGCCGGCCGCATAGAGCCGCGGAATCGCGGTCCGCGCCATCAGGTCGGTCACCACTCCACCGCACATATAATGCGCTGCGGGCACCACCGGTAGCGGACCCGCAGTCAGGTCGAAGCCATAGACCAGGCAGCGTTTGTAGATGTTCGGAAAGCGCTCGCGGATGTACGCGGGCTTGTGATGGCTGATGTCGAGATACACGCAATCGAGGCCTAGCCGTTTCATCTCGGAATCGATTGCGCGCGCCACGACGTCGCGCGGCGCCAGCTCGGCGTCCGGATGATAGCGCTTCATGAACGGAGTGCCGTCGGGCAGGCGCAGAATCGCGCCCTCGCCGCGCAAGGCTTCGGAGATCAGAAAAGACTTCGCCATCGGATGGTAAAGGCAGGTCGGATGGAACTGGTAAAATTCCATGTTGGCGATTGGCGCGCCCGCCCGATAAGCCATCGCGACGCCGTCGCCCGACGCGATATCCGGATTGGTCGTGTAGAGATAAACCTTGCCGGCCCCGCCGGTCGCCAGCAGCGTCGCGCGCGCGACGACCTTGTGCGCCGACATCGTCGTCTTATCGAGCGCGTACACGCCCCAGCAGGCCCGCGGCCGGCGATTGGCATCGCGTTCGACCAACAGGTTGACCGCGACGTGATTCTCGAGCACACGGATGTTCGGCCGCGCCTTCGCCTCCTCGCCCAGCGCGCGCATGATTTCGCGACCCGTCAGGTCCTGCGCATGGAGCACGCGCCGATGGCTATGGCCGCCCTCGCGGCCGAGGTCGTATTCGTCCTCGCCACCCTCATCGACCCGTGTGAAATGCGTGCCGAGCGCGATCAATTCGCGCACCGCTTCAGGCCCGTCGCGCACAATCGCCTCGACCGCCTCACGATTGCACAGACCCGCACCCGCCCGGAGCGTGTCCTCGACGTGCGACTCGAACGAATCATCGACGCTCCATACGCTCGCGATTCCGCCCTGCGCATAGGCGGTGTTGGCCTCGTCGCTGGCCGCCTTGGTCAGCACCGTGACGCTGCCGACCGTCGAGGCCTTGATCGCGAAGATCAGCCCGGCGATGCCGCCGCCAATTACCAGGAAGTCGCTGTCGATCGAGGTTGAATTCTTCACGTCATCAATCGGTAATCTAATTCGACGCTATTTGCCTCGCGATAGTCAACCGAATCGCGACAGTCCCAGTTTCCGACTCGCCCCGCGTCAAGGATGCTGGTGCGCTCTGGCGACGATTCGACGTCTCCAGCCGGTGTTTTCACATCGTTTATCGCGCATTTCGATCCGGATTAACGGCGGCCGCGCAACTGTGAGAATGTACGATTGCGCCGACTAAGCGCATACTTTACAGTTAAAGTATCCCAGCACGATCGCCCGTCAGGAGCGTTCAACCAGCGCTTACTCTGATCGGCGAAGGTGTCCCGGCGTGACGTTCACAGTTCCCAACGTTCTCACTTTTTTGCGCATCGCGACGGTGCCGCTGCTGGTCTATCTGCTGACCTTCACCGGACCGTTGCCCTCCGCCATTGCGGCCGGCGTTTTCTTCCTCGCGACTATTACCGATTACCTGGACGGCTACATCGCGCGCTCATATGGGTCGGGCACCAACCTTGGCAAGATCATGGATCCGCTCGCCGACAAACTGCTCGTCGCCGCCGCGCTGATCATGCTCGCTGCGATGCCGCGGGTGCCGCGCGTGCCGCCCTGGATGGTGGTCGTCCTGGTCTCGCGCGAACTCCTCGTTACCGGATTGCGCGCGGTGGCCGGCAGCCGCGGGCGTATTGTGGGCGCCGAGGAACTCGGCAAGTACAAGATGGCGTTACAATCGATCGCTTTGCACGGGCTGCTCATCCATTACACCTATTACCACGTGGATTTTTTCGCCGCTGGCATGTTCCTGCTGTGGATCGCGATGGTGCTGACGGTGTGGTCCGGCATCGATTACTTCATCAAACTGTGGAGTCTGATCGCGCCACGGCCACGCGCGACCGTTGCTCGGCGTGCCGCAATTTGATCAGCGTGGCGCCGCGGATTGACCAGCGGCGCGTTGCGAATTGACAAGCGACGCGGCGATCAATAAATGAACTAGATCTGACCGGGGCGGACTGGCGAGCGGGTGTAGCTCAGTTGGTAGAGCGTGTGCTTGCCAAGCACAAGGTCGTCGGTTCGAAACCGATCACCCGC
>Ga0209415_10013821_pt1 | contig 13255 bp, 3 predicted proteins | sample PeaSoiSIISIP2007_FD_187696 | JGI IMG/M metagenome (GOLD analysis project Ga0209415, IMG submission 187696) | Peat soil microbial communities from Weissenstadt, Germany - SII-SIP-2007 (SPAdes) (version 2) | ecosystem: Environmental > Terrestrial > Soil > Wetlands > Peat | place: Germany... | reverse complement strand
CCGGCTTGCCGGCATCATCAGCCTGCGCAGGTTGCCCTCGAAATCGCCGCCCGAAACATAGCTGCCGCCAGTGCCGTGGACGACTTCGATGAGCGCGAGGGCGTTGGTGGCGGCCACCGGTCCGTCCACATCCATGGTGTTGATGGCGACCTTCGAGCGGACCGCGAGATCGATGAGGCTCTCCCGTTCGCGCGCGCGGTCGGGCCCGACGAAGAAGCCCGGCGACATAAGAATGATGCTGCGCTGCGCCGGCAACGGCGCCATGCGGCGGACGACGGAATCGAGGACGGCGAACTGGGTGAAGCGAGTCTTGAGCGTGGGGCAGATGGGATCGGGCCGGAATGAGAGATGCGCGAGCGCGTCCCTGATCCGCGCCTGGTTGCCGGTAAATTCGAGAACTACCTGGCAGGACGTGGTGAAGATGCCGACTCGATCGCTCGGCTGAAGCGAGGCGATTTCACGGAGGGCGGCGGCACGCATGCGGGTGAGCGCTGACAGTTCGGCGAATTTCAGGTCATCGAACACCCAGGCGGTGAAATGTTCCGGCGCGGCGGTAGGCTCTTTGGAGAAGCTGGCAATGGCCTGCGGCTGGTCCTTGTCGAAGAGCAGGAAGTCGTCTTTGCGGAGGTCGGCGACAATGCGGCCACTGGAGTCGTGAACCACGACGGGAACCATGACCGGGGATTGCGCGAGGCAGCGCAGGCCAGCGAAGAACAGGACGAACGGGAGGACTTTGTGGGGACCCACGCCTTGTATTGTGTCACCCTCCCGGCGTCGCGCACAGGACGCGGCGGCGACGGCGTGGATATTCATGTCGCCGAGGATGCGCGTTTGGTACGCGGTATCTGACGGCACGAGTGATCGGCGAAACCCGGCGAGCAGACGAAACCCGGCCGTTCACCAATGCGAGGTGTATCGCTCCGAAACCGAAATCCAGCGGAAGTCTTTTGTAATCCGTCTTACCGCGATCCGCACCTGGTTTTGTCACCGGCGACGGAAACAACGTGAGTAAGGTACTGTACGTACCCGGAGCCTCGGATCTGCTTGACGGTGTTCGAAATGGGCGAGTATACTTGTTCCCACGACTAAGGGTTTTTCCTGTTACTGACAATTCCCGGTCGTGTGCTTTGGATCGGCTCCGTTAGCTGCGGTCCCATCCTGTTCCGGGTCAGAACCGTTAATAGCCTGATTTGCGCAGCGCTGGCGTAATCATCAATGGATTCACTGGCTGGTCCTCCAATTCCGACGCCCAACGACGACATAGCGGCAATCTGCGCGCGCACGGGCATCGATCCGTCCTGCTACAGATCGTTTTCGCCGGAGGCCGAGGCGGCTATTGCGGAGAGCCCGGCGCCGGATGCAACAGAGGCCAATGTGCTTCCCGAAGGAGTTCCGGCGGCGCAGGCTGACGGGCCGGGTGTGGTCATGCCGCCACCGCGTAATCGAATCGAACCTGCGCTGCGGCCCGTTCCGCGCTGGCGCGTGCTGCGTTCGGTGTTCAATCAGGCACAATCCGCGGTCCAGCAGGAAGAGGCGGGCGCACGGAGGACACTGCCTCGGGGATCGCTGTCGATGATCGGAGCCTGCGGCGGCGTGGGAGTGACGTCGATTCTGGCCACTCTCGGGCGCATTCTGTCGCAGCGCCGCGAGAAGATTCTGATTGTCGATGGCACGGCGCAATCGATGCTGCCTTACTATTTCGGCGCCCCCGGCACAATCACGGGAAGCTGCTCCTTCCTGCCGCTGCGGGGCGGTTCCGATGGCTCTCTATCCGTTGTCTCCCGCGATCCGGACGACCCGGCGCCCGATGCGCGCATCTGGCAGAACATCCGCAATTCGGCAGGGTCGGTGGACCGGGTACTTCTTGACATCTGGCGGGACATGGCCGCGCCGGGCTGGCAGATTATCACCGCGGAGAGCGTGTGTCTGGTGGTTCTGATCCCCGACCTCCATTCCGTGGTCAGACTGCGCACCATCGAGCGAATGTTTCACGGCCGCGATCCGGCCTTCGGACGCACAACGCCTTACTACCTGCTTAATAAATTCGATTCATCGCTCGCGCTTCACGTGGATCTGAGACACTGGCTCGCTCAGGAGACCGGCGATCGGTTGCTGCCGATTGCCATCCGCCGGAGCGACGAAGTCACACAAAGCCTCGCAGAAGGCTTAACGGTCGCGGACTATGCGCCGAATTCGGGTATTACGCAGGACTTTCACGCTCTGGCCGACTGGCTTTCGGCGGTCAGCGTGAATTGGCACGCGTCAGCACTCGCGGCGCACGCTGGTTAAACGTCCGGGAGGGATTGGTTGAATCAGAACAGGGACACCGGCCCAGTGAGGCCGGCCGCCGGAGGTATCTCCTCGACCATTTTTCGGGTCCTGGGGACGCTCATCCTTGCGTCTGCGCTCTTCCTTCTCGCCTCCGTCCCGCTGGACTGGAAGAATCAGACCATCACGGGGGTGATCGTAATTTGCATCGCCATTGTGATCGACCGGCGTTCGCGCGGCCAGACCAGCACCATCGTGCTGATGCTGATGTCGCTGTTCTGCACCTCGCGATACTTCTGGTGGCGCGTCTCCCAGACCTTCGACTTTCTCTCCGACAACCTGTCGCAAACGCATCCCGTCGATCTGTTCTTCGTCCTGTTGCTGCTGGCCGCGGAAACGTATGCCGTGGTGATTCTCACGCTCGGCTATTTCCAGAGCTTTCGCCCGCTGCGCCGCCGGCCCGTTCCGCTGCCCGGGGAACTGACCTCGTGGCCCACGGTGGATGTATACATCCCCACCTACAACGAACCCATCGAGGTGGTCCGCACCACCGCGCTGGCCGCGCTGAATATGGACTGGCCGAAGGACCGGATGCACGTCTACATCCTGGACGACGGCAAACGCAGCGAAGTGCACGCTCTGGCCGAAACCTGCGGCGCCGGGTATATCGCGCGGCTCAACAATACGGGAGCCAAGGCCGGCAACATCAACAACGCCCTGCGCAAAACGAGCGGAGAGTATGTCGCGGTCTTCGATTCCGACCACATCCCCACGCGATCGTTCCTGCAGGTCACCATGGGCTGGTTCCTGCGCGACGACCGGCTGGCGATGGTGCAGACGCCGCATCACTTCTATTCACCGGATCCGTTCGAACGCAACCTCGGCACTTTCCGGCGCGTACCCAGCGAGGGCGAGCTGTTCTACGGGGTGATCCAGAACGGCAACGATTTCTGGAATGCGGCGTTCTTCTGCGGGTCCTGCGCGGTCATTCGCCGGGCGGCGCTCGACGAAGTCGGCGGCATCGCCACCGAAACAGTCACCGAAGACTCGCACACGGCGTTGCGCTTCCAGCGCCTCGGCTGGAACACCGCCTATATCGACATCCCGCAGGCCGCCGGGCTGGCCACCGCCAACCTCGCCGACCATATTACGCAGCGCATCCGCTGGGCCCGCGGCATGATTCAGATCCTGCGCATCGAGAATCCGCTTTTTGCCGGCGGTCTCTCGTTCTCGCAGCGCCTCTGCTACTTCAACAGCGTGATCCATTTCCTGCACGCCGGTCCGCGGCTGATCTTTCTGACCGCGCCGCTGGTGTATCTGCTGCTGGGCCGGTCGAACCTCTATGGCTATGTCTGGGCGGTTCTCGCTTACGCCTTCCCGCACCTCGTCATGGCCACCATCACCAACTCGCGCACGCAAGGCGATCACCGGCACTCCTTCTGGAACGAAGTGTTCGAGACGGTTCTCGCGCCGTACATCGTGCTGCCGACGCTGCTGGCGCTCATCAATCCGCGCTGGGGCAGGTTCAACGTCACGCCCAAGACCGCGCTGGTGCACAAATCCTACTTCGATCTGCGCATCGCCCTGCCGTTTCTGATTCTGTTTGGCCTGAACGTGGCGGGCATGGCCATGGGAATCGCGCAGATCGCATCGGGCGCCGATCGCCAGGGCACCGTGGCCGTCAACCTGATCTGGACCGGGCTTAATATCCTCATTCTCGGCGCGGCACTGGCCGTGCCGTGGGAAACACGGCAATTGCGCGCCGACGTCCGCGTGGATGCGCAACTCCCGCTCAAGCTATTGCTGCCCGGGGGCGGCCAGGTGGACGCCGTGACGTTGAACCTGTCCACTGGCGGAGCGGCCATTCAGGTGGATCGCCCGTGCGAGCTCCAGCCGGGCGACCACGCCAGCGTTGTTCTCTCCTCTGGCGATGGCGGGTTCGTGCTTCCCGTGGTGATTCGCCGCATCAAGGGCCTGCGGCTGGGCATGAGCTTTCCGCTCACCACCATGGCCCAGCATCGCGCCCTCGTCCGCGTGATCTTCGGCCGCGCCGATGCCTGGATCACCTGGCGAGAAGGACGGCAGCGCGACCGTCCGCTGCGCAGCCTCGGCAGGCTGGTGTTTATTTCGCTTCGCGGCGCGGTGATGATTCCCAAGGGATTGCTGTCCGGCCCGGGGTCCGATTCGGAATCTTCCCCGCCAACTCCCAAGCGGCAACCCGTGTTACCGCTGCTGTTCCTGGGGTTGCTGGCATGCACGCTGGCGCCGGCTCACGCGGCGGCGGCCACGCGATCGTTCGAAGACGTGCTCGATCTGCCGGGCCTCGGCCAGAAACAGCCGGTCACGCTGCGCGGCTCGAGCGGCGGCGTCAATCTCAGCTTCGGCATCCCCGTCAATCGCTTCGTGCAGGACGTGGCGCTCGAGCTGCGCCTGCTGTCCTCCCACGGCTACCAGCCCGACAGCCGCCTGAACATCACGCTGAATGGGGTCTCCGTCGCGGCGATCCCCTTCGCCGCGAACCGCACCGGATCCATCTCCGAAACCGACGTGAACCTCCCGTCGGATCTGGTGGTCACCGGGAACATGCTGCGCATCGAACTCGCCGGCGCCTGCGTTCCCGAGTGCCGCAAGACCGAGAACTGGGTGCGCATTGAAACCGCGACGGACATTCGAATCAAGGGCAGCATGCTCGATCTGGCGGACGACCTCGGCCTGCTTCCCGCGCCGTTCTTCGATCCCTGGATCCACCGTCCGCTTCGCCTGCCCGTTGTCTTTGCCGAACCGCCCGACAGTTCCACCATCGAGGCGGCGGGGGTGGCAGCATCATGGGCGGGCATTCTGGCCGACGATCGCACGGCGCACTTCCCGGTGACCATCGGCACGATTCCGCCGGGCAACGCGATTCTGCTTGCGCCCAACACCTCCTCGGCGGCCACGTCGCTCGGCCTCGCCGATGCGGCAGGTCCCACGCTGGCGATGCGAGCCAATCCATCCGACCCCGACAGCAAGCTGCTTGTGCTTGCCGGAGCGAGCGGGCAGGAAATGCTGGCCGCCGCGCAGGCCCTGGCCACTGGCGCCTACCCCAGGCTGGGCGCGCGCGCCACGATTGCGGGTCTCCATCTGCCACCGCTCGCGAAGCCCTACGATGCGCCGCGCTGGCTTGACCCGGCGCGCACGACGTCTTTGGGCGAGCGCCTTCCGCCCGATCAGTTGCGTGTTTACGGTTCCGGCGCCCTGACATTTTATTTCCGCCTGCCTCCCGACCTGTCGTTCGGACAGCGCTACACGGTGCTGCTCAGGCTGGCGTATCGTGTGACCGGCGTACCGCCCGGACAGGCCGGTTTCCTGCACGTCACACTGAATCAGTCGCCGGTTACCAGCCTCCGTTTTGAAGTGACCGAGGACCCACTGCTCGAGCGCGAGAATATCTACCTGCCCGTGTCGGCGCTCTATCCGAACAACACTCTGGCCGTCGACTTCGATTTCAGCGAGAACGGGCATGCCGAACCTTCCGGCCGCGGCCCCGAGGCGTCCATACTGCCGGGTTCGTTCATCGATCTTCGTGGCGTTCCGCGATTTGTGCAGTTGCCTCGCCTCGATCTGTTCGCGCAGGCCGGTTTCCCGTTCACGCGAATCGCCGATTTGTCCGAGACGGCGGCCATTCTCCCCGCGCACCCGGGCGCCGACCAGCTTTCCATGTTTCTCGACATGATGGGCCGTTTCGGCGGCGAGACCGGCTCTCCCGGCACCCGCATTACCGTGCTCGAGCCCGACCGCATTGAGGAAGCCGCGCACAAAGACCTGCTGGTTCTCGGTTCGCCCGATCGGCAGCCTTTGTTTTCCCAATGGTCCGGGCATCTGCCGCTGACCATTGGCGCCGGACAGTTGCACATCAATCAACCCCTGGGGCTGTGGGGTCTGCTGGCGCACGCTCCATTCAGTGCTTCCGCCCGCGAGTATCGCCGTCTGGGGGATCTTCTTTCCGGCGGCGAACTCCCGGACGGTGTCATCGAAGGATTGCCGTCTCCGCTCGATTCGACCCGCAGCGCCGTGCTGATGGCCACCGTGGGCAACGGGCAGACCTTTCAGCCTTTGCTCTCCGCCTTTGGCGGCGACGTCAATCTCGCCGAGGTGCACGGCGGGATCAGCCTGCTGCAGGCGGGGCGTTTCTACTCTTTCGAACTGAGCCGCGGCACGAACTCCATTGGGCGCCTGAGCTGGCGCGAGATTTTCAACAACTGGATGGCCGCGAACTTCTGGCTGATCGCCGTCCTGGCAGTCCTTTGCGCGCTGCCCATCGCGCGCTGGCTGCACCGGTGGTCTGAACGGCGCGCGGAAAAGCGTTTGCGGCCGCGCGCGCATGCATTCGCCGTTGCAAAGGAGCGGCCTGTGGCCTCCGGCGTCGCTCCGCCCATTTGAGACAGGACAACAGAGATGACCCTCCCGCTTCGTGCATTATTTGTAGTTGCCGCCGTGCTGGCGATCTCGGTTGCACCGAGCCGGGCGCAGACGGTTCCGCCCGATGCCCTGATCGCCAAAGCGCGTTCGCTGGAGGCTCGCGGCCGCGCCGACCTTGCGGCGCAGGCCTGGCAACAGGTGCTGCTCTCCGATCCCAACAACGCGGAGGCCCTCGCCGAGCTCGCCCGATACGCGCGGCAGAACGGGCGCGTCGCGGAGAGCAAGGCCTATGTCGAGCGCCTGCGCAGGGTCCGTCCCGACGATCCGGCCATCAGCCAGGTGGAGAGCATGCCGGTGCTGGCCCAACACCGCGACCGCCTGAGGGAAGCCGAGCGTCTGGCCGCCGCCCAACAGTTCGACCAGGCCATGCGCGTTTACCGCGAGGTTTTCGGCGATAATCCGCCTCCCGGCGCCTACGCCATCGCCTACTACGAAACTGAAGCCTCAGTCCCGGGCGGCTGGGAGGCCGCCACTGCCGGGCTTCAGAAACTCATGCAGAAGTATCCGGATTCGGAGGAGTACCGTTTCTCGCTTGGACGCTTGTGGACCTATCGCCCGGAGACCCGCTTCGAAGGCATGCGCCTTCTGGAGGGCATCCACGAGAATGCGCTTCTCACCAGCCGCGCCCGGCAAGCGTGGCGTCAGGCCCTCGTTTGGGAGCACTCCAATCCGCAGGCCGTTGCCTCCATGCGCGCTTACGTTGCGCGCTATCCGGATCCAGAGCTGGAAAAGATCGTTCAGCAAACCCCCGTGGCGCACACCGTTGTGACGCGCAATACCAGCGAAACCCAGGGCTACGCAGCGCTGAAAGCCAACAGCGTCAAGGAAGCGGAAGCGCACTTCGAGGCGGCGCTCCGTGAAGGTCCCCACAGCCCCGGCGCGCTCGCGGGCATGGGATATGCGCGCATGAAGGAGAACAACTTCGCATCTGCGGTGGAGTATTTCGAAGCGGCCGTTGGCGAAGCTCCGCAGGACAAGACCTATTCGGAAGCGCTGGAGACGGCGCGTTTCTGGAAGACCATGAGCGAGGCCACCACCGCGTTCAATGCCGGGAAGCTCGCCGACGCCGCGAGTCTCTACCGACAGGCCGCCACGCTGCGCGCCGACAGCGCCGAGGCTACCGAGGGACTGGCCGGCGCTCTGATGAAGCTGGGCGACTGGACCGCCGCCGCGCCGGTGGTCGAAAAACTCGTGGCCCTGAAACCGGGGAACGACGACGCGTGGCGCAACCTTGTCAACGCACGTTATCGCTCCGCCGGGCCGGATGCGGCGCTGGCGGCAACGCTTCAGATTCCCGCTCCCGTCCGGCAGGCGCTCGCGAAGAACGTGGACTACCTGCTCATGCTTGCGGCCATTGAGAGCGACCTCAACAAGAATCCCGAAGCCGGCACGTACCTCGAGGAGGCCGTGGACGCGGCCAACGCCAAAGGCCGGCAGCTCTCCATCAGCAGCCAATTGCAGTTTGCCGGCCTCTATCTCCGGCTCAATCATCCCGGCGAGGCGGCCGCCGTCTTCGAACGCGTGACCGACGCCAGCCCCGGGAATCTGGACGCCTGGGAGGGCCTGCTCGCCTCGCTGGTTCAAATCCACGACGAGGGCCGTGCACTGCGCTGCTATGAACGGATGGCGAAGTCGACAATGCAGCAAGCCATGCAGCGTCCGGCGTTTCTCAGGTCGCTGGCTTCCATTCAGATGTGGATGGGGCATCAGGACGAAGCGGAGATCCTGCTTCGCAAATCCATCGAGCTCGACAGCGCCACCGAGACCCGGGCCACTGTCGCCGCCCAACTCCAGCTCGCCTATATCTGGCTGCAGCGCGGGGCGCCCAAAGAGGCCGAGGCGCTGCTGCGCCAGATGGTGGCCACCCATCCCGACGATTCCGATGTATGGAAGGCGCTGATCGCGGCGCTTCATCAGGAGGGGCGCGAACAGGAGGCGATCGATGAAGACACGCGCATTCCGACGGATATCGGCATCGGTCTGCGCTCGGATCCCGACTATGTCACCACCCTGGCCGCGAGTGAGAACGCGATCGGGCATGATGAGGAGGCGCTGCACCTTGTCCGCCGGGCGATCAGTCTGTTCGCGAAGGAGGGCCGCACCGTACCGGCCGGTCTTCAGATCCAGCTCGCCTGGCTTTTATTGAACACGCAGCGCGATCAGCGCGAGCTGTACACGCTGTTGCAGCAGATCGGGGCGCGGGACGATCTTGCCTCGTCCGAACGCAAGGATCTGGCCGAAATCTGGTCCACGTGGACCACGCGGCGCGCCGATACCGCCATCTCCGCCGGCGACACGGAGCGCGGCATCGCCATTCTCGAGGCTGCTTCCCGCATGCTGCCCAAAGACAATCGAATTCGCGCGTACCTCGGCGGCGCGCTGCTCAAGTCGGGCGACAGCGCCAAAGCTCTGGCCGTGTACAAGAGCTGGGGCCTGACCGGCGGCGCCGCGACCGATTACTGCGGGGCCATTGGAGCCGCTCTGGCCCAGCGCGATCGCCAGGCCGCCGGGGTATGGCTGCGTGGCGCTCTCGCCCGCTGGCCCAATAACGCCGAAGTTCTCACGCTGGCCGGCAAGGAAGCCGCGGCCACGGGCAACTACGAACAAGCACGGAAGTATTGGCGGGCCGCGCTGGCCGCCATCCCCACCGCATCGGAGACCGCCTCGGCCGGGCATCCGCCGTCCACATCTTCCGGCGCCGCACCTGATCCGTCTCAGGCTGTTGGTGAGTTGTTGCTCGGCGGTGACGTGCCTGCCGCGGCAGTTCCCACCCGCGGGCCGGAACCGCGGACGAAGGCTGCGCCACTGCCCGTCCCGAGCCGGCCAGCCGTGGTTACCGAACCCGTGCAGCCCGCGCCAGAGCCGCAGCCCCTGAGGCGCGCCTCCACCCGGACCAGCGTCGATGAACCGGTGTCTCTCGCTCCGCCCACGGCCACTTTTGCGGACGGCCCCGACGGCAATCGCACGCGGTTGCCAAGGCTCGGGCCCGAATTGCCTCCCGCCACGGATGCAGCCGTGCTGCGGGCCGAGGCGGAGGAAGCGGCGCAACCTCAGGAGGAGGAGAGCGAGGACGTGGACGACTCTCCCTCGGGAGCATCCCTCCTCAGCCTGGTCACTCCCGATCTGCTGGCCCTGACACCTGACGCAAAGGCGGCTGGCACCACGCCGAAGCAGCCCTCGCAGAACCGCTTGCGGGACGATTCGGCGAAAGCCCGGACCAGGGACTCCCAACACCGGTCCCACCCTGCGGATCAAACCGGCGTGAGGAAGCCGATCTCGTCTTCAGCGCCCCCTGTGCTGCCGGGCGGGGCGAGGCTCGTCATGGTTGCTCAGCAGACGGGCGATGCCAGCGACGCCTCCGACGGCAGCGGCGCATCGCTGCCCAGGCTGGGACCTGACGTGCCCACGGCCAAGCAGCCGGCGGCTTCGCAGCAGGACACAGAGGAAGCAAGGCCGGTTCGGCGGACTGAGGCGGCGAACGACGATGGTTCGCAGGTGGCGTCTCAGGGCGGCGTCCCCGCGCCCGAACTGCTGGACCTGACGCCCGATCCGAAGTCGTTTGTCGACACTCCCGCGCAGCAACAATCGCTGCGTGGCGAGGTGCAGGACGATCTGGAAGGAATCCAGGCGCGTAACTCGCCCTATATCGGTACCGGCGGACAACTGATGTCGCGCAGCGGCCAGCCCGGGTTTGAGCAGCTCACGGTGGAGCAGGTCAATCTGCAGACCAGCATGACCATCGGGGGGCGCATCCGCGTGATTGTGACCGCCCTGCCTACTTATCTCGATGCGGGCACGCCCACCGGCGAGAACACGAATCGCTTCGGTCTGCTGCCGGCGGGCGCGACGTTCGGCGCCCAATCGGTGGGCGGCATAGGGGGCGACGTGCAGATCGCTACTCCCACTTTCGGTCTCATCGCCGGCTCCACACCGCGCAATTTCCTCGTCCCGAATTTCACGGGGGGCATCCGGTTTCAGCCCGCTGGCGGCCCCATCACGTTCCTCGCCGAGCGGGATAACGTGGAGGATTCCATGCTCGCCTACGCTGGCGCTCGCGATCCGGTAACCAACCGGATCTGGGGCGGGGTGGTCGCCGACAGCCTCTCCGTTCTGGGCAACTGGGGCAGAACGAAGCAGGGCGTCTATGCCAGCTTCGGTTTCCAGTCCCTCACCGGCATGAATGTCGAAAGCAACAAACAGGTCAACGGCAATGCGGGCGCGTGGTGGAGCATTCGCAGCGCCCCGGACAGCTCACTAACCCTGGGTTTCAATGTCAGCGGCATGCACTACGACCACGATCTCCGCTACTTCACTCTGGGTCAGGGCGGCTATTTCAGCCCGCAGCAGTACCTGCTCTTCAACGTGCCGGTACGCTGGCGCGGAGTTTACAGACAGAAGATCGTTTACGCGGCAGTTGCAAGCTTCGGCGCACAGCACTTTGTGGAGAATTCGTCGCCGTTCTTCCCCACGCTGGCCGTACTCCAGGGACAGAACGGTCCGTCCTATCCCGCGCTGGTTTCCACCGGCCCCAACTACGGCGTGGATCTGAGGGTCGGTTATCAGCTCAGTCCGTACTGGTATCTGGGCGGCTGGGCCAACTTCAACAACGCGCGCGATTACGACTCGGAATCCGCGGGAGTCTCGTTGATTTACTCGCCCACGGCGCGTCCCCTCGGCCAGGACGCCAGCTTCCCGGCGATTCCGGACTGGCGTGGCAATCAGCCTTTCGGACCGAGATAGCGATGCTTCGGCGGGGCCTCATTCTGGCGGCGGTGTGCGTCTGCGCGACGCGAGCGCAGGCGGCCATGACCTGTTCCACGGCTCCCGTGACGGCGCCAACCATCCGTGCCGAGGGGCTGACGGAACTGCAGGCCGACCTCGTGCTGCAATGCACCGGCGGAACGCCGACGGCTTCCGGTTCTGCCCTGCCGGCATATCAGGTGCTGGTGGTCTCGAACACGGCTATCACGAGTCGCCTGGTCCCGGTGACTCCGCCGACAACGGGGAATCTGAACTCGCCGCCCAGCACCCTGCAGTGGAACGACGCCCTGCTGCTGATTGACGATCCGCAACCCGTCGCGCAGGTGCCCTGCGTTCCGGCGGGCACGGCGGTGACCTGCCCCGTTGTCGCCGGCGCCTCCGATCAGCCGAATGTATTCCAGGGCGCTCAGCTTCAGGCAAACGCTATCGTGTTCCAGGGCGTCCCCATCAATGCTCCCGGGGCGGGCAATACGCGCACCATCCGCATCACCAACGTGTGCGCCGACGCGACGCAGATTCCAGCCAGGCCGCTTCCGCTCGAGGTGCAACTGACCGTTCAGATCTTCGACAGCAAAGGAAATGCGCTGACTGTTTCGAATCCCACGCAAGTCACGGGCATACCCCAGCCGGATTTCACGTTCGCCTTGCGCACGGCAACCGACGGCGCGGTGGTGGCCGCGGCTCCGGCGCTGATCGCGACTCCCTCGATGGTTCCGACGGGGAATGGCGGCGGCGCCAGCACGCCCGTTGCGTTCAACGTGAAGTTCACGGAAGGGTATGCGGGCGCCTTCCGGAGGCGAAACGCGGGGACCAGCGGCAGCGATCCGTTGTTTCTCGCGAGCCAGGCCGTACCCGGAGTGCCGTTCAACACCGAAAGCGGCTTCTTCAACAGCGGATTCCCGGAAACCAACGATCTCAGCACCGCGGGCCTCGCCGATTGCGGCACCAGGCTGATGGTTCAGTTCACCAATATTCCGAACAACGTGTTTCTGTGGGTCAGCGCTCGTGACGTATCGGCGGGCACCACCGGATACGACGCACTCAACCCCCACGCGATACTCATCTACACCGACGCCAACGGGGCCGGGCCGTTTTCGCAGAATCACCCCGCTGATGGGGAATTCTCACAATTCCAGCCGTTCGGGAATGAGGTCACGCTGGCGTGGGAAGTGCTCGCCGGCGATCCCACCCAGATCCAGTCCTTCAGTTTCACCATCGAGCTCGTGGCCCCCAACGGCGTGCCGGATACCGGCACCGCTGACGCATATGCCACTCTGGCTCCCGTGTATCCCGGTGTTCCCGTGAGCAACGGCAGCAACACCACGCCGGTGGTGCAGCCGGTCCCCTCGTTCGAAGCGGACCCGGCGGTTCCGGCGCCCGCGTTCAGTCTGGTCTCTTCGCTGGCGGTCTCCAGCGTGACCGCACGCTCCGCGGCCAGCTATACGCCGGTGATGGCGCCCGGCTCTCTGGGTGCGCTCTTCGGGTCCAATATTAGTTCCGTCACGCTGACTTCGCCCGCTCCGGTTCCGCAGCTCGGCGGCATTGCGGTCAGCGTAACGGACAACACCGGCAAGCAGCTCCCCGCGACCTTGTCTCTGGTCTCGCCCAGCCAGATCAATCTCCTGCTCGATCCGGGCACCGCTCCCGGCGTGGCTCTCATTGGGGTCACCAGCCTCGGACAGACCATCGCCACCGGCACGGTCATGGTCAACACCGTGGCGCCGGGGCTGTTTACGGCAGACTGGTCCGGCTCGGGCCTGCCCGCCGG
>Ga0209415_10013820_pt1 | contig 13256 bp, 15 predicted proteins | sample PeaSoiSIISIP2007_FD_187696 | JGI IMG/M metagenome (GOLD analysis project Ga0209415, IMG submission 187696) | Peat soil microbial communities from Weissenstadt, Germany - SII-SIP-2007 (SPAdes) (version 2) | ecosystem: Environmental > Terrestrial > Soil > Wetlands > Peat | place: Germany... | reverse complement strand
TGCCGACTGCACCGGAAGCGCGCAGATTACGCCTCAGGGATATAGCACGTTGAATTTCAATTTTGTCGTGGTCAACGTCGGAAAGGAAATCCTGCTGATCGAGACTGACACAAACACCATCGTCTCCGGAACCATGCAGTAGTAGTGCGCTGGGATGATCGAAACCGAGGTGCGTGCAAACGCCAGGGCCTGCGGTAATGCCCAAGGCGTTCCCTTGGCAGCGCAACATGATTTCAAGCTGGATTGAGACGTAAGACGAATCGCAGCCAATCAGTGTGCCGCCCGATCTGTGGGCGGCTTTTCTTTTGCATCACCCCACGACGGTTGCCCCATGACTGACGCAAACAGGCGATAGCGCTCATTGAGAAGTGACCGATCCAGGCCAACGAGTCAAATGGCGATTTTGCGGCAGCAATCGCCGTATGAACGATTCGAATCCTGCGAGCCGAACCCGCGAGTGGCCGGTCCGAATGACCTCGGTAATGGAGAACGCCGCCGAGACAGGAACTATGATCCACAGAGCAGGGCGAGATCATGTCGAGGGGAGCAAAGATTTCTCTGGTATTGGCCGGCCTAATGCTTCTCGGGTCTCTGTCAACCATGTCCGGTTGCTGGCACGCCTACCACGACCGGAGCAAGGTAAAGATAGGAATGAGTGTGACCGACGTATTCAACGCGGTTGACCACTGGGATCTCTGCCTGAGTACTTACCGCAACCAGACCACCAAGGAGTTTGGGACGTTCAACGTGCTCAAAGAGCCGAGTGGGCACCTGTACCGCGTCCCGAAGTACGATAAGACGATCGACTCGAAAGAGGAGTTTCTCCAGTTCGTCGAGAAGCAGATGAGCAACGGGCAAGCCTGGAGCAGCCAGTTTACTTATTATGCCGGGCCCACCCGCAACACGTTCCGGGTAGACTTCGATCGCAACGGCAAGGTAATCAACATCGCCGGAATGGCTGGCCCACCCTAAAACCGGATCTGCCTCGGCCTCGCTCTAAAGCGATACAATAAAGGCGTGCGCATCCGCTTCCTCATGATTTGTCTGACGCTGCTGGCGGCTCTTTCGCTGGCGCAGGATTCGCCAGACAAGGCGGCGCCAGACACAAACGCGCCGAACAAGGCTGCCTCGCAAAGTCGCGACGCCAGGGATTCGGGGAGTACCAGTCGCGACACCAGAATCGATATCACCCCGCCCAGGGACGACGCCAAGAACCATCCCTACAGCAAGGCTGCGGTCTCTGACCTCGACGTCGCCGGCGAACCCGATACCTCGGGTGTCCAGGAGTTCCATCCCTGGAACCCGATGAAGGCGATGAAAGACATTGAGGTCGGCGACTACTATTTCAAGCGCAAGAACTACAAAGCCGCGCTCGATCGCTACAAGGAAGCTCTCTATTACAAAGACAACGACGCCGTAGCCAGCTTCCGTCTCGCCGTGTGCCAGGAAAAAGTCGGAGACAAAACTGCAGCCAGGAAATACTACGAGCAGTACCTGAAGATTCTCCCCGACGGCCCGTTTGCCAAAGATGCGCACGCGTCACTAGATCGGCTCGCGAAAGCACAATGAGTTCTGCGTAGGGACAGCCGGGGGTGGCCGTCCCTACGCGTGGCTACTTCTCCACCTGTGAAAAATCCCCGGTGGTCGCGTTCACTGCCACACGCAATTTGGCGGTATCTTGATTCGTTCCATAGATCACGTGCCACTGAATACTGTTCGTCCGTCGGTTCCAGTCCAGCACGTATAGAACTGGCGTGTCGGGCTCCTGCTCCAGCAGTTTGGCACCGCCGTGCTCCTGGGCGACAGCAAAGGCCTTGTCGGTATCCACCTTCAGGGCCTGGACGTTGAAAACCTGGGTGCTGGAATTGTTTGGGCTATAGGTGTCGTCGACGCCGTGAGAAATATCGCCGTTTTCCCAGGTATAGGGCTTGGTGGCGTGTTGTGACGGCGAAGCGAATCCGACGCGCCACGCTCCCGCCTTGCCGTCGTGGCCCTTGAAGTCCGCGCTCGCGGAGGACTCCACGCGGTAGGGCTGGACATCCCCCGCCCAGCCGCGGGCAGAAACATAGCACTTGAAGAAGGCGCTGCTTCCGGTGATTGCCTCTGGAGCTTTCGGCTGGGGCTTCTCCGCCGCCGCCGGCTTGCTCGGTTCCGAGGAGCACCCGGCCAACAATCCCGCTGCTAGAATCGCAACTGCAACGACTGGGTTTTTCATTGGCGATTTCCTGACCTGACCCTTGGTTTGGAAGTATTGTACTGAACCAGTGCCATGGATTGCTCTCTCGAACTTTTACAGCAGGAACTCGAAGAAGCAATAGCCGGTGCCAGCCCGGGCGCGTTGGCGCAGGCTCCTGCAGGAAAGTGGAATGCCGCTCAGATCCTGGAACACCTTTTCCTTACCTACAAGACCACGAACCGCGGCATGGCGAAGTGTCTGGAACAGAGTGCCCCGCTGGCTACGCGCGCTTCGCTGAAGCATCGCGTGGCCACACTGTTGGTCGTGAAACTCGGGTATCTCCCGGGAGGCCGCAAGGCTCCGGAACGTGCTACCCCGCGCGGAATGCCGCCGGAAGAGGTTCTGCGCGCCATCGCGCCTGAACTGCAAAAAATGGGCTTGGACCTCGAAGAGTGCGAGCGCCGGTTTGGCCCCCGCACGAAAATCATGGACCACCCGTTCCTGGGACCTTTGACGGCTGGCGAGTGGCGCAAATTCCACTGCGTCCACGGACGCCATCATGCGCGGCAGATCCGCGAGCGGATTGGGAAACGGTGAAAGGTAATCTTTCTCACTGTTTCTCGGTGTCTGCCGTTTTGTCTTTCTCTTGGTCCTTATCTTTATCTCTGTCTTTCTCTTGGTCTTTATCCTTGTCTTTATCTTTCTCCGCGATTCCGGCCTTGCGCGCATCTTCCTGCAACTGGTCGAGTTCCTGCTTGGCGGCATCCAGCGCCTTCTGCTTGGCGTCCATATCGGTCTTATACTGCGCGTCGTCCTTATCCCACTGGGCCGCGTTGCGCAGACGGCTGCCCGCATCGCCATACTCGGCAGCCGCGCGCAAACGGTATTCGCGCTGATCGAGATCAATATCGTGGTTCAGGGATTCGATTTTCTCTTGCTGCGCATCTAACTTCTTCTTCAAATCGTCGGCCGTTTTCTGGCGTTCGGCTGCGGCGGAACCGGCTGCCGCCGCCTTTGCGGTGGCGTCAGGGTTGGCACTCTCGGACCCGGCCGCGGCATTGGAGTCTGCCGCCAGCGCCGGTCCGACCACGCTCAGTTTGTCGCCGGTAGGGAGATTGTCGTTGTCGTAGTGGCGGGTGGTCGCACTCGGCTCGGGCTTGTTCTTGCGAACCGCCCGCGCGTAATCCCCGAGAGACTGAGCGGCAGCGCCGCTAACCCCCAACAGGAGCAGAGTGCCGATTGCGAAGTGTTTCATGTGCTTCATGTGATCATCCTTTCGCAAGCCGCGATTCCAGTCGCGACCTGCCATCGCTAATATCAAGAACTCGTGGCGGCCGCCCGGGCGCCTCCCAGAAAACTGACAATCGTCTGGTCCAACTGCGCCGCTTCGTGGGCGATGCTGTCCGCCAACTGGCGCGCCAGTTCCGGGTCCCGGCTGCAGGCCAGTTGCTGCGCGTATCCCGCGATCGTCGTCAGGGAATTGCGCAGTCCGTGCGCCAGCTCCGAGGAAACTTCCTGATGCATCTTTTGATCGTGCCGGATGCGCTCCAACTCGGTCTTGTCGGTCAGCACCAGCGTCGTTCCCATCAGACTCGCGTCTTCGCCCAGCACCGGAGAGGCGGTTACTTCGAGAACATGGTTTTCTCCATCCCGCGTGAGGTGATTGAGCACCAGCCCTCGAACCGTGGACGTCCCCGCCAGAGCTGGAGCCAGGGCTTGTTCGACGCTCGATTCCCAACCCGAACCTGAGCTTGAGCTTGAGCTTGAGCTCTGCTTTTCCGGGCGCAGCGTGGCCGAGCGGAACAGATCGCTGACATGGAGTCCCACCGGCGAGGCAAATCCCAGCAGCGTGCGCGCGGCCGAGTTCGCTTGCCGCACCAAACCGCTGCTGTTGAGAAACAGAACGCCACAGGAAAGATCCGACAGGACGGCAGAGCTCAGCGTGTCAGAGGCCTTGGCTTTCCTGCGCTCCGCGAGTCGCTGGGCGGCCAGCTCATGCTTTTGCTGCTTCAGTTGCTGAATGACGGCGTGATAGGCGTGTACGGGTAAACCCTCGGCCGCCATCGGAACATAATCCAGCGATCCAGGGTCTTCTACGAGATCCTTCCGCAAACGCCGAATCACAAACAGGCCCAGCCCGAAAGCCGCGAGAGCAGTGAACATGAGCAGAGCCATGCGCAACACCATCGGATTCATCAGCAGGCTCACAGCGCCCTCCAATACCAGTGCAGAAGGCGGTCTCCAAACAGGAACGACAAAATTGCCATGCTGCCGAGGAATACCCCAAACGGCATCTCGTAGTAGCGGAGCGCCAGGCGGGCCGATTGCCAGGCGCGCCGCCGGGCGTCTTTCGAAGAAGTACGCGAAGTCGTGCCGCGCCCCTGAATCCGGCGCGTGCGCTTCATCCAGACCACAAGAACCGTACTCAATCCGAAAAGCGAGCCCGCCAGCGACGACGCAAAAATAGTTAACACCGTGAGCTTGGTTCCGAGGAATGCGCCGATCATCGCCATCAACTTGACGTCGCCAAATCCCATGCCTTCGACCCCGCGGGCGCGCAGGTAGATAGCCGCAGCGCCGTAGAGAAACGAGGCGCCGACCGCCGCTCCCAGCAGCGAGTCTGACAGCGACCATAAGCGCCACGAAAGCTCGCTGCTCATACTCATGACCGGCGACACCATGCCCGGCATGATTCGGGAAGCCAGGTCATTCACCGGAACCAGCAGGCTGAAGCCAATTCCCAGAGCCAGACCGGGCAGAGTCATCGCGTCAGGAAGTAGTTTGGTTTCCGCATCGGTGAAGATCAAGCCCAGCAGCAGGTAACCGAGCACGGCGCACTTTAGCGCCGCCAGCGTCAAACCGAAATGCCCGTAGCAGCCGAGAAAAAGCAAGCCTGTGAGCACCTCGATCACCAGGTAGCGTGGCGAAATGGGCTGCTTGCAGGAACGGCACTTTCCTCGGAGAATCAGCCAACTCAACACGGGCAGGTTGTGGTAAATCGGGATCAGATTTCCGCAGTGCGGGCACGCGGAGCGTGGCGCCACCACCGACTTGCCCAGCGGCAGCCGGTAAATACACACGTTCAGGAAGCTGCCAAAGCACAGCCCCAGAGCGAAGATCGCAGCTGCAAGAGTCGGTTCCACGTTGGCTAAGTGCCCAGTCTGATTGGACTTGGATGATTATAAGCCGCTATCGCGGGGTCTTCTAAGCACGAAGGTCACTGCACTTCTGATGCTTGCAAGTCATTGGGAATAAGGAGGAAACAGAACTGATCATGCCACCCGGCTGACTTCGTGCTGCAGGGGCAAGAAAATCAAGAACACCGTGCCGGTCGTGCGCCCGTCCGCCCGGCTCCGTACCCGAATCGAGCCCCCGTGCTTTTGCACGATGCCGCGCGACACCCACAAGCCGAGGCCGGTTCCGGTGTCCTTCTTCGTTGTGTAGAAGGGCTCGAAGATTTGACGCAGATTCTTCCGGGGAATTCCACTGCCATTGTCGGCCACAGTGATGCGGACTCCCTCGCTGCCCCTGGACCAGTCGCGGCCCGCCGTCACGCGGACTTGCAGCGAACCTCCGTCCCCCATAGCATCCACGGCGTTCATCAGAAGATTGGCCAGCAACTGCCGCAACTCGCCGGAATAGCCGCTGATGCGGCAACTGCCACAGTACCGTCGCGTCACTTGGATGTGCTTTCCGTCCAGCTTGCGAGAATACAACTGCAGAATCTCGTCCATGATGGCGGCAGGATCCATCAAGCCCGGAGAACTGGTATCGCGGACAAATCCCAGAGTCTGTTGCGCCAGCTTCGCTACGCGGCCTACTTCCTGCTCCGCCAAGGTCAGGTAGTCGTCGGCGTGGCTGGAGTCATGGCGCGCCAGGTACAGCAGGTTGGTGAGGGCCTCGAGCGGATTGTTGATCTCGTGTGCGATGGAAGCGGCAAGTCGGCCCGCGGTAGCAAGCTTTTCGCTGCGGCGGACAGCTTCTTCGGACTGCTTCTCGACTGAGATGTCGCGTGCGATGACCGACGCCCCTACGATTTCGCCGCGCGCGTTTCGAAGCGATGTCGCTGAGAGCATTACCGGACGGCGAGCGCCGTCCTTGTCCATGCGCTCGGTCCGATAGGAAGGTACGTGCCCGCCGCGGTTGATGATCTCGCGGTTACGCTCCTGCTCGTCGCGGCGTTCCGGCGGCCCCAGGCGCGCTACCGGCATCCCGGTTGCCTCTTCGGCAGTGTAGCCGTAGACACGTTCGGCGGCGCGGTTCCAGCTGGTGATGGTGTCGTCCATGCCGACGCTGTATATCGCGTCAGCCGAGTATTCCACGATGGCAGCCATCTCGCGGGTGGTGCGATCGGCGCGCAATTCCGCCAACGTTTTCTGCCGGGCCATGCTCCCGGCGAATACGGAAATAGCCAGGAAAACCATCAGCCGCTCCAAATCGGCGCCCGAGTGAATCCGGAAGCTGAAGTAGGGTAGGACGGCGAAAAAATCCAGGCAAGCGGTGGAAACCAGGGAGCAGAAAACCGCGGGGCCAAATCCCAGGAAACGAGCGGTGAAAAGCACGGCCGCCAGCAGAAGCACAAAGAGATGACGGTGCAGCATGGGCGAAAAAGTCCAGAGGCTAAGCGCTACCCATACTGCCAGCGCGGCTCCGCCGTATTGCAGCGGCGGCGAATACCGGTTCCGTGCGATCCAACTCCTCAGATTGGCCCCAATTCCCGGCATTATTCCAGAACGGCCCTCGATGTCCCGGAAAACTCTAACAGCAGCATGGGCGAGAGGCAACCGCCGCGCGCTTGATGTAGAGGCGGGGCTTGCCCCGTCTCGGAAGACGCGGCAATCTGATGCGGCCAGGGCCTGGAGAGCGCACGGTTCCAGGCAGCTTGGCGAGTCAGTCCTTATGGAGAAACTTGTAGTCGAGGATGGAGGCTGCCAGCACGTACGCGTCTTCGACGTTGTCAAGCGCGTCCTTGGTGCGAATCAGCCTGCCCTGGCAAAGTACACTGCTGTTCTTTTGTCCGGAGATCTCTTCGGGCATCTCGAAGATCAGTTCCACCAGCGCATTCGCCGGCAGTTGCTGCGGGCCGTGGAACATCACGCCCGACTGGCTGATGTTCTGGATCAGGCCTTCATACCAGGTATGGAGATTTTTTCCGCGATATCGAACCGGAAGATTCGATCGCAGGCGCCGTGCCCGAGGCATCCAGGTCGGTTGTTTTTGACCGGAACGTCGCCGGACGGACGTGGTCTCCGCCACCGGTGCTTCAACCCGATTTCCGCGACGCATGGTCTTCCAGTCGTACTGGTAAGCCGAGGCGCACACCAGGCAAACTTGGTAGTACTCCCCATTGGCTGCGCGGCGCGGCCAGGAAAACTCGTGCGAACAGCGTCCCAGCATCAGAACTTCCATGAGTTTTTGCGCCATGATTTCGAGTAGTGCCCCCTACCAATCGGACACCTCCATCTTCCGACGGCTTCGCGGTTCTGGGTAGGTTACTTTCGTGCATCGTGGCTCAGGGCTTATGCTTTTCCATATGGCGCCAACCGAACCGTCGCGCATGGGCTTCCTCCTCGCTGGAGGCAAGAGTTCTCGCATGGGCACGAATGTAGATAAGGCCCTTCTGGATTTTCGCGGCCAAACCTTGCTCGATCGCGCGCTCACCGTAATGGGTGAGATCTGCGACTGCGTGGCCATAGTTGGCGATCCGGCCAAGTTTTCAAAATACGGGTCTTCGGAAAGCAGATCAGTCGTGGCGGACATTTTTCCCGGATGCGGCCCCCTCGCCGGCATTCATGCGGCGCTGACACATTCCGCCGCCGAACTCAACTTGATGCTCGCCGTCGACATGCCCTTCGTCTCCAGGGAACTTCTCGTCCTTCTTTTTTCCAAAGCCGAAGAAAGTAGCGCCATCATCACCGTGCCTCGCACCAGCAAAGGATTTCAGCCGCTCTGTGCCGTTTATCGACGCGACTTCTCCGCCGCCGCCGAGCAGGCTTTGCGAGCTGGGAAGTACAAGATTGATGCGGTGTTTTCGGAAGTGTCGACGCGCGTGATCGAAGAGGCCGAACTGGCGGCGGCCGGCTTCTCGGAGCAGAGTTTTTTCAACGTGAACACGCCCGAGGATCGGGTGGTCGCCGAGTGCGGAGATGGGCGAGCGTTGTCGTGAGTGCCTGTTATCCACCCTTGTGGATATACTGCTGTCTCCAACCCGGCGGAGGCAGATAAAGTGGCAACACCGGAAGCAGCCCCCATCCCACCAAGCAATTGGGCGACTAATCCCGCTGGACGAGGTTGGATCTCCCTATTTGAGTTCCTGCTGGGGAGCGCCATCGTCATCGGCCACAACGTGTACCACGTCGTCCCCAACGAGGTGCCAATTCTGTTCGTGATCGGATGGATCTCGATCCGGTTGCGCGATGGCGGGTGGCGTGCCGTCGGGCTGGTAAAGCCAGCATCCTGGCGCAATACGGTTTTCATCGCACTCGCAGCGGCGGCGGTGCGCATCCTGGGTGGCATCTTTGCGGTCGAGCCTCTGGCACACCGAATCTGGCGCAACACCGTGGAAGCTTCTGCCATCGGCGGAAAACTTGGCGTCAAAGACGCGCTGCTGTGGCTGGGAATCATCTGGACGTTTGCCGCCTTCGGAGAGGAGATGTCCTACCGCGGTTACCTGCTCACACGCGCCGCCGATTTAGGAGGGCGGACGCAGGCCGCGTATTGGGCGGCGGTGATTGCCGTCTCCGTGCTCTTCGGCTACGGACATTTCTATAAGGGGCCGACGGGCGTCATGGATTCTGCCTTCGCCGGACTGGTGCTGGGGGCGGCCTACTTGCTCTCGCGGCGCAACCTGTGGACCTGCGTCTTAGCGCACGGTTTCATCGACACCTTCGCCATCATCGCCGTACTGATGGGATGGAATACTTAGCCGGTGCTCGTTGCGACCCTCTGTAACTGATGATAAATCCCTATTGCACAAGTTGACCGCTGGTCAATTTACGCTATCGCCTGATTTCAACGGTTGGCCGCGATTTATCGCCAACAACTTCATGGCTCGGGGGTCGTAAGTCAGCCCCGATATCTATTCGCAGATTGACAGAGCAACAACCGGAAAGCTGCAACCGTTATGGAATTTAACGCGCATCCTCATATTCACGAAAAGTTTTTGTTTACCTATTGACACAAGAATCAGAATTCCCTAGAATCTCCGTCAAAATCGGGAGCTGCACGTTCCCCCCTCCCGTCCTATTGCGTGGGTTTCAAGATAATTACTTATTGAAATGGCGTGCTCTTAGATCGCCCAGTCAGCGTACGGGGTGCGCGACTTCGCCGACGTGTGCGTAAACCGTGTTTGTGTATTGACCTAAGGAATCGGAGGAGATTTACCAAATGAAGTTTCGTCTGAAAACGTTTGGTCCAATGAAGCGTGCCTGCTTCGTCTGCGTGTTTCTGTGTTTGACCGCGACATTCTTGTTGTCCCAGTCAAATCCTGTTTCCCTCAAGAATCAGACCAGCAGCCAATCACGGGACCTTCTTACCGTGGCCCAGGCAAACGACTCACTTTCCGTGTTCGTGGCAGCCGTACGGTTTAGCGGGATGGCAAACGTGCTGCGGGATGAAGCGCCACTAACGGTATATGCGCTGAGTAACCAGGCCTTCGCAAACCTCCCGAAAGACGATTTGAAAGCCCTACTCACGAACCCGGCTGCCATGAACATTCTCCTGGCGCACTACATCGCTCGCGGGAGCATTCGTAACGACGATACGCCGAGTCTTTTGTCCGCGAGAACGTTACCGGGGGTAAAGCTCCGCACAGACATCCGCAGCGAAGGCATCTACGTGAATGGGGCCAAGCTCACCCAAATCGACCTTCGCTGCACGAACGGCAGGCTTCATGTGCTCGACGCTTTTGATCCGGGATTAGCCCGTGATGCCGTCGCTCTAGCGAAGGCGAGTCGGAGGGAAAAGTGAAACGGAACTCTTACCTTTTCTCGAATTTTGCCAGGACGCTATTGCTGGCTTCTCTAGCCGTCATCGCAGCAGTTCCCGCTCTAGCTCAGGACACGACGCCGCCGGTGTTGACGGGTTTCACCTTCAGTCCGGCGGCGGTGGACACCACGACGAGTTCAGCCACCGTCAATCTGACCGCTCAGGTTACCGATAATCTTTCCGGGGTCAGTGAAATTTGGTGACCTTTACGGCCACGGTAACGCCCCAAGGCCCTGGCTCGCCAACTGGCAGCGTTACGTTCAGCGACGGCTCGACGGCTCTCGGTACGTCTGCGCTCAGCGGTGGCACCGCGACATTTTCTACTGCAACGCTGGCGATTGGCCCCCATTCCATTAGTGCTGCCTACAGCGGCGACGCCAACTTCCTGTCCAGCACTTCAGCCGTGTTGACGGAGACTATTAATTCCAGCACCACCACCACCACGCTGGCTTCGTCACTAAACCCGTCCACCTATGGACAGTCAGTAATGCTGACGGCGACCGTGGCCTCTGGTTCGGGCACTCCAACCGGAAGTGTGACCTTCACCGACGGCGCTAATACGCTGGGCACGTCGTCCCTCAGCGGGGGCCAAGCTACGCTGGCAACCTCAGCGTTGGGTGCGGGGGCGCACTCCATTGTCGCGACCTACGGCGGAGCTCCCGGCTTCATCGGAAGCGCATCCTCGGCGCTGGCACAGACCGTGAACCAAGCCAGCACAACCCTGGCACTCGCCTCGAGCGTCAATCCGTCCGCCTACAACCAGTCCGTCACCTTCACCGCCACAATTACACCGCAGTTCGGCGGACAGGCGACCGGTACGGTCACCTTCAAAGACGGTGCGACCGTAATCGGAAGTGCCGTCGTCAACAGCAACTCTGCGACCTTTGCCACTAACGCTCTGGCGCTGGGCCCACACTCGATTACCGCGTCCTACAGCGGCGACTCGAATTTCAACACCAGCAACTCGGGAGCGGTGTCGCAAGTTGTCAACCAGGCGACCACCGGCACCGTCGTGGCCTCGTCATTGAATCCTGCGTATGTGACCCAGTCCATCACGTTCACGGCCACCGTCACCGGCCAGTATGGTGGCTTGCCAACGGGATCGGTGACCTTCAAGGCGGGCAGCACCACTCTTGGCGCCGCCACGTTGAACAGCAGTGGACAGGCCAGCCTAACCACTTCGTTTAGTACCGCTGGTTCCCGCTCCGTCACGGCCGTCTACGCTGGAGACGTGGACTACCATGGCAGCACTTCCGCTGTGCTTTCCCAGGCAGTGGACAAATTCCCGACCACCACCACGCTGGGTTCGTCGCTGAACCCGTCGTTCGTCAGTCAGTCTGTCACCTTCACGGCGACGGTTAGCTCGACGTACGGTTCCATCCCGAACGGCGACAACGTTACCTTCAAGAATGGGGCGACGGCTTTGGCCACGGTAAGCTTGAGCGGCGGCACGGCTAGTTACACGATTTCGAGTCTGGCCGCAGGCAGCCACACCATAACCGCCTCCTACTCCGGAGACTCGTCATTCCAGACGAGCTCTGGACGTTCAAACAGACAGTGAACAAGAATCCGTCGTCCACTGCGGTGGTTTCCAGCTTGAATCCTTCAACTTACGGGCAGGCTGTAACATTCACTGCTAGCGTCACCGGCAGTGTGGGTACACCAACGGGTACGGCAACTTTCAAGAATGGTAGCGCCGTGTTGGGGACTGCATCGCTGAGCAGCGGCACGGCCAGCCTTACCACCTCAACGCTGAGCGGCGGCACCAAGTCGATAACGGTTGTCTACAATGGCAACTCGACCTATGCCGACAGCACCTCGCCGGCACTAAGTCAAAAAGTGAATAGAGCGCCGACGGGGACTTCGATCAGTTCGTCCTTAGACCCGTCAGGTTCCGGGCAATCCGTAACTTTCACCGTTACCGTAGGTTCCGCTACGGCGACCCCAAGTGGCACGGTGACCTTCAAGTTGGGTGCGACTTTGCTTGGGACTGGAACCCTCAATGGCAGCGGGGTAGCAACCTTCACCACGTCCACGATGCCGGTGCGATCGGATTCGATCACCGCAAACTATGATGGAAACTCGAACTTCGTTTCAAGTTCTGCTTCCATGACTCAGGTGGTGAATCCATAGTCCAAGTAGTTAATGCGCCTCCTCAGCGTGGGAATGTCACTGTGGGGACGTGCTAACTGTGCTGATCAGCCGGTCAGCTGTTTGCTGACCGGCTCTCTCTTGGAACACCTCTCTGTCGGCCGCGTCGATCATCACGAGATAGAGCCGGCTCCGGGAATTACCGGTGCGGCGCGGGCAGTAAAAAGGACGGCCAACTTTCGAGTGATCGACAATTCGGAAACTATTCCAGCGCGATGCAGCCCCACGCCTGCCTTCCGTCAGTTGGCGAAAAATCCGGTTTACACTCACGACCCCGGCATCGGCTCATCACTGGGCGATTTGCCGGCGACTCGGAAAATGGCCCACTACATTGAAACGCAGCGCTTGAGCCGCCGGGCCATCTCGTGCCATGCTGAGAGCCATGGGTGCTGCGGACACACTGTCTCCCTACATCGAATTTAAGGACGTCTCCAAGGCATTTGGGGATCGGGTCGTTCTGCAAGACGTGAGCTTCGAAGTGCTGCCGGGTGAGATGGTCTGCATTCTCGGCCGCAGCGGCGTGGGAAAATCGGTGGCGCTCCATAACATCATGGGTTTCCTGAAGCCGGATTCAGGCCGGGTCATTGTCGCCTATCAGGACATCACCGACTACAACGAGGCGCAACTCGAAGAAATCCGCAAGAAAGTCACCATGGTATTCCAGAATGGCGCCCTCTTCGATTCCTTGACCGTCGGCGAAAACGTGGCCTTCCCCTTGCGCGAAAAAAGAGAGCTTTCAGAAGAGCAGATTCTTCAGGTCGTCGATGGCCTTCTCGAAATGGTTGGCGTCAAGGAGATGCGCGACCTGTTGCCTTCCGACCTTTCCACCGGCATGAAACGCTCCGTTGCCATCGCGCGAGCGCTCTCCGCCCAACCCGAGTGCGTGCTCTACGACGAGCCCACCACCATGGTCGATCCGCTGATGGGGAATCTGCTCGGCGAT
>Ga0209415_10013819_pt1 | contig 13256 bp, 14 predicted proteins | sample PeaSoiSIISIP2007_FD_187696 | JGI IMG/M metagenome (GOLD analysis project Ga0209415, IMG submission 187696) | Peat soil microbial communities from Weissenstadt, Germany - SII-SIP-2007 (SPAdes) (version 2) | ecosystem: Environmental > Terrestrial > Soil > Wetlands > Peat | place: Germany... | reverse complement strand
TCGTTAAAGCCGGCCACGCTCGAAGCGCGCCAGCAGTCCGGTGCCTACGGTGGTCAGGAACACCACCCCCATCAAGAGTAAGAGCACAGCATTCACTCCAGCGGTTTGCTTCAACCAGCCGATCACGGGTTCCTGAACGATCGGGCCGATCGAGCCGAGCCCGTTGATGATGCCCGCGGCGAGCGCGGCTTGGCGGCGACTTCCCGCATCCATCGCGCACGCCCCAGACAGCAGGGAGTCGGGACCCATCGCCGTAAAGCCGATCAGACCGAGCAGCACGATGAAAAGGCTCACCGACGACAAGCCGACAAACCACATCAGGGACGTGCATCCGAGACAGCCGAGCGTCATCCAAAAGATCACTGGCGTACGGCGTGCACCCGCAATTCGATCCGACCAGACACCGCCGACAATCACGCCAAGGAATCCGATCCAGTCGAATGCGGCAGACCAGTATCCAGCCCGGGTCGTGGACATACCGAACTGCTCTCCGAGTATGAGCGCGGACCAGCTGTCGAGCGCGTAGCGCAGAAACTTGAGGCCGAAATAGATCAGACCCATGGCGACGATCGACCCGATCCAACCGACCGGCAGCGGTGTCGGCTGAGTGGTCGCTAGGCCGCTCGCGTTGACCGCCGGCGCGTCGGGCTCGGCTTCGTCCTCGAGCGACAGTCCGACCGACTGCGGTTGCTCGCGCGCCCAAAACGCGAATAGCACGGTAATCGCGAGCAGGACGATGCTCGAACCGAAGTACGACCACGCCATGCCGAGCCAACCGAGCAGGAATGCGGCCAGCGCTTTGCCGGCGATCGCGCCGAACTGGTAACAGCTTCCCCAGATGCTGAACAGCGTTCCTCGCTCGGAGCGGCGCGTCCAATTTGCGAACAAGGCGACGTTGTGAGGCCAGCCGGTCGCTTGCGCGAAGCCGTGAATGCCCATGGTGACGCACATCCACAGGTAGGCGCTTGCTTGGTGCGAATCGACGAGCCATCCGAACCCAATGTTACAGGCCGCTGCGACAACCATCCCGACTATGAGCACGCGCCGGCTCTGCATGCGCCTGCCGAGCCACGCCGCTACGAACTGACCCAGCATGTAGGTGACCAGATAGACGGTCCAGGGATACGCCACGTGGACGTCGTCTAGACCGAACTGCTCCTTCAGCGGCCTCTTCAAGACCGAGTAGGTTTTGCGGACGAGATAGAAGCCGAAGTACGACAGCCAGGTCGCGGTGAACAATTGCGCCCGATAGCGGCGCAGCAGCGCCGGATGCGCGGCGGTCACGTGAACGATCTGCCGGTAAGATCCTCGGTTCCGGAGACCAACTGATCCCAGAAAGAGGGCGGCAAGGTACGATAATGAGTAAATGAGGCGGTGGCGAGCGCGGCGTTCTCGGCGATGTCTCCCGCACAGCACGTGACGAACATGGAGCGCATGCCGGCCGCTCGCGCCGCAAGTAAGCCTGCGCGACTGTCCTCGAACACCAGTGCATCGTCGGGATCGACTTCGAGCGCGCGTGCCGCCATCAGGAAACCTTCCGGGTCGGGTTTGCCGTTGCGCACGTCGTCGGCGCCGATGCGCGCACGCTGGTCGACCAGATGTGCAACCCCGAGTTTCTCGAGAAACCGCTCGATCACGGCACGCGGACTCGAGGACACGACGGCGAGCTTCAACTTGCGGGCTGCGGCCGCTCGCAGCGCCTCGGATGCCCCGGGTACCGGCTTCACGTCGGTGGTGGCCGCGTTCCAGTGCGCAAGCAACTCGGCAGTCAACACGGCCGTCGGCAGGTCGATATGAGTCCGCGTACGGATGACCTCGGCGACGTGCACCCAGGTACGGCCCCGCGTCTCGGTGTGGGGGAGCGCGAAACCCGTGATGCCATGTCGGGCAACGACGGCGTCAATGGCCTGGTCGGTGTGAGTCTCGGTGTCGACCAGAGTACCGTCGAGATCAAAGAGCAAGGCACGTACGCGTCTGTGATGGGTCACTTCACCTACTTCGCCCGCTCGGCAGCGTAAGCCTGATCATGGTCTGGTCTTCGAGTACCGTGATGCCTGCTGCGATGTGCGCTGACATTGGGGTCATGTTGTCTCGAAATCGGTGCCGTGTCACGCGCCTGAAAAAACAAGCGACACGGGTAATCGAAGCGTTCAGTCGGACCGGTACTCGTACAGTAGACGACGGGCTACGGCGTCGCGGATGAATGCTGCGATCCTCGCGGCTAAGCCGGTGTGTCCTGCAGGGTAACAGTTCATTCCGGCCGGCCACATAGGTAACACTTTCAGGCATTTGCGGGAGACGCAAAATGCCGTGGCGGGCATCTTATGAAATGGACGAGCGGCTGCGGTTTGTGGCTCGGTTGTTGGATGGGGAGAAGAGGCGGTGCTTGCTTCTAATCCGGACCGGTCGGTAGTGCCACGGCAAAGCCGACAAAAAGCGTGATCAACCGTGATTGACACGTCCCACGGATATAGCGCTAATACTACTCGCGATGGGTTGGTAATTAAGATGGTGAATCGCGGCGTGGCTCGCCCCAATTCCTGGAACGGAGGCGCGGATTCTCTCGATGGTCAATTCAACGCTGGATCGACTGAGCGAGTGGCTGGTCTTCAGCGCGCAACGACGCATGATCAGTTGGCGGTTCAAAGCGAGCCTCGGATACGCGGGCGACTTTGAGAATCCCAAGTCGCACCAGGAAAAAATCCAGTTCAGAAAGTTGTACGGCAATCATGCCTTCTACGCCTTGGTGGCGGATAAATACCGAGTCAGGAGCTATGTCGCCTCAAAAGTCGGCGACCAGCACCTTATTCCGCTGCTGGGGGCGTACGACCGATTGCACAAATCAGTCTTCGATAAGCTTCCTCAGCAATTTATCATCAAGGCGAACCATGGCTGTAAGTGGCACCAGGTCGTATACGACAAGAGCAAACTCGACATCGATAAAACAGTTCGTCGATTCAACAAACTTTGCAAAAGGCGTTTCGGTTGGATCAGCGGGGAGCGGCACTATAGCTTCATCCAGCCGAAGATCGTCATCGAACAGCTGTTGCGAGGTATGGGCGGCGGTTTGCCGTGGGATTACTGCTTCTTCTGCTATCACGGGCCCGGCGGTTTCGACTACGATTTCGCGATCGTCTCGCCGGACGGCAGGAGCGCCTCTTTCGAAAAAGACTGGAAAATTCGCCTTAGCGATTTACCTGAACATGAACTCGCGCCGCATTTAAAACCGGCGAATTTCGAAGTCATGGTGCACGTGGCTAGAAATCTTTCCGCGGATTTTGATTTCGTCCGAGTCGATCTCTACACGGTCGAAGGCAAAGTTTATTTCGGTGAACTGACCTGCACACCGCACCAGGGCTATGGGGCTATCGCGAATAAAGAACGCCAAAAAATACGTGACGAAATGTGGCATCTCGACGCCGGCAATGCTCTGTTGTACCGGCCCCCCAAGTCCCATCGGATCGTGCGCTCAAGCTACTTGGAGCCGCCGGCGATTTAACGCCGACCTCAAAGCGCGGCGTTGCCGTTACCGCTTCGCCGACGCATTATGTTATGCGCGGTCGCTTGGTAAGCCTGCCTATACCTGCTAGGCTTATGTCGCCCTTTAGTGAAGCGTAAGCCTTTTATGCACAACATAAGGAGTAATCATGCGTGGAGTAAGGCCGGACGGAGTATCGCCAATTTAGATGTTACCGTCCTCTGCTTGTGCGCCGCGCTGGCTTGCCGGGCGGCGTTCAAGCAGACGGTCCTATGTGACAAGCGCGCACGTTGCTAGTGGGCGCTCTGAAGCACCGATCAGATGGCCGTTGATGGTGAATTCGCGCCTGGCGGCTCCGCCCCGGCCAACAAGAGGGCAGTGTGCTCTCGGCATACCAACCCGCCGACGTGGACAGGTGGACCCTAGCGCTCGGGGTAGCGCGTCCCGTCCTTGTGCGCGTACCCCCCGCGCCCCTTCAGAAAGCGCAAGTCGATATCCGGATACTCTCCGTGGTCCTCGGCGGGCTTGCGCGATCCCACTTCGAGAGCGACGACGTCTCGTGAGGATCTGTTCTGCAAATGGTGTCCGTCCCTAATTCCCGCCTTGAAACCAGCGCAGTCGCCGGCCCGAAGTATTTCCTCGCCGGCGTCGGTCACGAGCACGACCTCCCCTTCGAGGACATACACAAACTCATCCTCTGCGGAATGCCAATGCCGCTGACTGGACCACGCGCCGGGCGGCAAACGCAACAAATTCACGCCAAAATCAGTGAGCCCCGCCGCATCGCCCAAGCGTTGCCGAACTCGCGCCGCACACGGGGCATCGTAGGGCACTGGATACCGTGAGCCGATCAGGGCCTCGAGCCTATTTGGATCAATTCGCCTTCCCATGAACGCACTCCAGGCACTGTGTGAAGACTCCGCTCGGAATTGATCGAAGCCGCGGACGGCGCCGGCACTGATGTGAACGACTGCTTCCGAGCAGGCATTCTAGCCGGCTGAACTACCGTTTTGATTGCGCCACCACAAATCGTGGACCGGCCGCATGCAGTCGGCGCGCATCGTCCCTACGCGGGACGGGCGAGTATGGTGTTGGACTCCCCGCTCCCCGTAGCACTGAAAATGGCCTTATAACCCAGCTTCTCGGCGAAACGAAACGACCGGTGATTGTCCCGGTGGATAATGCAGACGGTTCGGCGCTGCGCAAGGTGATGGTCACCCCAGGCAACCGCAGCTCTAAGCGCTTCCGTTGCATAGCCCTTGCCATGAAACTGCGGGACCAGCGCCCAGCCCAGCTCGGGCACTCCTTCGATCGAAGGCACGATATCCCGCTTAAAATCCGCGAAACCGAGTTCACCGACATAGCGGCCGGAAGTCTTCTCCTCCACCGCCCAATAGCCGTAGCTCAACAGAGCCCAGTGTCCACAGTAGGCCAATATCCTAATCCACGTTCTCTGCGGTGGCGAAGGCTCGCCTATGGTGTAGCGCACAACGGCAGGGTCAGACCACATGGCCACGCAATCTGCGAGATCATCGGACTGATGGGGGCGGAGGCGGAGGCGTTCTGTTTCGATGACCGGGGCAACGGTGTTGCTAGGCGGTAATGCGCTGGTGTTCATTGAGCAAATGCTACGGCCAGCGCGCCCGTCGATCAATTGCCCGGGCGTCCACACGCTGAGCGTCACAACGCGCGGTAGATGCTCCAGCGCGCGGTGCCCGAGACGACATCGGGTTCGAGATCCCTACTCCACTGCTTGTGCGCCTCGATAGTTCCGAGTTTGGCCCAGGCGCGCTCAAGTTCGGCGAGATCTTCGACTTCCCAGTTATGCTCGACCGTCGCTTCAAGTGCGCCGATCGATCCACTCAGTATCCGACCCTTCAGGAGCCCGACCTGGGGGGCGATCTCGCGCGCCCATTGGACGATCGAATCAATGACTCTTTGCTTGTGCCCGAAACGGGCGTCGATCTGCCAGCGTGCGATTAACATGATTTTATGCTCCTTCAGCTGCGTGAATATCGAGAGACAAAATAGTCGCCACCTTTGGCCTTTGATCCGGGATCAGGCGTCCCAGGCCTGAACGATCGTCTGGCTGACGATCTTGCCGCCTTTCAGTTCCGCCATCGCAGAACAGAACACACGGGTGCCGTCAGGATAAGCGCAAGCCTGCGTGAAAGCGATGTGCTCGCTATTCACAAGCCCATTCTCGACCTTATGGGTCATCGTGCGTCCGCAAACGTCGTCGAAATAAGCTGCGATGGCGCCCCGGCCATTGATCTCCTGCGGTCGGCTCGGTGGATGATCGCGATCAATTACTCGAACGCAGGCATTTTCGGCATAGAAATCGCGCATCGCCGCAGAATCTCGCGTTTCAATAGCACGACTCAGCGCCGGCAGGGAGAAAACTCTGCTTTCCATGTTCCGCTCCTGATTGATGATGGGCGGCATCACGGGCCCGCGTTCGGGTTGCCTCGGTTGTTCTTCTTGGCCTTCTCGCCAGCCAGCTTCACGACGGTATCCGTGTCGCTCTTGAACGCCGCAAGATCGATCTGCATGCCGTTCAAAGGGAAGGCCTTGAAAAAGCCGGGGACGATTCCAAGCGTCGCTTCAATGTCCTTGTACGTAGCGCTTGCGCCAGCTTCCTCCGCCCGTGTCTCGGCGGTGCCGATGAGACCGATAAGGACGACGGCGCCGAAAAGATGTGCGGCCTTTTGAGATATGGAACTCATGACTTCTCTCCGATTGCGGCTGCGCTTGCAGCGTGATTGGGTTTTGCCAATTTTCAACCTGTTGGACCAGATCCCCCGATGCGCTTTCGCATCGTTGATCTGCGGCATAGACTGACGCCGGTTCGTTGGAATGATGGTTGGAATAAGCGTGGAAACGCAAAAGCCCCGGACTGGGCGGCGAAAAGCCTCGGGCGGCCTCACGGTGCGGCTGCTCGGCGAAATCAAGCTGGCTCGCGGCGCGCTGACGGTCGCCCTACCGGCCTCGAAGCGGACGCGCGCCCTGCTGGGATACCTCGCTGCCACCGCCAAGCCGCAGCCGCGCGAAACCCTCTGCGATCTCCTGTGGGACGGGCCGGACGACCCGCGCGGTGCCTTGCGCTGGAGCCTGACCAAACTGAGGCCGCTCGTAAACGATGTCGGCGTCGAGCGCCTCCAAGCCGACCGAGAGCATGTCTCGTTCGTGCCGACGGACACGCTGGTTGACGTGACTCGCCTCGACGAGGTTCTGCGCGATGGTCCAAGAGGCACGAGTCTCGTTGAAATCGAGGAAGCGGCCGCACTCCTGCAGGGAGAATTTCTCGATGGACTCGATCTGCCCTCGTGCTATCGCTTTCACCACTGGTGCCTGGCAGAGCGCGAACGTTGGGACGCGTTGCGCCGGCAGGTACTGTCCGTCGCGATCGAAAAGCTTTGCGACTCTCCCGATCGGGCCTTGCCTTACGCGCGGGCATTGGTCGCCGCGGACCCGTTGTCCGAATCCTCCCACGGGAAGCTGGTCGGGTTGCTCGCCTTGCTGGGCCGCCGCCAAGCCGCCCAGGACCACTATGTTTATGCACGTGACATGCTGCGGCGTGAATTGGGCGCACCGCTGGTCGGCGATCTGCGGCCGCCCGCGGCATTGCGCCGTAGCGAGGAACCGGAAACCGCAGCCGACGCCGTGCCAGCCTCTGCCACGCCTGTTTCGAGCTCTGCGCCCGCGACTGCGCCAGGCCTGGTGGGGCGTATCGGCGAACAGCAGGCGATACGTGCTTCCCTTGATGCGCTTATCGCTGGCGCGGCGCCCGGAGCAATGCTATTTACGGGGGAATCGGGGATAGGCAAGTCGCGGCTGCTTGACCTCGTCGCCGAGCAGGCCGGCAATAAGGGCGCACGCGTGATTGCGGCGCGCTGTTTCGAGGCTGAAGCGGTGCGCCCCTACGGCTGTTGGGCGGATGCGCTCAGATCGATAATCGAGGAAACGGCCGATCCATCGGCCCGCCGTGATCTCGCGCTGTTTCTACCGTCTCGCGAAATTCCCGTAGGCGATGAGGGCAACAGAGCGCGTCTGTTCGCCACAGTGATGAGTTTGCTTACCACCATTGCAGCACAGCGTCCCCTCGTGGTTGCGATCGACGACCTGCAATGGATCGACGAGGGGTCGTCATCGCTTTTACATTATATCCTGCGCGCCTCGGAGAAGCCGGCCCGATTCCTGTTCGTTGGCGCAGCGCGCGCGGATGAAATTGAAGATAATCCGTGGTGCAGGCGAGTCGTCGCCGCTCTGGCGCGGGACGGGGCCGTCAAGCGGATCAAGCTGGGGCCTCTTGCTGCCAACGAAGCAGTGCAATTCTTTGGAGCTGACGCCAACGCAGCCGAGGTCGCCGCCGCGCTCAGGGCAAGCGGTGGCAATCCGCTGTTTCTGACCGAACTGGCGAGCGCGGGCCGACAGGGACGGCAGGCCTCTGGGCGCGATCTGGACGCGCTTATCGGCGACCGGATCGCCCGCCTTGACGAGTCCGAGCGGGATCTAATCGTATTTGCCTCGGCGATGGCGCGTGCGTTCAAGCCGGAGCTGCTTGGCGCCGCGGTGGATTTGCCGGATTTGCAGTTGATCGAGCGGATTGACCGGCTTGAGCGGCGTGGGCTTCTCAAACCGAGCGGCGACGGTCGATTCGATTTCGCCCATGATCTGATCCGACAAACCACCTATCGAGGCCTATCGCAGCCGCGTCGGCGCCTGATCCATCGTCGCATAGCGCGTGCGCTCGACGACGCAGCGCAACGCGATCAGAGTTTGGCCGGCGAACTCGCCTATCACGCAGGCGCCGCTGGAGACCATGCGCTTGCGGTTCGGGCCGCAATTGCAGCCGGCGAGCATTGCCTGCGCCTGTTCGCCAACACCGCGGCGATCGACGCAGCCGACCGTGGCCTGGGGCATCTTGCGCAGTTACCCATCGACGCCGATCGCACCCGTTGGCACGTCGCCCTGCTCAAAGTGAAGGTGTTCGCAGGCGCCAGTCCAGGAATTCGGATCAAGCAAAAACTATTCGATGAGTTGCACCAGGCCGTCGAGGCAGCCGAACTCATGGGTCTGCGCGACGACGCTGCCCTTGGCTGGCACATGATCTCATGGTGGAGCGAGCGTTCAAACGATCCGATCGGAGCGCAACAGGCAACCTTGCGCGCCGAAGTGTTGACCCGCCCCACAGATCAGCGCACGCGCTGCCAACAGCTCGCCAACACGGGGCGCTGCCTGCTCGAGGTCGAAGGCGATATGCAGCGGGCGCGCGCATTTTTGCGCGAGGCGGATCAAATCGCCACTGCGCTCGATCAGAACTTTGTCGAACTGGATTGGGGACACGGCCTGATCGCGCGGTGGGACGGGGACCTGGCGACAGCGCAAGCGTCGATGCGTCGAGCCCTGATGCTGGCGCGGCTGCGTGAGGATCGTTGGCGGGAAATGGAATGCCTAGTGTGGATGGCCAAGATCGCCATCGAGAGCGCCCGAATTGGCGAGGTTGGTTCCATCTGCGATGAGATTGACGCAGTTGCAGCACGGATCGGTGACGGACCAGCACCGGTTGCGGACGCGCTTCGCGCCGTGGCGCTTATGATTAATGAGCGCCATACCGCCGAGCCGGAGTTGCAGGGGCCGCTGGCCGCTTTGCGCATGTTCGACGACAAGGCGCAGCTTGCTTACGTTCTCAACCAGATAGCCGTCTGCCGCCTCGGCCGCGAGCGGCTGGAGGGCGCCCGAGCGGCTGCGACGGAGGCGCTTGAGGCCGCGCAGGCGGTCAATCGAACGACTGAGATTGTCGTGGCGACTTCCACCCTCGCCTGCATCAGAGCCAGATTGGGCGAGGCGCACGAAGCCGTCAAAACCATCGAATCGCTCAACGCCCACTCGAACAATGTTTCGCCTCTGAGTTGCCGCGCTCGCGCCCACCTGGATCGAGCGAACGAAAGGCTTGGGATTTCAACGCAGGTTCAAACGAGCTCATCCTAGTATTCATCGGTAACAGTCCAAAACGAAAGGAGGATTTATGTCATGCATCATCGTCGAACGCACCTTCGAGAGCCCCCCATCTGACGACGAACTCAGCGCCGCCGGCATGCGCGAGCGGCCTTGCCTCGAGCTCTATGGCGTCGCCTGGCGGCGCAGCCTGCTCTCAAACGATCGATTGCGCATGGTCTGCCAATATGATGCGCCCGACGCTGAGAGCGTGCGCAAGGTGCAGCGCGAAGCGGGCAATGGGTTTGATTGCGTCTGGGCTGGCACCGTCATCGAGTAGGGTGACGGGTTGACGCCATACGGTCGCACGCGAATCGGCCCGCGCGCAAATCGGGGTCTCGAGGATCCCAGTCTCGGTGAGCACGGCGTTAGATGACGCCGATTGGCGCGGCGCGCGATTATTCAGTTGCCGTGCGTTGCGACGCTACGGCTCTCCAAGCGTCTCCGTCGCGAACGAAGGTATCCGTAAACACGATTTTGCCGGCGAGCGGCTGTCCCTGGAAGTCTCCATCCTGCGCCGAGGCACCCGTGACGACCGCGGCGTCACCGTACACGTATGCCTTCATGTCGGAGAGTTCGAGCTTGCGGATCTTAAGTGCGCCTGACTTGAGAACACGCAAGACTTCCACCTTGTCGCTGCGATGGCCAGTCTCGTCCGTATCTACATAGGTCTGAGCCCACAATGCCGACAAGGTTTTAGTATCGGATCTCTGAAGAGCCGAGACCCATTTCCTCTCGAGCGCAATGAGTGCTCCCGCCGGATCGCCGCTGGCCGCCAGTTCGGCTGCCGAGGTAGTCGATACCGCCACAACCATCGCCAGCAGCCAAAGCCAAAAACGCATACGAGCAACTCCCATGCGCCCGGATCTGAGCGCCGCGGAATCAAACCAATATGTCAGGATCGCGTCAACCGAAAAGTGCTCCAGGGCGTCATTGCTCTCAGCAACCCAACGCGCCGAGCAAGCCAGCCACAGCGCGCACCATTAACACATGCCTCACGCTGATCGCGATGAATTGCAGATCCACCGCTATGTTAGTAGTTAAAACTATTAACTTTTTGATTTCGTGGTGTCCAGGGGTGTAATTGAACCACCGACACGCGGATTTTCAGTCAGATAACGGTGGTTCTAGGGGCGCACTCAATCAATCACTTGCAGCGCTTGCCACCCCTCTCCCCAGGCCCACCAAGGCACATCCCTGGGACACCCAATCTGAGTTGGTCGCAATTCTGGCACAGGCTCGGCGCAATCGGCTGGGAACCGAGTACGTAGATCTGCTCGTATTCTGGGAACTCGATCTGCGACCCAATCATGTCGCCGTCGCTGTGGGCGCCATGGCGGACCCGCTTTACGCTGCACCCACGCGCTCGGTGTGGGAGGAATCGCGACACTCATGGATCACATTCAATCACGACGTCAGTAGGTTTCTGCAGCAATCTCCGCCGCCGCCAAAATGAAACGCTTATCGCTGGTAGTTGGTGGTCGGAGAGCAAAGACCCCCAAGGTTTCTGAGTCGCCCAGCCCGAAACCCGACGTTCGCGGCCGGCCGGTTCGGGCACATAGCGGAAGTATGCCCACTTGAGCATTCCCAAGAAGAGCGACGAATATGGGAGTGTTCAGTGGGGCGAGTCATCCTACGCGGCAGGTGACCTCTGGCGCGGCTTCGGTAGCATAATTGGGCTATGAACCTAAAGTCAGTCCCATTACATGTCTGGACAGCCACTTGCGCGGCAACCATCGGTCTGATCGATGTTGTCGTCTTCCATCATATCTGGAGTGGATGTCTTCTGATCGCCGCGAGTGTCGGGCTGGCGGCCTGGGCCTGGAAGCAGTTCAAGGACGCGCGCGAGGCAGTGGCGAAGCAGAAGCGCTGATCAGGCTGCTGCAAAGCAGACAGTCCCGACTGTGACGTAGGGCTCAACTCCGGCCGTTGCACGTAGTTGGCCACGTGAACCGCCTCTACCGGTCAGAGACGAGCGACGCATGCCGAGACACTCGTAGATGGCAACCACGTCGCAACCGAGCCTGTTTCAGGCGCGGCGGCTGCGTAGGGCGGGTGCGAAAAAGATGACGGCCCCAGGAGTGCACTTTTGGGCACACAGGTTACAGACAGCGAGGTGAATGCACATGGCACTTTTTAGGAATGTCATTGGTTTGCCACGTAGATTGCAAGTCCGCTGCCGGCCTTGTGCGACATCTGAAATGAGCCTCCCAGTCCGACCCCCACCGCCGAACTTCTGGAATAAGAGTCCTGCCCGCCCCCGACGCCAACCGAGCCGCCTGCTACATCGCCCATGCCTTGAAGGATTACGCCATTCGCGCCAAGCCTTGCAGCCTGCTCTTTTAGCCTCTTGATCACGCTATCGGTCTTGCTTTGCGCGGTAAAAGAAAACGAACCTGCACTAGAAGTGTTGAGTATTGCAATCTGCTCGTACTTGCCTGCAGGAGGCTGCATATAAATTTGTACGCTATCGGGTGTTATTGGGGGCCGGGCTTTTCCGATCATCACGTGAGATGACGCGCAGGCACTTAGTAGAACCACGATAAGAAGACTTATAAAACGGCCGTCGGGCTTATGCTTTGCCATAAATGTTCCTTCGCCGATCTACGGCGACGCTGAGAAAGTAGGTCACTCGTTAGCCGGATCCGTCGTTTGCAATGAGATGCTTTGTATCCATCGTCGCCTATCCGCCTTCGATTCGTGGATGCAAAGATACAGCTGCCGGCTCTGCCCCAGAAGCATGAGCATGTTTGTCGCCAATCGCGGATTGACACGCACCCAGGATGACCATACTTTGTCATGCCGACAACGTTCAAGCGTCGCTAGTCCCGGCGGACACTCGTAAATCGGAATCTGAGTTCCACGATAGGGGCGATATGAGGGACGTCGTGCTCACGGCGAGCGTGGATGGCCTTTGGGGTTATCCGCGATCTGTGTGGAGGGTCGCCCCCACGCTCAGCGTCCGAACCGAAGGCAGCCAATAGTTCAATGAGGTGAGTTGCTCGCATAACCCCATCCCTAGGTATATCGACCCAAGCGTACATCGCACTCCGCATTGTCGATAGTGGTTGCGCTCGATCAAATCCCAGGCTTTCCAGATCGAACTCGTCGACGAACACATCGATCACCCGGACCGGGTTGTCGTCCGCGATCCAGCCTTCGAGCCGCTCAGGGAACAGCATGCTCTGCGACCTTGCTTCACCCTCGATGAATCGGCTCATCGGTCCACCCATTTGTCACGATGAGACGGTTCTATCCGCTAGAGGTTTCAGCCTGTTTTCACAGCCTTGGCCACTTTGCGACACTCAGAGCGTCAAAGTGTCCGCCGCATAGCGGTCGCTCGCCACTCTGCAACGCCGTAGAGAACGAGGTACAGATCTCACTGCTGGCGCCGCGGTCGGCGGAGCGCGAGCGGAATACAATCGAGGCGAAGGTCATCTAGGATGGAGTCCATGGCGAACGAACCTACCCGCGCATCGAGCGCCGCAGAGATGGTCAGACGGTGGTGGCTGCCGGCGCGGCTCGTCGTGGCCGCACTGACCACGGCGACGGGGGTCGGATGGACGGCCGGACAGGACTCGCACGAGCGTTCCCTCAGCGAGTCCAAGGCGGGCAGGTCAGCCACGCTAATAACGCTCGGGTTCGGGCCGCAGCAGATATGGCGGCCGTCCCAGGCCGCTATAGCTGAGCTCCACAAGTGCACGGACCCGATCAGCCTGAACTGCGTCCACAAGGTCATGGAGCAGTATGGCGCGAGCGCGGACGCCTTCGAGTTCTACCA
>Ga0209415_10013818_pt1 | contig 13257 bp, 11 predicted proteins | sample PeaSoiSIISIP2007_FD_187696 | JGI IMG/M metagenome (GOLD analysis project Ga0209415, IMG submission 187696) | Peat soil microbial communities from Weissenstadt, Germany - SII-SIP-2007 (SPAdes) (version 2) | ecosystem: Environmental > Terrestrial > Soil > Wetlands > Peat | place: Germany... | reverse complement strand
GAAAACGGCTCGTTTGGGGACAATTTCACTGCCAAATCGTCGGGCAGACGATATATCGTACCAGTTCTGGGGCGTACCCAAACAAATGGGTTGGCGAATCTAAGAGAAGAGCACACTGACGGAACCGTTTCAAATTGCAAGACTGGGCGAGGAGCCCTTTAGAGGAACCTTCGAACTATTATGTGGATTGTCCGATTAGCGCTGGCGAGGCCGTACACCTTTGTGGTTCTGGCTCTCGTCATCATCCTGCTGACGCCAGTCGTACTGCTGCGCACGCCTACAGACATCTTCCCTGAAATCAACATCCCTGTGATCACTCTAGTGTGGAACTACATAGGGCTTGAGCCTCAAGAGATGGAACAGCGGATCACCAGCAATTCGGAGCGCGCGGTCACCACCCTTGTCAACGACGTCGAACACATCGAGTCGCAGTCGCTCAACGGCATCGCGGTGGTCAAAATCTACTTTCAACCGACCGCCAATGTGCAAGTCGCGCTGGCGCAAACCACCGCAATCGTGCAAACCATCTTAAAGAGCTTGCCGCCTGGAACGACTCCACCCCTCGTGGCGATCTTCTCCGCTTCGACGGTCCCCGTCATTCAAATCGGATTGACCAGCGACAGCTTGAGCGAGCAACAACTTTTTGACTTCGGGAACAACTTCATACGCACCCAGCTTGCGACTGTGCAAGGCGCAGCGCTTCCCTTCCCGTACGGCGGAAAGCAACGCGTAGTTTCCGTGGATATCGATTCGGCCGCGCTGCAATCCAAAGGGCTCTCGCCAGTGGACATCGTCAACGCGATCAACCAGCAAAATCTGATTCTGCCGACGGGAACCGTGAAGCTTGGTTCGCTTGAGTATCTGGTGGAAATGAATGGCAGCCCCCTGACGATGGAGGGGCTCAACGATCTGCCTATCAGGACCGTGAATGGCGCGACGATTTACATGAAAGACGTTGCTCACGTGCGCGACGGCTTCAGCCCGCAGACAAATGTGGTGCGAGTAAACGGGCGGCGTGGCGTTCTCATGAGCACGTACAAGACTGGCGGCGCCTCGACACTGGATATTGTCGACCGCGTGAAGGAAGTCTTGAAGAACTATTCGTCTTCTTTGCCCGAGAGCCTGCGCGTTTCGACCTTTTTTGATCAGTCCCTTTTCGTGCGGGCTTCGATTCAGGGAGTCTTGCGCGAAGCGCTGATCGCCGCATGCCTTACCGCGGTGATGATTTTGGTGTTTCTTGGAAACTGGAAGAGCACGCTGATCATTGCTGTCTCGATTCCACTTTCGATTCTCGTCAGCATTTTGATACTGAGCGCTCTCGGTGAAACGATCAACATTATGACTCTCGGCGGCCTGGCGCTGGCCGTTGGCATCCTTGTGGACGACGCGACCGTGGAGATCGAAAACATCAATCGCAATCTGGCCATGGGCAAGGAAACCGTCCAGGCGATTCTTGACGGCGCTCAGCAGATTGCCGTGCCGGCGTTTGTTTCCACGCTGTGTATCTGCATTGTCTTCCTGCCGATGTTTTTCCTTTCGGGCGTCGCGAAATTTCTTTTCGTGCCCCTGGCCGAAGCGGTTATCTTCGCCATGCTGGCATCGTATGGCTGGTCGAGAACCATTGTCCCGACGATGGCGATGTACCTCCTGAGCAGCGCGGACGAATACAAGCCCGAAGAACATGTTGGCGAAAAACAGGGATTGTTCCGGCGGTACCAGCAGGGATTCGAGCGAGCTTTTGAGAGATTTCGAGAAGGCTACCGTCATGGTTTAGAGGCAGCTCTGGATTGGCCGAAATTCTTTGGCGCTTGTTTTCTCGCGTTCTGCGTGCTCTCGGTCGGCCTCGTGGGTTTTCTCGGCAGGGATTTCTTCCCCAAGGTGGATGCCGGTCAAATTCGGCTGCACTTCCGAGCCCGCACGGGTCTGCGCATCGAGGAAACCGCGCGGCTGGCCGACGAGGTCGATGGCGTCATCAGGGAGACTATTCCGCCCAAGGAATTGCAAACTGTTCTCGACAATATCGGGGTCCCCTACAGCGGCATCAACCTCAGCTACAGCAATTCGGGAACGTTCGGCACTTCCGACGCTGAGATTCTGGTGCAGTTGAAAGAAGAGCGCGGCAAGCCGACAGGCGCCTACATCAACGACCTCCGCGAAAAATTGCCCCAGAGATTCCCTGGCGTGCAGTTTTTCTTCCAGCCGGCGGACATCGTGACACAGATCTTGAATTTCGGAACGCCAGCGCCTATCGATATCGCGGTGACGGGAGCGAATCAGCGCGGCAATTACGTGGTCGCGGAGAAACTCGCGAAGGAAATCCGGCACATTCCGGGCGCCGTCGACGTTCATGTGCAACAGGCGCTGGACGAGCCCACTTTGCACATGGAAGTGGACCGCACCCGGGCGCAATCCGTCGGATTGCAGGCTAAAGACGTCGCGCAAAACCTGCTTGTGTCTCTGAGTTCGAGCTTTCAAACGTCGCCGGCTTTCTGGCTGGATCCCAAAAACGGCGTCGACTACAACGTGGCTGTGCAGTCGCCGCAGTATCGTGTGGACACCTACCAGGCGCTGCAGAACACACCTGTCACGGGAGTCTCCCCGGGAACCCCACCGCAAATTATCGGGAACCTTGTGAACATTACAAGCACGGCGCGGCAGGCGGAGATTTCGCACTACAACGTGCAACCCATGATCAACGTTTACGCCGCCGTGGACGGCCGCGACCTGGGTGGCGTTTCGGACGAAGTACTGAAGCGTGTAGCCGCGGTGAAGAACGAGCTGCCCCGCGGGAGCCATATTGAAGTTCGTGGCCAGGTGCAAACGATGCGCACCTCATTCAGGGGCTTGGCTTACGGATTGGTCGGCGCAATTGTTCTGGCGTATTTGCTGATCGTGGTGAACTTTCAGTCATGGCTGGATCCCTTCATCATCATCACGGCTTTGCCGGGCGCTCTGGCGGGCATTTGCTGGATTCTGCTGTTGACGCATACCACGCTCAGCGTGCCGTCGCTTACGGGCGCCATCATGTGCATGGGCGTGGCCACATCCAATAGCATCTTGATGGTTTCGTTTGCGCGCGAGCAACTGAGCGAAGGAAAATCGGCGCGCGAAGCCGCTCTCCAGGCTGGATTTGTGCGCGTCCGCCCAGTGTTGATGACCGCGCTGGCGATGATCATCGGTATGGTGCCAATGGCAATCGGCCTCGGTGAAGGCGGCGAGCAAAACGCGCCGCTGGGCCGCGCCGTAATCGGCGGCCTGATTTTCGCGACCTTCGCGACACTGTTTTTTGTGCCGTGCGTGTTCTCCATGATTCATGGCCGGCGGGAACGAAGAAGGCAGCGTAGCCAATCGCCATCCCCTGCGGTAGCTTAGACTGAAAAGAGTTTGCGGAAGAGCGGAGTGCGGACAATGAAAGAAGGCGGATCACAGATGGAACCTGAGCGAGGAGGGCAACGCCGAGCCAAAGGCACCGGTCTGTTCAAGTTTCTCATTGCCGGCGTGATTGTCCTGGTGATCTTAGGCGCATTCACGTTGTTGCAGCGGCGCGCCCAGTATCATGCCCTGGCAGAAGAAACCGAAACGCTGGCAATTCCGACGGTAGCGGTAACACATCCCACGGCGGAGGTTGCTCAGGAAGACCTCGTTCTCCCGGGCACGCTTCAGGCTTATGTGGAGTCGCCGATTTATGCGCGCACGAATGGATATCTTCAGAAGTGGTACCACGATATCGGAACGCGCGTGGCGAAAGGCGAGCTTCTGGCGGATATCGACACGCCCGAAGTGGATCAACAGCTATCGCAAGCTCGCGCCGACTTGAACACCTCCCAGGCCAATGCCAATCTTTCGCGAATAACCGCGGCGCGCTATCAGGACCTCATCAAGACGGACGGAGTTTCCAAACAGGAAGTCGATAACGCTGTCGGCGACTATGAAGCGAAGGCGGCGACGGTCAAATCCTCGGAAGCGAATGTTCGTCGGCTGGAAGAACTGGAATCCTTTAAACACGTTTACGCGCCATTCAGCGGTGTCATTACCAAGCGCAATATCGACACCGGAACGCTGATCAACGCCGGCAATGGCGGCAACCAGCAGGAGCTCTTCATCCTGGCCCAGACCGATCCGATTCGCGTTTACGTCAGCGTGCCTGAGATGTATTCGCCATCGGTTCGGAGCGGGCTAGGAGCCTTTCTCGAACTCGCACAATACCCCGGGCAGCAGTTTGAAGGGAAAGTGGTGCGCACGGCGGAAGCTATCGATCCCAACACCAGAACGCTTTTGACGGAAGTCGATGTGCCAAACAAAAACGCTCAACTCTTTCCAGGTGGTTATGCGCAGGTCCATCTGCAAGTAAAAGTAGCGGCTTCCCGCGTCCAAGTGCCCGTGAACGCGCTGCTGTTCCGCGCCGAAGGCTTGCGCGCCGTCGTGGTGGACGCAAATCATAAAACGCACCTCCGCCAGTTGACCATCGGCCGCGACTACGGAACGTCGCTGGAAGTCTTGCAAGGTCTCGAACCCACGGACTGGATTGTGCTGAATCCCGCGGATTCGCTGGACGATGGCCAGCAGGTGCGCGTCAAAGAGATTGCACCAGCCGGTGCCGCAGGAGCGCCCGCGCAGCAGCCTCCCTCTCTATCCAAAACTCCATCCCCGAACGGAGCCGCCGGAGCGAAGCGGTAATGATCCAAAAGAAACTTTTCCTCCCGTTGCTGTCTTCATCGGGGATGGCTCTGCTTCTTGCGGGATGCACGGTTGGCCCCAAGTACGCGCGCGCCGCCGCCCCCGCTACCGCGAAGTGGGACGTCTCGGAACCCTGGCGGCAAAGCGATCCAAAAGACGCCGCGCCCAAAGGTGAGTGGTGGAGCGTGTTTCACGACGACGAACTCAACGCCTTGGAAAAAGACGCCCTCGCAGCCAACCAGACTTTGCAAGCCGCAATTGGAAACTATCATCAGGCGCGTGCGGCCGCGGCCGTTCAGGTTGCGACCAATTTCCCAACGCTGGGTGTTGCGCCTAGCGCCCAGCGCCAGCGAATATCCGGCAACCGGCCTCCCAACGGCGCTATTCCTCCACTACGTCCCGTGACACAAAATGCGTTCACGCTGCCGTTCACCGCGAGCTACGAAGTTGATTTGTTCGGGCAGCGTCGCAGAACGATCGAAGCCGCGGAAGCCTCGTTCCAAGCCAATGCCGCCAGTCTCGAAAATGTCCGCCTGGTGATCACTGCAGAGATTGCGGGCGATTACTTCACGCTTCGGCAACTCGACACGGAATTGGGGATTTTGAACCGCACCGTGGACACGCTGAAGCGCGGCCTGGAGCTTGTGGATTCGCGCCACAAGGGCGGAGTCGCATCCGGGCTCGATGTTGCCCAGGAAGAAACCCTGCTTCAGACCACACGCACGCAAGCTACGCTGTTATTGCAGCAGCGAAAGCAGTTTGAAGATGCTATCGCGGTTCTCGTGGGCAAGCCGGCGCCGGACTTCCACATTCCGATTAAAGAGCTGAACGCGGAACCTCCGGCGATTGAATTAGGGCTGCCTTCGGATTTGCTTGAGCGGCGCCCAGACATCGCCGAAGCCGAGCGCGAGATGGCTGTAGCTAATGCGCAGATAGGAGTTGCTAAAGCGGCGTACTATCCCTCTCTGAATTTGTTTGGAAGCGGTGGCTGGCAAGCCGCCGACATTGCCAAGCTGGCCAACGTTTCCAGCACGTTTTGGGCGATAGGCGCAAACGTAGCCGAAGCCATTTTCACTGGCGGGGCGCGGCGGGCACAGGTGGAGTTTGCAAAATCCGGCTATGACGTCAACGTGGCGAACTACCGGCAGTCGGTGCTCGCGGCTTTTCAGGAAGTGCAGGACGACGTGACCGGGCTAACCGTTCTCGAGCAGGCGCGCGCTACGCAACAACTCGCCGTCGATGCCGCGCGACGGACTCTGGATCTTTCTGAGGACCGCTACAAGGGCGGGCTGGTAAGTTATCTGGATGTAGTCACTGCACAACAAAATTTGCTGAACAACGAGCAGGAAGCCGCAGTGATTCAAGGGCAGCGCCTGGTTACCAGCGTTCTCCTGGTAAAGGCGCTTGGCGGCGGCTGGGATGCCTCCAGCCTCGCCGCGGTACAGGTCAAGCCCAAGCTGAAGGATATAGTGGCGCCCTGACGAAAGCCGGGTTCAATGAATGGACTTGACCCGCCGCCGAAGGCCGTAGGAATTTCAAGCGATCAAATCGAGGAAGAGATGCATTTCTTGATTTTTCGGATGCGCGCTTCGTCTCGCTTGTAAAACGTCCACTGCTTGATGCGTTTCGCCCTGACCAGTCCCGCATGCTGCAAAATCTTCATATGCTCGCTGGCCGTGGGCTGGCTCACCCGCATCTTCCTGGCGATAAAAACGCCGCAGACTCCATCCTTGACGAGATCGCCGTACACCTGCGGCGGAAAGTGCTCGCGCGGGTTCTTCAGCCATGCGAGAATTTGCAGCCGTCTTGCGCTAGAGAGGGCGCCCAGTGCCAGTTCAAGATTCATATAGACAATTAGCCAACTCCCTAAGTATACTAGCACGCGAAAGGTGACGCGAAAACATATTTTGTTTGGGCGCTTTTATCCTTGCCACCGTGCCAGCTCCTGGAATCGCGGAAGATGACTCGAATGCCGGACGCACAGATCGATCGCGGACAAATCTCCGAAACGGAAACACTCATCCGGCCGTACATTCGCCGCACGCCCATCATCGAGATGGACAACGGCGAATTCGGCCTTGCTTCCACTCCCCTCGTCCTCAAACTTGAGTTACTGCAACATTCCGGCTCTTTCAAAGCGCGCGGCGCGTTTGCGAATCTGCTGCTGCGAAAAATTCCTCGAGCCGGTGTTGTGGCGGCCTCCGGCGGCAACCACGGGGCGGCCGTTGCTTTTGCAGCTATGAAACTCGGCGTGCCCGCAAAGATTTTTGTCCCTACTGTGGCTTCGACCGAAAAAATCGAACGCATTCGCGGTTATGGCGCTGAGCTCGTTGTAACCGGCGATCGCTACGCCGAGGCCCTGGCCGCCAGTGAACGATGGGCTGCGGAGTCTGGCGCGCTCCAGGTACACGCCTATGATCAGCGGGAAACTCTACTCGGCCAAGGCTCGGTTGGTCTCGAATTCGAGCAGCAGTCTCCCGACCTCGATTCCCTGCTGATTGCCGTGGGCGGTGGCGGACTCATCGGCGGCGTCGCCTCCTGGTATGCGAATAGTGTCAAAATTGTTGGCGTTGAGCCCGAAGCCGCGCCCACGCTGCACAATGCTTTGCAGGCCGGACATCCCATCGACAGCCCCGCCGGAGGAATCGCCGCTGATTCCCTCGCTCCCAAGCAAGTCGGCGCGTTGATGTTTCCTATCGCGCAAAAATTTGTCAGTGGCGTGACGCTTGTGACTGACGACGCCATTCAGGAAGCCCAACAAGTTCTTTGGAAAACTCTGCGAATCGTCGCTGAACCCGGCGGCGCCGCCGCTTTCGCAGCTTTGTTGTCCGGCCGTTACAAGCCGCAGACCGGCGAGCGTGTCGGCGTCCTGGTTTGCGGTGGAAATACCACTGCGGTTGATTTTGCGCGAAGCGCAAACGCGACATCGCACGAGTCGTCGTTCGCTTCCACCAAGACATCCGCCGTCCCATCGACCAAAGGAGACTGACGTGTCCGTCTACGACAAGCTGAATTCCATGGGAATCGCACTGCCTCCGGTTGCACCGCCCGCCGCTGCGTTCTTACCATTTGTACGTGCGGGTAATTTGCTTTTTGTCTCTGGGCACATAGCCAAAAAGGACGGCCAACCTTGGACGGGAAAGCTCGGCGCTGATCTCACCACTGCTCAAGGAAAAGAAGCGGCAAGAGACGTAGCCATTCAGTTGATGGGAACGCTTCACGCAGCTACGGGAGATCTAAGCCAGATCGCGCGCATCGTAAAGCTGATGGTGCTGGTGAATAGCGCCCCGACTTTCACGGAACAGCATCTCGTCGCCAACGGCGCTTCCGAGCTCCTCGGTGAAATCTTTGGAGAATCGGGTAAACACGCAAGAAGCGCCTTCGGCATCGCTCAAATCCCGTTGGGCTCCTGCGTCGAAATTGAGCTGATCGCCGAACTGCGGTAACAAACAGGGCGCGACGTAAAGCCTTCTCACGCATTGCCACGTGACTCAGGCTTCGAAAGACCAGCGGCCACCCATCATGGTCCGCTCGACGGGAATGGTTATCAGCGTCGAGGGATTCTCTCGGAGCGGGTCACGGCCGAGGACAACCAAATCCGCCAGTTTGCCTGCTTCGATCGATCCTTTGATGTTTTCTTCGTAGGAAGCGTACGCGCCGTTCAGCGTACCCACGCGGATGGCTTCTTCAATCGTGATGCGCTGCTTGGGGCCCCATACATTTCCTTTGGTGTCTGTGCGCGTCACTTCGGATTGTAAAGCCATCATCGGCTCAAACGGCCCCGGCGGATAATCCGACGCTTGCGTGGGACGAATCCCTGCATCGATAAAACTACGCAGCGCGAACATGTGATTGAGCCGCTCCGCACCGTAATAACGCATTTTTTCGCCATGATAGTAGACGTAGGTTGAGAATGGCGTTGGTATGGCGCCAAGCGCCTTAATGCGCGCGACTAACGCGTCATTAACGACGGTGCAGTGCTCCAGCCGGAAACGTGGATCACGTCGCGGAGACTCGCGTTGCAGCCGTTCGTAAACCCGCAGCGTCTGATCGATTCCCACATCTCCGTTCGAGTGCGTGCCAATCTGCCACCCGGCGAGATGGGCTTTGCGCCCCACCGAGTACATCTCGTCTTCGGTCATCACCAAAATGCCGTAATCGTTCGGCCGGCCTTCATACGGCGTGGACAGCCGCGCCGTACGCTCCGAAATCGATCCGTCGCAAACCAATTTCACTGCGCCGACGCGCACCCATTCGTTGCCGAGACCGGTGCGCACGCCCGCTTCGATCATGGCGTCGAGATGGTGATAGTTGATGAAGCAGTACGCGCGGTAGAGCAATTCGCCGGCTTCATGCGCATCTTGATACGCTCGCAAATCCTCGGGCGTACCTTGCGCCTCGGTCGCGGAAGTGATGCCGGTACGCGCCAGCATCTTGGAAATGAGTTTCACTCCTTCCCGGCAATCGTCCCGCGTAAAATTCAGCGGGATCACTTTGTCGAAGTAATCATTCGCACTTTCCGCGACGCGTCCGCTCAACCTACCCGTCGCCGGATCGTGACTGATCTGTCCACCGGGAGGGTCCGGTGTCTTTTCGTCGATCCCGGCCTTGCGGAACGCCAGCGAATTCGCGTACGCCGTGTGCCCACCGCGGTGTTGTATATGAACGGGATGATCCGGCACGGCGGAATCCAAATCCGCGATCAACAACGCTCGGCCTTCCTCCGTTTTTGTGTCGTCGTATTTGAACCCGAGCACCCATTCACCCGCCGGCGTCTTCGCCGCGCGATCGCGCAACGCTGCTTGAATTGCCGGAATGGAGCGCAGATCGCAATCCACCATGCGCAAGTGCAGCCTTCCCGCGTCGGCAGGATGAGAATGCGCGTCGATAAATCCGGGAAGGACGGTTTTTCCGCCAAGATCGATTTTCTGCATGCCGGGCACAGCAAGATTCAGCACATCTTTGTCGCTGCCCACCGCGAGAAATCTTCCCCGCGCAATGGCTACTGCCTGTGCCCGCGGTTCGGCCGCGTTCACCGTCCAAATGTTCCCGTTGTGCAGAAGCAGGTCCGGCTTTTCCTGTTCCAGCGGAAATATGGTCAAAGCAGCCATCGATCCGAGAAACTCACGCCGTGTCCGTCCGTTTGTCATGTGCGCCTTTCGTTGAGGAATGGAATGGCCGTGATTCCCGTTGTCGACTGCTCGGGCTATCCTGGTGGCCAGCGGAACTGGCGGCCGCCGAGCAAGTGTAGATGCAGATGGAAGACGGACTGGCCCGCGCCAGCGCCGTTGTTGAAGATTGTGCGGTAGCCTTCCAGCAGGTTGCGCTCGCGTGCAAGTTGTGCAGCCACAAGATGCAATTTGCCGATCACGGCTTGATCTTCCGGACCAGCGTCATCCAATGAAACAAAATGCTTTCGCGGGCAAAGCAAGATGTGCGTTGGCGCCTGCGGGCTGATGTCCTCAAACGCGAAAATATCGGGATCTTCGTAGACAATTTTGGACGGAATTTGTTTCGCGGCAATTTTGCAAAACAAGCAGTCGGCACTCATCAGTTCCCCCCCGTAGGCGCGATTTCATCGAGGCGAACAACGATCGGCGTGAATCCCTCGCGGCTCCGGAGCTGTTCGCCAAATTGCCGCGCGGCGTCTTCTCCAGAAACTTTGCCGACGCGCACGCGGTAGAACGTGCCGTCAGGCGAATCGTACTGCTGAATGAAGATGGGCGAGTACGAAAGATTCAGGCGGTCGCGAAGGCGCTGCGCGTTCGCTTGATCGCGAAAGGCGCCGACCTGCACGGTAAAAAAACCACCTGTGACGTCCACACCGGGCGTAAGAACTTCCACGCGTACCGGCACGACGCCGGGCCCGATGGATTCAATCTCGCGCGCGGCGGCTAGCGAAAGATCGATGATGCGATTGTCCACAAATGGCCCGCGATCCGTGATGCGTACCGTTGTCGATTTGCCGTTGTTGAGATTTGTCACGCGCACCATCGTTTCAAAGGGCAGCGTGCGGTGCGCCGCCGTCAATTTGTACATATCGTAGATTTCGCCGTTCGAGGCGCGGCGCCCGTTGAAGGGCACACCGTACCAGGAGGCGTTGCCTTCTTCCAGGTAGCCTGCGGGCGCCGGACTCTGCGGCGGCTTGCCGCGTTTTGGCGCTGGCGTTGCGGAGGGCGGGGCAGGTGTTGGCGCAGGCGTGGCGTCCGTGGATCGTCTGGTGGATTCGACCGTCTCCGGAGACGTGTCGGAAGGTTGTGACGAAGCGGGCGGCCGGTTCGCCGTGACGCGGCGCGGTCCGCATCCTGCAACCAGGACGAGAGCGAAAAGGCCAACGAGAATCGGCAGACGGCTCGACGAAATAGGAAGGCAGAAAAGGTTGGTGCAGATGCGCGTGGCCCGCGAATAGGTCACAGCCCGATTCGCCTCATGATTGCGACGGCGGTTTCTGCTCATCCCGCTCGGCGGGCGCGGATTTGCGGGATTCGATCCAGCTTGCCGCTTCGCTGAGCTTTTCCGAAACTTCGCGCAGGAATTGCGCGGTGCGCTTTTCCGTTTCCGGCGCGACTTCTTCTTTCACAAAACTCTTCACTCGCGCGAGTTCTTCATCGACCCGCTTTCCAAAATCCTCAAAATTGTTGATTTTCTTCAAGCGCGAAACCTCCTCGTCGATGCGTCGGCCGAATTCCTCGAATTTGTCCATGATAATACCCGCCGCCTCTCGTTCCGGGTAAAACGCTACGAATTCTGTATTATAGGAACGCGGTGCGTGGCTCGCAAGGAGGAGAATTGGCGCTTTCCTATGTGTGGCAGCAGCGGCTGGAGCGCTGGAAAAGTTTCTTTCGGGGAATGATCGGCGGCGGAGGGGAGCAGGAACGCCGCCCGCAGATCTGCCCCGCCTGTGGCTCGCTCGTGGGTATCAGCGCGACGAAATGCCATGTGTGCGGCACGAGTTTGCGTTTTTCGCTCGCCGCGCTAAGCAAGAGATTTTCCGGCGTCTTCGGCGAGCACGAAGCGCCTGTGACTACTGCGCTCCTGATTGCGAACGTCTTGATGCTGGGCGTGAGTTGGATGGCCTTCGCCGCACTTGGCAGAGGAGGCGGTTACACAATACTGTGGGGGCTGATGGGCCCCCCGCAAGACCGGCTCGGGGCCAGCTACCCGCTCCTGATTTTTTTTAGAAATGAGTGGTGGCGCGTCGTCACCGCGATGTTCCTGCACGGCGGTTTGATTCATATTGGTTTCAATATGTCCGCGCTGTTGCAGCTCGGCCCTGCGCTGGAAGAGCTTTATGGATCGGGACGATACCTCTTCCTGTACACAGTCACTGGCGCATTCGGTTTTGTCGCCAGCGCGTTTCTCGGCAATCATTCGCTGGGCGCTAGCGGGGCATTGCTCGGACTTGTGGGGGCAATGCTGGCTATCACCACGAAGCGCGGCGGCTCTTCGATGCGCGAACTGCGTTCCAGATTAATCAGTTCGGTCGTCATCCTATTTGTCCTTGGTTTCATGGGCATGGGAATGGACAACACCGCTCATTTGGCGGGTCTCGTATCGGGATTCTTGTTGGGAAAAATCTTTGCGGATCGGCAACCAATGAACGTGAGCGAACGCCGCAACGCGACTTTGCTGGGCTCTCTGGCAGGTTTCGTGATCGTCGCGTGTTTCGTCATGATGATTCTTCACTACCGGGACCTGTTGCCCGGAGAGTTACAACAACCCTCTGCTCGAAACCGAGAAAGTGCGTTACTCTACACTCAGTACAAGGCGCAACCTGTGGATCCACATTCCATCGTCGTTGTAAGTTTGCACTCGCCCAAAGAAAAAGTCTGGGGCGAGCTTCTGGACATTAATCCTTCCGGCGTCACGCTACGCGGGATTGATCTGAATTCCTTTGACCATTTTATCCGCCAGCTCAACGAGCCAGACGGCGAACGCATCGGGCTGCCCACTATCTTTTTTCCGATGAATCGCGTCGAGCGCGTCTCTCTGGATGAACCGACGGGATCGATCCCTTCGATGAACGAATTATTCGCGCGCAAAATTGGCCGGTCGCTCACCGATTACCTCTCGCAATTCGCATGACACAATTCTCCCGAACAGGGCTGCCCGAACTGCGATATCCTGAATCGCAATGAAAGGCCGCATCTGGACGGTTCCCAATCAAATCACTTTGCTTCGGCTCGGCTTCCTGCCGTTCTTTCTTATTCTTATGTCTTACGAGCGGTTCAAATGGGCCTTGCTGGTGCTCGTTATCGCTGGACTTTCGGATGGAATTGATGGGCTGCTTGCGCGCAGCCTCAATCAACGCTCGTCTCTCGGCGCTTACCTCGATCCCATCGCGGACAAACTGCTGCTTTCGTCTTCGTTCATTATTTTGGCGTTTAAGAAACAGATTGCGTGGTGGCTCACGATTATTGTTTTCAGCCGCGACATTCTGATTCTTGTGGTGGCTGTCGTGATTCTGCTCATTTCGGGGTATCGGCCGTTTCCGCCGAGCATCTACGGCAAATTGACTACCGCTGTGCAGATCATCCTGGTTTTTACGGTGGTTCTTTCCGCGGCGTATCCGGATATTCA
>Ga0209415_10013816_pt1 | contig 13259 bp, 12 predicted proteins | sample PeaSoiSIISIP2007_FD_187696 | JGI IMG/M metagenome (GOLD analysis project Ga0209415, IMG submission 187696) | Peat soil microbial communities from Weissenstadt, Germany - SII-SIP-2007 (SPAdes) (version 2) | ecosystem: Environmental > Terrestrial > Soil > Wetlands > Peat | place: Germany... | reverse complement strand
ATTTTAGGGCCGAAATATTCATATCATATTGGCTGTCAGTTACTTACGAATAATGGCAGGAGGAACTTCCGCTCAAAGGGTCTGTATTGAAATATGACCAACCGGTTGCGCCTGTTGCCGGGCCTGGTCAATGCCCACTGCCATCTTGATTCCACCGACATGGCGGGCCTGTTTCTGCCGCCCACGGTGTTCACCGATTGGCTGAAACAGATGAACGCCACCAAGCCCGGATGGAGCCGGACCGACTACAGCGAATCCTGGCGCCGCGGCGCGCGGATGCTCCTGGGCACCGGCACCAACACGGTGGGCGACATCGAAGCCGTTCCCGAGCTTCTCCACCCAAGAATGCTTTCAAAATGTCACTGTGGAAATTCTCTCGGCAGTAAACATCAGACACCATGCGAAAAAGGTTGAACCTTTTTCGTTCATGGGTTTGCCATTTAGCAACCATGCCTTTCAATTCCGGACTGATTGCAAATATATTTGGCGTGCTCAGCGTCAGGGGTTGGTGGTCCTCTGCAAGGACTTTTTGGAGGATCATGTCACCCACCTTCCGCGCGGCTGACGGATTATGAACGCCAATAAACCTCAGGATTCGTTCAATGTCGGCTAGAAAGGCATCTTTGAAAACTCCCCTGTAGTCCATTCGTTCAACCGGGCGCGAACTTCGCGTCCGGAGTGACCCTGGCCGGGAGTCGCATCGGCTTGGGCAATCGCTCCATCCAAGCCGGTCAACAGGCGCGGATCACCCTCGTCGCACTCGTTGACCCCGGGTTGGCGTCGTTCCTTCTGCACAAACGTCATCCACGATTTTAGGGCGAGGTGGCGGAGTTCATCCGGACTCAAGCGGTCCAATTCAGCTTCAATTTCTACCAGGCTCATAGCGGCTTTAAGTCAGGCCCGGCGTCCCGGAAAGACAAGCAGCATTCCCCAAATCCTCGCCTAAGGAGACTGTTTGACCAGCGTCCAGCATTGCGGGTTGGTGGCCGTCCGCAAAGACCTTTCCGCGCTTGTCGAACTTGAGATTGCCGGCTACCTTGGCCGTTATGCAAATGTTCCATACGGAAATCGTCGTTGAAAAGGACGGCAAGCTTCACTTGGACCATGTGCCGTTTTCCGAAGGGGAGTCGGTGCATGTCTTCGTTTCATCCGCCACCCCAGCCACAAAGCAACCGCTCGAGGGGTCTGTGTTGAAATACGAGCAACCGCTTGCGCCGATCGCGGAGGAAGATTGGGACGCGACGAAATGATTGGGAAAGGCGCGACCGTCAAACTTTCCTCCCTGACGTTGAACGCGAATCAAGGGCCTTTTCAGTTAACCTGGGTCTTGATTTTCGAGCCCGCTTACAGTATTTTGGCATATGGCTCTTACTCTTGAAGCGGTCGAGCAAGAGGCGCTAGGTCTGCCCATCAGCGGACGCGCTTTGCTCGTGGAAAGGCTCCTGGCCAGCCTGGCGGGTGAAACAAACCCAAGCGTCGAGCGTGCGCACTTGGATGAAATCCGGAAGCGGCGCGCTGCCGTGTGCTCCGGCAAATCAAGCCTTGTCGATGGCACAGAAGGGCTCCGGGAAGTTCGAGCCGCCCTGAGGAAATGAGGTATCGCTTCGTTGACGAAGCGTTGGACGAGTTCATGGCGGCAGGTCGCTACTACAACCGGCAGGTGCCGGGGTTGGGCGACGCTTTTGTGGATGAAGTCGAAATCGGCATCGGGGCCATTCTCAACGGCCCTACCGTGTGGCGCGTGGTAGAGGATGACGTCCGGCGTTACCTCATCCGGCGTTTTCCTTACGGCATTTACTACACGATTGAAGACGACGTGATCGTGATTTGGGCGGTAGGGCATCTCCATCGCGACCCGGATTACTGGCAGCACCGTCGCGAGTAAGTCCCATGCCTCAGACCAGGGTCGCCCTTAATAGAATGCATCCCCTCGCCCGACTGGATCACCTCTACCTCTGGCATCCCTTCACACAGATGCGGGATTGGCTAAGGCGGGAGCCTCTGGTCATGGCAAAGGGCTCCGGCGCGGTGCTGGGCGACGCCCAGGGCCGCAAGTACCTGGATGCGAACTCCTCCATCTGGACCAATCTCCACGGCCATAATCACCCCGCCATCAATGCGGCGCTGAGCCGGCAGTTGAAGAAGATCGCCCACAGCTCGGCGCTGGGGCTCGCGAACGAACCCGCCAGCCGCCTGGCCGAACAACTGGTCAAGGCCGCGAACGCGCCCGTGGGGCAGGCATCCTGCCTGCCGGCAGGCAGGAGGCCTGCCCCACCGTACGGCCGGTTGAAAACCGGTATCAGAAAGGTCTTCTTTTCTGACGACGGTTCGACCGCGATCGAGGTTGCGCTCAAGCTGGCTTATGAGTTCGCTCGCCGCACCGGTCACAGCGCAAAGCCAAAGTTTCTCTCACTCCGCGGCGCGTATCATGGGGACAGCGTTGGCGCGGTGGCCCTGGGCCACATTGAGCTCTTTCACCGGGCCTACAAGGGTCTGCTGTTCAAAACCGACCAGGTAATGGCGCCTTACTGCTACCGATGTCCGTTCAATCGCGCGGCGCCCGAGCGGGCCGATGCGCGCGAATACCGGAAGTGCGGCTGGGAATGCCTGGACAAGTTCGAGCGGAAATTCGAGGCCCAGCGGAAGCAGGGCAATCCTTACGCGGCATTCGTGTTCGAGCCGTTGATACAAGGAGCGGCCGGCATGATACCTCAGCCCTCAGGCTGGCTGCGCCAGGCCGCCCAAATCGCTCGCGGCCACGGGGCGCTGTTGATTGCCGACGAAGTCATGACCGGCTTCGGCCGCACGGGGTCCCCTGCAGGCGCCTCGGGGTTGCCGGCTCGCGCTGCCTCAGCGGCCGCGGCCCCGTCCCTGTTTGCTTGCCATCACGAAGGGGTCCAGCCCGATTTTCTGGTGCTGGCCAAGGGCCTCACCGGGGGGTATCTGCCGATGGCTGCCACGCTCACCACGCAAGCCGTCTTCGACACCTTCCTGGGTGAGTACGGCGAATTCAAGACGTTCTTTCATGGCCACAGTTTCACGGGCAACCAACTTGGCGCTGCAGCCGCCCTGGCGAGCCTGAAACTCCTCGAAGGGGCCCAATCCATTCGCGCGCGATCGCAACTGGAGCAGACCCTGCGCCAGGAATTGCGCGCGCTCTGGAACCTGCCGAACGTGGGGGACATCCGGCAAGCCGGCCTGGTTGCCGGAATCGAGCTGGTCAAGGACTGGCGCACGCGCGAACCTTTCGACCTGCGCGAGGGCGCAGGCGTCCGCGTGTGCGAAGCCATGGCCAAACGAGGCGTCCTGACCCGGCCCGTGGGGAACGTCATCGTGCTGATGCCTCCCTATTGCACAACCCCCGGCCAGGCGCGCCGCATGGTCGCCGCCTTGTCCGAGGGGGTCCGGGAGATGCAAAAGGCCCTCAATCGGCGCTCATGAGGTGGAGCAGGGAACACCGAATCGTGAGGGCCAGCAGGTCATTGATGGCGTCCAGGACGATGAACCGGCGGACGTGGCCCCAGATTTCGGTCTCATAAGCGGCGCCGATGTGCAAGAGGAGAGAATCGAGCATTTCGCGGGTATCTTCACGGGCCAGGAGGCGCTCGAAGCCGCGCCGGGTTGCGGGCAGAGACACCTCCGCAATGTTGGTATGTTCGAGGGTTCCATCGAAGGCGAGGCGAAGCAGGACCCGCATTTCCTCCGAGGAAAGTCCGCCCTCGCCCGGGGTGGTGCGGTTGGTGGCGCGCTTGGAGAGGAGAAGGTAGAGTGCGCGGAACCGAATGCGCTTCTGCGCGGGCGGTTCGAGCCAGGGTTCCGGACGCAAGAGGCGCAGCACCATGGAGGCCGGTTCGGAGGCCTGGCTGAGAGGCCCCACGAGGGGCGTGCCGACGATCCGCTCGTCTTCCCACCAGCCCGGGATCTCGGCGAGCGAGCGCCGGGCTTCACGCGCCATCCGCCGGTCGAAGTCGCGCACCAGGCGCAGTTCTTTATGGAGGTAACTGTAAGTAAGCGGGGACAGCACCGCTTTGCGCAGACGCAAGGGGAGCGGCACCAAATCCGGAACCACGAGGCGGACCTCGAGCTTGCCGCCGTGATGCTCGAGGGCCGCGCGCATGCACAGCTCCCAGCAGCCTTCGATGTGGGGCAGGTTCTCATGCAGGTTCATGCCGGCGAGCAGTGAGACGGTGGCGGTGTGCGTGACCTCCCGAGTCAGCAGGGGCGTGAGTCCGTGACGGCTTGCCAGACGGTAGAGGAAGTCATACGGGGTGTCGCCGCCCTCGAGGGCTCGGCTGGCGTACCAAACGGTAAACTCGTTGAGGTCGCATTGCCAAAGGACCTGCTCCTCCTGCCGGCAAATCGAGCCCAGTCCGCTCTCATAGAGCGCGTAGGCATACGCGCTTCGGAGCAGCGCGCGGCCGCGCGGTCCTTTCCATTTCCCGTATTCCTGCTCGAGTTCCCAGGGTTTGAGCTGGGCCGAGCCCCAGCCAAAACATTCCGGGGCCACCCGGTGCAGGGCGGTGAAGGCGGAGACCCCCAACCGCGAGAGAATCTGCGGGGAAACCTCGTCAAAAAGCCTCGCCCAGCAGCGAAAGGAGCGCGCTCGTTCGTAGTCGGGTTCGCCATTGTCTTGGAACAGGAGCGGTTCCTCCGCCCGCACTCGCTCCATGACGGTCCGGGCGATTTGATCGAGCCCTTCCCAAATCGCCTGACCACGATCGTGACAGATGCGCCGGGGCCAGGCGGAGACTCGCCCGAGAACTTCGGCCGGCAGGTTGCCGCGGCCGATTTGCCCGAGGCAGCGGGCGAGCACCGCCCGCCAATCAAGGAGCCCGCTGTCCCGCATGAGTGAGTGGGGAACGCGGACCCCCAGAGAAAGAATGGCATCTTCCCAATCGGTCCGTGCGAAGGCGCCGATATTCCAGCGCGGCAAGCCCTCGTGGAAGGTCACCAGGCGCAAGTCGTATTTGATCAGCCAGAGGGCCGCGATAATCAGCAGTTCGGCAGCGCGTTCATCGCTCAGTTCCTGCCTCAGTGTCAGCTTCCAAGGCCGGACTGGCGGGTCCTCTCCGCGAGTGATGCCCGGAAAGGCCAACTCCGCTACGACGCTCGAGCGGACGAGGCGAAAACCTACGCTCCGAAGGAGGTGCCGGAGATCGGCATTTTCAATGTCGGCGCAGGTGCGCAAGCCGAATCTTTCGCAGAGCAAGTAGCGGAGGTAAACCGGCGCGCGCCGCTCAAAGATGGACTGCTGGCGGGGAGAGAGCGAGGCGAGGGCCGCTGGCGGCGCGGTGTGGGATAGCGGACAGAGCAGCGCTTTGGGGTAGGAACCAAGGAATCCTTCCACCCCCGGCCGCACGGAGTGCCACGCGGTCAGAATCAGGAGGGCGTCATAGTCGGCCGCTTCCTGCACCTCGCTCACCCCGCCCAACGAACTGGCCAGGCGGAAGACTCTTTCAAAGTGGGGGATTTCAGAACGCTGGGCGTTCGGGTCGGTCCCGCACCGATAGCGGTATTGCGCTTCCGCGGCCGGAAAGTGTCCGGAAATGACTCGGGCTTTTTCCAGCAATAACGCCTGGAACTCCGGCAAGGGGATGCGGGCGCGCGCCTCGGCGGGATTGAGCGAGAGGGATGAAGGAACCGGCCAACCGCAGGGGCGCCGAGGAGCGACCCCGGCCTCGGCCGGCTGCAACAAGCTCCGCCCCTGGGGCAGGGCAGTTGTCAATTTCGGAGGCGCTTCGTCCTCAGCGGACGGAGGCTCCTGCGCTTGGCACGCCGGTTCTATCTCCGCCGACTCAGTCCACAGGGCATTCACAAACTCTGACCTGTTTTACCACCAACCGTTTCCCATTTCAATCCCCCATTACGAGGAATCCGAGGAATGGCGCCGACCACCGCCCCGAAGCCTCCGGGTTGCGTCCTTTCGCCCGCCGGCTTCGGCAGGGCCAATTCATGAAAGGGGCGGGGGCGGCTTCGTCCCCGCTTCCTCTGCCCACGGGCTGCCAGGAAGCGGGGACGAAGCCGTCCCCGCCCCTGGCCCTGTGCGGCTTTGGGACCCTGCGGACAGTGATTTCGGAAGGTTGAACGACCAGCCTTCTCTAATCTCCTGGAGATGAGGACCTTAGTCTCCCCCTGAGCGTTTTCGTTTTCGGAGAGCGTTTTCGTTTTTGCTTGCATCGAGCCCCAGCTTGGGTATCTTACTTATATGTATGAGTAAGTCAGACCTCCAGCGCCTCTCCACCCTGGCCCTGCGCCAGCGCAAGGCCCGCCTGCTTCACACCCTCAAGCTGCCCCCCAACCTCCTGCACGCCTCCTTCCAGGAGCGTTTCCTCAAATGCGGCCGCCCCAACTGCCATTGCCGGCAGGGCGATAAACACGGCCCCTTCTTCTACCTCAGCCGGTGTTTGGCCAAACGCCAGCTGCGCTCCCTCCAACTCAAGCAACCCTCCCAAATCGCCCAAGGCCGCCAGGGCGTGGAGGACTACCGGGAGTATGTGGCCAGCCTGGAAGACCTCTGCTGGATCAACTGGGAACTTCTCCGCCGCGGCGAACCCTTCCCCATCGAGTGAACCGGCTCGCCCAGTTTCTCCAGTACACCGGAAAGGTCTTTGGGCTCAAAGGCCTGCTCCGCAGCGCGCGCGATGGCCGCTCCGCCCCGCGCATTCCGGTCCTGCCCCTGGTTGTGTGCCTGGTGCTGGGAGTAGTGATGCGCATCGGCAGCTACCTGGACTTGGCCGAACAAACCAAGAGCCGGCGGCGCTGGCGCCACCTCTGCGGCCTCAAGGGCCCGGTCAGCCATGACGTCTTCGGCTACGTCACCGAGCGCATGACGCCGGAGGACTGGCGCCAAAACCAGGCGCACGTGGCTAAGGAACTCAAGCGCAACAAGGCCCTGGAAAGTTGCAAGTGATCGGGGGAGATCTCTTTGCTTGCGGCGGGATTTCCGGTAGGCTTTTGGTTTGTCGAATCGGCAAGATTCCGGTGCGTGAGCAAAGAATTCATCAGGATCGGCGGGGCGCGTGAGCACAACCTCAAGAACCTCACGCTGAACATCCCTCGCGACAAGCTGGTGGTCATCACCGGCTTGAGCGGTTCGGGCAAATCCTCGCTCGCCTTCGACACCATCTACGCGGAAGGCCAGCGCAAGTATGTCGAATCCCTTTCGGCCTACGCGCGCCAGTTTCTGGACCAGATGCAGAAGCCGGACGTGGACTTCATCGAGGGGCTTTCGCCGGCCATCGCGATCGAGCAGCGCGGCTCCGGCTCGAGCCCGCGCTCCATCATTGCCACGACCACCGAGATCTACGATTACCTCCGTCTCCTGTTCGCGCACGTGGGCCGCCCCTACTGTCCCGAGACCGGCGTGCCCATCGTCCGGCAGACCACCAGTGACATCGTCGATAAGATTCTCGCCTTGCCGCCGCGCGCGCGCGTCATGCTGCTGGCCCCCGTGGTCCGCGCCCAGAAAGGCGAGTTCCGCGACGTCCTCGAGCGCCTCTCCCGCGAGGGCTTCGTTCGGGCGCGCGTCGACGGCCAATTGCTCGAACTGGCTAGTGGCGCGCGGATCAAGCTCGATCCCAAGGAAGGCCACACCATCGAAGCCGTCGTGGACCGCCTGGTCATTGATGAGAAAGTCCGCGTCCGCCTCAGCGACTCGGTCGAGACCGCGCTGCGCTGGGGCCAGGGCGTCCTGCTCGCCCTTCACCAGGAGCCCGACTCCTCGCGCGCCACCGAATCCGCGTGGATCGAGACCCTTCATTCCAACCGCAACCTCAGTCCTGCCACCGGCAAGAGCTACGAGCCGCTCACCCCGAAGCACTTCTCTTTCAACGCTCCGCTGGGCGCCTGCCCGGTCTGCCACGGTCTGGGCCAGAAAATGGTCTTCGACCCCGCGCTCATCGTGCCCGACCCGGAAAAGTCGCTCGAACAGGGCGCCATCATCCCCTGGCGGCGCGGGGGCAAACGCATGGTGGCCTATTACAAGGCCCTGCTGCGCGGCGTCGCCACCCACTACCAGCACGCTCTGGAAATCCCTTACCAGACCCTGCCCGAGGACTTCAAGACCGTCCTGCTCCACGGCTCGGGCGAGACCGAAATCAGGTTTAACTTCTGGCGCGCGGGCAAAATGAGCGTGGTCACACGGCCCTTCGAGGGTGTCATTCCCAACGTCGAGCGTCTCTACGCCGAAAGCGAAAGCGAATTCACGCGCAACCGCCTCAAGGGCTTCATGAGCCCCCAGTTCTGCGATGCCTGCAACGGGCGCCGGCTCAAACCGGAGATCCTCGCCGTCAGGGTGGGCGGGCAGAGCCCCCTCGTGCAGGGACGTCCGGCCCTCGAGACCAACGCCGGCCGGGTGAACCCTCTCCCCCTGCCAGGGCTGTCCATCATGGACGTCTGCGCGCTCTCGGTCGAGCAAGCCGACGTCTTCTTTGCCGGCCTCAAGCTGAGCGATTTCGAGGAGAAGATCGCCCGGGACATTATCAAGGAAATTCGCGCCCGGCTGGGCTTCCTCAAGAACGTCGGCCTGGGCTACCTGACCCTTGACCGGGAGAGCGGCACGCTCAGCGGCGGAGAGGCCCAGCGCATCCGGCTGGCCACGCAGATCGGCGCCGGCCTGGTGGGCGTGCTCTACATCCTGGACGAGCCCAGCATCGGCCTCCACCAGCGCGACAACGAGCGACTCCTGCGCACCCTCGAGGGCCTCCGCGACCTCGGCAACTCGGTCCTGGTGGTCGAGCACGATGCCGAGACCATCCGCCGCGCTGATTACATCCTGGACCTCGGCCCGGGCGCCGGCGTCCATGGCGGCGAACTGGTCGCCGCCGGCACCCTCCCGCAGCTCCTCGCCCACCCAGGCTCTCTAACCGCCAAGTACCTCAACGGCCAGCTCGCCATCGCCGTCCCCAGCCGGCGGGTCAAACCTTCCGAGGAACGCGGCTGGCTCGAGGTCCTCGGCGCCTCCCAGAACAACCTCAAAGACATCGACGCTCGCATCCCTTTGGGCGCCCTCACCTGTGTCACCGGCGTCAGCGGCTCCGGCAAGAGCACGCTCGTGGACGACATCCTCCGGCGAGCCCTGTTCCGGAAATTCGTCGGCTCGAAGGAACGGCCCGGAGCCCACCGCGCCCTCAAGGGCTTCGAGCGCCTCGACAAGGTCATCGTCATCGACCAGACCCCCATAGGACGCACGCCGCGCAGCAATCCGGCCACCTATACCGGCATGTTCAACCATATCCGCGACCTCTTCGCGCGCCTGCCCGCCGCCCGGATTCGCGGCTACGGCTCCGGCCGCTTCAGTTTCAACGTCAAAGGGGGTCGTTGCGAAAAGTGCCAGGGCGACGGCCTCATCAAGATTGAAATGCATTTCCTGCCCCCGGTCTATGTCACCTGCGAGGCCTGCAACGGCCGCCGTTACAATCGCGAAACCCTCGAAATCAACTACAAAGGCAAAAACATCGCTGATGTCCTCGATATGACCGTCGACGAGGCGGTCGCCTTCTTCCGGGCGGTCCCGCGGATTTCCGAGCCGCTGGCCACGCTGGCCGAGGTCGGGCTCGGCTACATTCGCCTGGGCCAGTCGGCCACCACCCTCAGCGGCGGCGAAGCCCAGCGCGTCAAACTCGCCGCCGAACTGGGCCGCAGAGCCACCGGCCATACCCTCTATATCCTCGACGAGCCCACGACTGGCCTCCACTTCCACGACGTCGCCAAACTCCTCGAAGTCCTCTTCAAGCTCCGCGCCTCCGGCAATACGCTGCTCGTCATCGAGCACAACCTCGAGGTCATCAAAACCGCCGATTGGATTATCGATCTCGGCCCCGAAGGCGGCGATGCCGGAGGCCACATCGTGGCCCAAGGCCCTCCCGAAACGGTCGCCAACACCCCCGCCAGCCATACCGGCCGTTTCCTCAGCCGCATCCTGCAAGCATGACCGGGCATCCCGAAGTACTGAAATCCCCGCTGAAGTGAGAGGCGCTTGCAATCGCGCGGGACGCCATTTAGTCTTTATTCCATGAGCAGCAAAGCCCAGGCCGTCCTTCGCGAATTCAACAGCCTGCCGCCGGTCGAACAGATGGCGGTCTATGAAGCGATCGCCCGCAAGGTGACCCCTGCGGACTATGGGCCGCTGTCAGATGAAGACCTGACCGCAATCGCCGCCGAGACGTTTGCGCTGTTGGACGAGGAGGAAGGCCGTGCCCAGCGAACTGTAGGAGCCGACGTAAGGAGGCTCACTTTTTAAGCAGAGCGGAGATCAGAGCCTCCTCACGTCGGCTCCTACAGAATCCTGAATCGGCCATACCTGCAGCGCGTGCGCTCATAATCTTAATCTTAATCTTAATCTCCCGTTGCGGTTAGTCTGCGCCTTGCAGCGCGTGCGCTTTTATGAAAATTGCATTATTTGGCATTCCCGACATCAAGACGGGCAAACACAATTTGAAAGACCCTCGGCTCGACCAGGCCCATGCCCTGGTCGAGGCCGACAAAGAAACTCAGGCCCAGGTGGATGTCATCGGGCCGGACGAGTGGCTGGATGCGGACGTGATCCTCGCGTCGCGAGAGAGCAAGGCGGACCTGATCCTCAAAGACCTGGAATTCGTCGAGACGCGGCTGGGACGCGACCCGCAGCCCGAGGAGCGAATCGTGCTCGAGAAGATCCAGGCGCGGCTGGAAAGCGAGCAGTTCGTTCGAGAAGCCGGGCTGCCGGCTGCTGAGCTCCAGGCCGTTGCCGCCCACAGCTTTTGCACCGCCAAACCGATTGTGGTGGCGGCGGCCGAGGAACTGCGGCAGCCCGAGACGCTGCTCCTGCGGGCCTTTGCCGAAGGCGGCTACATCTGTTTTCTAACCGTCGGCGGCAAGGAAAACCGCGCCTGGCCGATCCGCCAGGGGACGACCGCCTGGGAAGCTGCCGGCTCGATTCACAGCGATATGCAGAAAGGCTTCATCCGCGCCGAGATCATGAGCTTCGCCGATTTCATCGCCGCCGGCGGCGAGACCCAGGCCAAGCGCGCCGGCAAACTGCGGCTCGAGACCAAACAGTACCTCGTCCGCGATTACGACCTCGTCAACTTTCGCTTCAACAAATGAGCGGGGCGACGGTTCGCCTCAGAATAAACTGGACAAGACGATGCCGGGACCTCGGCGGCTCCCAAGTCGAGAACGAGGCGCGCCCCCCAAACCTCTTCTCTGGGTTCTTTGCGGCTATTCCGTTAGCAGATTAGCGGTTCCGCCCGGCTTTTTCCGGAGCACCATCGCCACATTATCCGCCAACCCGAAGGTCCCCAAGGCCAGCTCGGCCAGGCGGTAGAGGCCCTTCAGGGGCTTGAGCCAGCGGTTCTGCTTCCAGGCGCTCGTGCGCTTGAGCAACGCCGCCCGCTCCACGTTCGAGACCTCCGCGCCGCGCCGCCGCCAATCCTGCCAGATTACTACCGGGTTGAAGTGCATGAAGCGCGTTTCGACCACAAAAAACCGCTCTTCCACCAGCCGCCTGAGCGTCGCCTGGGTGAAATAATTCAGGTGCTGGGGATAAACATAGCGCCAGCGCGCCCCCAGCAGGCGCATCGCCAGCGAACGCAGGTTCGGCACCAGCACGAAGCAGACTCCGTCGGGCTTCAGCGCCGGCCAGGCCCGTTCGAGAAACGAACGCGGCTCCGCCAGGTGTTCGAGCACCGCCCAGAACGAGACCGCCTCGAACTGCCTGCCCCCGAAATCCTGGCCCGGAAAATCGCCTCGCACCACGGGAATCCCGCGCGACTCCGCATAATCCAATGGCGCGCCGCTCACGTCGGTTCCAAAGACTTCATAATCCCCCGGAAAGCGGCCCTTGAGGTGAAACAGGAACGCCCCCGACGAGCAACCGACGTCGAGCACCCTCCCCCTGCGGCAATGTTTTCGGAACAGGCGCAACTCCCGCTCGAAGCGCTCCGGGGCGTAATCGCCCTCGAGCTTCGCCGCCGAAAGATAATACTCCGTGCCAACCTGTTCATAGTATCGGCCCGAGGCGAACGCGGCGGGCACAGGAGCCGCATAGACCATCGAGCAGCGCGCGCAGCGCGCCAGCCGCAGGTCCGCCTTCTGCAGCCACCCTGGCCCCTCAGCCGCCCCGCAGACCGGGCAACCCCTGCCAGGAAGCGCGCCGGGCGCATCAACTGCGGAGTGCGGAGTGCGGAGTGCGGAGTCCGGCGAGGGGAGCGCGGAGGGTGAGGTCCTGTCCCCAGGCGTGCCGGGCTGCTCCGAAGATTTCATTTGTCTTGCCGCTCCCAGAGTTATAGAAGGAGTCCTGAACGGTCACAAATCCTTTCCGAGATGAAGTTTCTGGCCGGCCTCAAAGCCTGGTGGAACGGCGCCGCCGAACCGGCGCATCTGCGCTATGGCAAACTCGGCGAACGCGCCGCCAGGCGGCATCTCAAGCGCCGGGGCCTCAAATTCCTCACCGCCAACTTCCGCACCGAGCGCGGCGAGATCGACCTCGTCTTCCGAGAGCGCGACTGCCTGGTCTTCGTCGAGGTCAAAACGCGTTCATCCGAGGAATGGGGGCGCCCGGCCTCGGCCGTCGATGGCGAGCGTCGCCGCCGGCTGACCCGCGCGGGGCTTGACTACCTGAACCTGCTCCACCGGCCGGCCGTAAAAGTCCGCTTCGACATCGTGGAAGTGCTTCTGGCCGACGGTGCGGTGAAAGAAATACGCCACTTGCCCAACGCTTTCCCCATGGAACGGCCTTATCGCTATGGTTAAAAATGTTGACATCCTCCGGGAACTTGTCTAACCTCGGTGTTGTGCAGATATTCCACATTCTGCGTTGCCGGGTCCTTGCGGACTTGCGAATTCCGCGATTCCATGTTGCCTGCCATGTCAAATTCACGCCGTCACCTCCGTCCTGCCTTTCGGATTGACTTGGCATTCACCCTGATTGAACTGCTGGTTGTCATTGCCATCATTGCGATCCTCGCCGCGATGCTCTTGCCCGCCCTCGCCAAGTCCAAGGCCAAAGCGGCCCAGGCGCGGTGTCTGAGCAACCAAAAGCAACTCTCCTACGGAATGCTGATGTACACTATGGACAACCGCGATTATTTCCCGGGGTCCGCCTCGAGAAACACTTACGGCTACGAAAAAGAGGACTGGATCTATTGGCGTCTCGGCGCGACTTATCCGCCCGTCACCCAGAGTCCGATCGTCACGGGCACCGGCGCGGCCAGCACCAACCTGTTTCGCTGCCCGATGGACAGGGTTGACAGCGAGCGAATCGCAGAGAATACGGACGG
>Ga0209415_10013815_pt1 | contig 13259 bp, 11 predicted proteins | sample PeaSoiSIISIP2007_FD_187696 | JGI IMG/M metagenome (GOLD analysis project Ga0209415, IMG submission 187696) | Peat soil microbial communities from Weissenstadt, Germany - SII-SIP-2007 (SPAdes) (version 2) | ecosystem: Environmental > Terrestrial > Soil > Wetlands > Peat | place: Germany... | reverse complement strand
CACGCCAAGTGCGTGCTGGTCGTGCGCCGCGAGGGCGACGGCGTGCGCAACTACGTGCACATCGGCACCGGCAACTACCACTCCACCACCGCCCGCCTGTACACCGACTTCGGGCTGTTCACCACCGATGAGCAGGTGGGCGCGGACGTGACCGACATGTTCAACTACCTCACCGGCTACGGCCGGCCGCTGCACTACCGCAAGGTGCTGATCGCTCCCGCCCAGCTGCGCGACGGGCTGCTGGAGCAGATCGAGCGCACGGTGGCCGCCCACTCCGAGGAGCACCCGGCGCGGATCGCGATGAAGATGAACGCGCTGGTGGACGGCCGCTGCATCCGCGCGCTGTACGCCGCCTCGCAGGCGGGCGTGCGGATCGATCTGAACGTGCGCGGCATCTGCTGCCTGCGCCCCGGGCTGCCCGGCATCTCGGAGAACATCCGCGTCGTCTCGATCGTCGGACGCCTGCTCGAGCACTCGCGCGTGTACTGCTTCGAACGGCACGGCACCCACACCATCTACATCGCCTCGGCCGACCTGATGCCGCGCAACCTCGACCACCGCGTCGAGCTGGCGGTGCCGGTCGAGACGCCGGAGCTGCGCGCGGAGCTGCTGGACACCCTCGAGCGCGCCTTCGCCGACAACCAGTCCTCGTGGGACCTGGGCTCAGACGGCGTCTGGTTCAGGCGCTCGCCGGGGCCGGGCGAGGCCCCGCGCAACCTGCAGCTGGAGCTGATCGAGCTGCACGCCCGGCGCGCCGCCGAGGACCGCCCCGGCGAGCGCGAGACCGCCGGCCTGCCGGGTTGAGCCCTGCGCCAAGAACCCGCCGGCGCCGACGAGCCATTCGCCGCCGCGCCGGGCAGCACGGCGCGGCGCGCGGAAGCCCTCACCCGGCGGTGACCGCCAGGCCGTCCAGCGTTTGCTCGAGATCGTCCACCGACTGGTAGTCCAGCCCCAGCAGGTGGTCGTGGCGGTGACGCACCACGCCCTCCTCGTCGATCACGATCGCCGCGCGCTTGGTGGCACCGAGACGCGGCGCGAAGGCGCTGTATGCCCTGGCCACCGACTTGTCCTCGTCGGCCAGCAGCGGCACGTTGAGACCGTGCTTGGCGGCGAACGCCTCGTGGGAGTCGAGGCTCTGCGAGGAGATGCCCACGACGGTGGCGTCCAGCGCCGCGAAGTCCTCCGCGCGGTCGCGGTAGCTGCAGAACTGCTTGGTGCAGACCATCGTGTTGTCGCCCGGGTAGAACAGCAGCACCACCCGCTCGCCGCGGTGCTCTGAGAGCTTGAACGGCCCGTCGGTGCCGGGCAGCTCGAAATCCGGCGCCGACTCGCCGACCCGTGGAGTCCTTGCCATGTTCGCTTCCTTCCGCTCGTAGAAGTACCGAGCTTCAGGATAACAGCCAATTTCGATCGCGTATCGGCTATATCGTGGCCGCGCGCGATGCGCCAGAACAACGGCGCGTGCGCCCAACGACCACAGCCAGACGGGCACGCTGGAGCTGTTCTCGATAGGCGGATAAACCCGCAGTCCCCCCGCGCTAGCCTCGTTGCATGGAGGGATCGCTCGCCGGTCAGCTGCTGCTCGCCTCGCCCGCGCTGCTGGACCCCAACTTCCAGCGCACCGTGCTGCTGGTGGGCGCCCACTCCGAGGACGGTGCGATGGGCGTGGTGCTCAACCGCCCCTCGCAAGTCACCGTGGGCGAAGCCGTCCCACAGCTGGAGCCGGCTGTCGATCAGCAGACGCAGATCTACCTCGGCGGCCCCGTGCAGCCGGACTCGATCGTCCTGCTCGGCGAGTTCCTGGACCCCTCCCCCGCGGGCCTGCTAGTGCTCGGGCGGATCGGCTTCCCCGCGCCGGAGACCGACATCGAGGAGCTTGCCGCGGCCACCGCGCGTCGGCGCGTGTACGCAGGCTATGCAGGCTGGGGCGAGGGACAGCTCGACGCCGAGCTGCAGCAGGGCGACTGGATTCCCCACCCCGCCCAGCCCAACGACGTCTTCACCGAATCCCCCGCGGACCTCTGGGGGGCGGTGCTGGAGCGCAAGGGCGGCAGCTACGCGCTGCTCGCGCGGATGCCGCTGGATCCGAGCGTGAATTGACGACCTGCCCCCGCGCGGATCGCCCCGATGGCGGGGGCGGGGGTGGGGGCGGGCACTCTCACACGACGACCTCCCCCTCCGCGCGCGGAGCCTTCTAAGCTCTCAGCCTGTGCTCAAGCTCGCCCGCTGGTCCACGACCCACCGCCTGTACGTCGTCCTTGGCTGGATCGCCCTGCTCATCGCCGTCAATGCGGTGGCGCAGTCGGCGGGCACGTCCTACTCGAACAACTTCACGCTGCCGGGCTCGGACTCCCAGCACGCCGCGGACCTCCTGAAGTCGAGCTTCCCGGCGCAGGCCGGCGACCGCGACACGATCGTCTTCCGCGTGGCCTCGGGCACCGTCATGGACCCGGCGGTGCGCGCGCGCATGAGCAGGACCTTCGGCGAAGTGGCGCGACTGCCGCACGTGGCGGGGGTCGTCAGCCCCTACTCCGGCGCCACGGCCGGACAGACGATCTCCAAGAACGGCCAGATCGCCTTCGCCACGGTGCTGTTCGACGAGAAGGCCAACGAACTGCCCGCCTCCGCGCCCAAGCGCGTCGTCGCGGTTGCCACCGCGGCCCGGCAGCCGGGGCTGCAGGTGGAGCTCGGCGGCCAGGCGATCGAGGTCACCCAGAAGCAGGGCTTCGGGCTGTCCACCGCGGTCGGCCTGCTCGCCGCGATCATCGTGCTGCTGATCACCTTCGGATCGGTCGTCGCGATGGGCCTGCCGATCCTCACCGCGCTGTTTGGACTCGGTACGGGGCTTGGCATGATCGCGCTGTTCACCCACCTGGTGGACACCCCCAACTTCTCCTCCGAGCTGGCGGCCATGATCGGGCTGGGCGTGGGGATCGACTACTCGCTGTTCATCCTCACTCGCTTCCGCGAGGCCTACGCCGGCCCCGGACCCACCGCGGGGCAGGTCCGGGAGTCGGTCGTGCAGGCGATGGACACGGCCGGGCGCGCCGTGCTGTTCGCGGGCTGCACGGTCGTGATCGCCCTGCTGGGCATGATGCTGCTCGGCGTCAGCTTCCTCTACGGCGTGGCGATCTCGGCCTCGATCGGCGTGCTGATGGTGATGCTCGGCTCGCTGACCCTGCTGCCGGCGCTGCTCACCTTCGCCGGCCCGCGCCTGGTGGCACCGGGCTGGCGAGCCCGGCGACGGGGCGAGTCCACACGGGCCGCGGGCGGCGGCGCGTGGCTGCGCTGGAGCCGCTTCGTGCAGAGCCGCCCCTGGACGATCGCCGTCGCCTCGACGCTCGTGATGCTGGCGATCGCCGGCCCCGCGCTCGCGCTGCGCCTGGGCTCCAGCGATGCCAGCAGCGATCCCAAGAGCTTCACCGCCCACAACGCCTATGAGCTGCTGGCGCAGGGCTTTGGCAAGGGCTTCAACGGTCCGCTGCAGGTCGTGGTGGCGCTCCCCCACCTGATGCAGGTATCCGTTACGGGGTCGAGTGGATCAGGCGCCACATCGCTGAAGGCAACTCCTGTGCCACCTGGTGGTCCCGCCGCGACGGCCGCCCTCAGCAGCCTGCGCACGGCACTCGCCGCCACCCCTGGCGTCGTCTCGGTGACACCCCCGCGCCTGAACCCCACCGGTCAGGTGGCCACAATCTCGGTCTACCCCCGCTCCGCGCCGCAGGACTACGCCACCAGCCAACTGGTCTCCCACCTGCGTGATGAGGTCATCCCGCCGCTGGCCGCGCAGCAGCACATGCACGTTTACGTCGGCGGCGTCACGGCCGGCAGCGTGGACTTCTCCATCACCCTCGGCCACAAGCTGCCGCTGTTCATCGGCGTCGTCGTACTGCTCTCCGCGCTGCTCCTGATGGTCGTCTTCCGCTCGCTGGTGATCCCCCTGCAGGCCGCCCTCATGAACCTGCTCAGCATCGGCGCCTCGCTCGGCGTGATCGTCGTGATCTTCCAGTGGGACTGGCTCGACGGGGTGATGAACATCAGCAAGGGTCCGATCGAGTCGTTCATCCCGGTGATGCTGTTCGCGATCGTCTTCGGCCTGTCGATGGACTACGAGGTGTTCCTCGTCTCGCGCATCCACGAGCAGTGGGCGCGAGGCCGGGACGCCAGGGCCGCCGTCGGTGAGGGCCTGGCGCTGACCGGCCGCGTCGTGACGGCCGCCGCCGCGATCATGATCTGCGTATTCCTGTCCTTCATGCTCGGCGAAAACCGCGTCATCAAGGAGTTCGGCCTCAGCCTCGCCTCCGCGGTGTTCCTCGACGCCGTCGTCGTGCGCTGCCTGCTGCTGCCCGCGGTGCTCAGCATCCTCGGCGAGCGCACCTGGCAGATCCCGGCCTGGCTGGATCGCGTGCTGCCGCGCCTGAACGTCGAGGGCGCCACCGTCAGCGCCGGTGCCGGGGCCGCTGGAACGCTCCCCTCCTCGTCCGCAGGCGCGGCACCCAACGGAGCTGGTGCGACGGGAGAGTCCGCAGGCAACGGACGCGTTCCTCAGGGCGTTGGCGCCGCAGAGGGAGCAGAGGACTGACACGCCGCTGGGGAGGGTCGCTGGTCCTCCTGCTCTGCGCGCTGCTGGGCGGCGCCCCGTCAGTCGCCAACGCTCGCTCCACAGCGCTGCTCCTGTTCGTCCCGGGGACGCCCTCTGCCGTCGAGTCCGAGCTGGCCTCGCTGCCCAGCTTCTCGACAGGTCTCCTCAGCGCCACGCAGGGCAGCTACACCTCGGCCCAGCTGCTGCTTGACGTCACCCAGGGTGCGCGGGTCTCCTATTCCTCCTATTCCCCCCAGCATCCGCCGGCGCTGTCGCTCGTGCGTCATCAGGTCCTTCCCTGGTCCCAAGTGCTGGCCCGCGCCCACGGCGCCCCGCAGATCCTCAAACCGGGTCTGCTCGCCGCTTCGATTTCAGGCGGCGCGGCCTACGCGGGCCTCACGGGGGATGGTCATGAGGACGGCACGGTGGGCGCCGACCGCGGCGGGCACGTGGCCACAGTCTCGCTCGGACCCGCTGCGACGCTGCCTGCGCGGATCGCGCGCCTGGGCTCTCAGAGCAGTCTGGTGGTGGCCGACCTGCCGGCCGGCCCCGCCGGCTATGCCGACCTGCGTGCCCTGAGCACCACGCGTCCGTCCGGCGAGCTGCTGATCGTGCTGCCCCGTGTTGGCCCAGCGCCCGGCAACGAACTGCTGTGGGTCGGCCTCGCGGGGCTGGGCGGGGGCCGGACGCTCACCTCGCAGACCACCAACCAGCGCGGGCTGGTCAGCACCGTCGATCTGGCCCCCACCATCCTTCGCCATCTCGGCCTGCCCGTCCCGAGCGCGATGCGCGGCAAGCCGATCACGCTCGACGGCACCTTCGACGGTTCCCACCTGCGCTCGTTGAGAGCCCGTCTGCTGATCGTCTATCCACGGCGGCTGCCCGCGCTGGCGTGCCTGCTCGGCGTGTGGGCGCTGCTGGCGCTCGTCGTGTCGCTGCTCCCGCTCGACGCCCCGACGCGCCGGCGTGCCCGCGCGTGGGTGGTGCGCGTGGGGGCACTGGCGCTGCTGTGGACCCCGGTCGCCGAGCTTCTCCCGGCGGCGCTGGAGCCCGCGCGGGGCCTCGAATACGCGCTGCTCGTGCTCCTCTGCTTCTCACTGGGCGCGCTCACCGATCGGCTGCTGCCGTGGCCGCGCGCGCCGCTTGCCCCGGCGGTCGCGGCGGTGGTGGCGCTCACCGCCGACGCCCTGGCGGGCACGCAGCTGCTGGTGCGCTCGCTGCTCGGTCCCGATCCGGCCCTCGGGGTGCGCTTCTACGGCATCGGCAACGAGCTGAAGTCGGGCCTTGCGGTGCTTGTGTTCGCTGCCGTGGCAGCCGCGCTGTATCCGCTCGCGCGTGGGAGCGCCCGGCGCCGTGGGCCTGCCGGCGCGGAGAGTGCCACCGTGGCCCTCCCACCGCCGGGTCCCGACTCCATCGAGCTGCGCCGGGCGGCGGTGACGATGGCGCTGGCCGGCATCGCGCTGGCGGTGGTCGAGGGCTCGGCGCGCATCGGCGCCGGCGTCGGCGGCGTGATCCTCGTCAGCGCGGGCACGGCGGTGGCCACGGTGCTGCTGCTTCCCGGTCTGCTGACGCGCCGCCGCGCGCTGGTGGTGCTCATCAGCCCCGTGGTGGCGCTCGTGGCGCTGGCCGCGCTCGACCTGCTCACCGCGCACGGCGGCGGCCACTACACCGGCTCGATCCTGCACGCCCGCTCGGCCGGCGACATCCGCGACATCATCGTGCGCCGCTACGGCGCCGCGTGGGACGAGCTGAAGCACGGCGCGATGCCGCTCGCCACCGCGCTCGCGCTGGTGGCCGCGCTCGTTGGTGTGCGCCGCCGCAAGCGCCTGCTCGCGCCGGTCGACGGCGACCCAGTCTGGCTCGCCGCGCTCGCCGGCGGGCTCACCGCGGGCATCGTGGGGGCGGTCACCGAGGACTCCGGCCCGGTGCTGCTCCTCGTCGCCGTCTTCGCGCTCGCCTGCCTGCTGGGCTATTTGTGGAGCCGCCCGCCCGCACGCCCGAGTGAGCCCGAACAACCACGGACCATGCGATCCACAAGGCCCGCAGCCAGACCCGAGGGATCTCAGCGGGTAGTACGGGTCGTTCGGTAGGATGGGAGCGCGATGAAGTCGGAGGATCCTCGTTTCGATTCCCGTGCACGGGCTCGGGAGAAGCAGGCGTCCCGTGTTGCGGACGAGCGTGATCTGCGCTCGGGTCGGAAGACCGCTGAGCAGTTGCGATCCGAGAACGAGGCGCTTGCGCCGTTTGCGGGGTCCGCGCGGGTCGATCTTTCCGCATCACGGTCGCTCGGGTAGTCCTCGGTGATCGCGAAGCCGCCCCTCCGGCACGAGGAGGTGCTATTGGTTCTTTCAAAGACGGGGCCGGGCGCGAGGTCGCCGTGTGGGTCATGCACCCGGAGCGCTGCATGGAGAGCCGAATCTACAACGCCCAGATCCTGCGCAAGACGGACGCGCTTGCGATGCGCCAGCTTGGAGCGTCGATCGCCTGCGCACGAGAATGGTCGCGGTACCTGCTCGATGAGGACTCCTCTCCGGAGAGAGTCAGAGCGGTGCTTCGCATCAACGAGCGGATCTTCCGCAAGTGCGTGCGCGACCTCCATTTCCGCGCCGCCGAGCTTGGTTTGGGCATCGATCCCTTTGAGGCCGTGCTCGCTGAGCATCCCGCGCTGCCGGTGCGGTTCCGTGAGAGACGCTATCCGCAGATGCGCCAGCAGCTCGATGATCGACGCGCGAGCTTGCCGACGGAGTCCAGATCACGGCGGGGATAGCTGAGTGCACGGGCTTCACCGGCGCCATCTCACGCCGCCGCGCACTCCCGGCAAGCGCCATGCAGCACGATCTCGTGCTCGGACACCGCCAGGGGCACTCTCGCGCTGAGCTCGTCGATCGCCCGCTCCAGGGCCTCGTCGGCGAAGGGCATCACCAGCCCGCAGCTGTCGCACACCAGGTGGTGGTGGTGCTCGGAGTGCTCGTGCACCCGCTCGTAGCGCACCATCGCCTGGCCGGTCTCCACGCGCTGCACCAGGCGCAGGCGCTCCAGCTCGTCGAGGATGCGGTACACGCTCGCACGGCTCACCGCCCGCCGGCGCCCTGTGCGCGGGGAGTCCTCGCGCAGCGCGTCCTCGATCTCGACCGCCGTCAGCGCGCAGCTCTGGCGATCGAGCAGCTCCAGCACCGCGCGCCGCGCCCCGCCGCGCTTGTGACCGGCGGCGCTCAGCGTCGCCTCGGCGCGCTCGACCCACGTGTCGCCCTCCTGCGCCCGCCGGCTCGCGTGTGCGTGCGCGTGGTGCGACGACGCCGCGGGCTCTGCGGCTGCACGACTCACAGGGTGCTCCTCACCGACAGGATGGTAGAGGCGGCGTAGGTCCCGACCGCGAGCGCCACGATCGCACTCGATGGAGGCAGCCCGGGCACCGCGTAGCTCAGCGCGAGCCCGCCCCACATCGCCCCCACTCCCAGCAGTCCGGCAAGCGCTATCCCAGCAAACGGGTTCCCTGCGATGCGGTGGGCGGCAGCGGCCGGCGCGGTCAGCAGCCCGAGCAGCAGCAGCGCTCCCACGGCCTGTGTGGCCTCGGCTGCGACGACCCCCAGCAGCGCGAGGAACCCGACCCCCAAGAGGCGCGTGGGCACCCCGCGCGCGCCCGCCACCTCGGGCGAGATCGAGGCAAACAGCAGTGGCCGCGCGATCGCCAGCGTACCCACCACGGCCCCCAGCCCCACCACCGCAGCCAGGCGCGCTTCGCCCGCACCCAGCCCGAAGATCGACCCGAACAGGGTGCGCGCGGCCTGGATGCCCGAGCTCCCGGCGGAGCTCATGCTGAAGAGCGTCAGGAAGAACACGCCCAGCGCGAGGATGAAGGTGAAGATGGCGCCGATCGCCGTGTCGTCGGCCGGCTGCGAGCCGGCCGTTCCGCCGCCTCCCGCGAACGAGCGCCGGCCGAGCAGCCCCATCCCCGCGCCGACGGCGATGGTGGCGGCGAACAGCCCGATGCGCTCGTCGATGCCCGCCGCGGCGGCTGCCAGCGCCGCGGGGAACGCCACGTGGCTGAGCGCATCCCCGGCGAACACCTGACCGCGCAGCACCACGAACCAGCCGCTCACTCCGCACGCCAGCGCGATGAACGTGCCGGCCAGCAGCGCGTTGCGCATGAACTCCTGGGAGAGCATCAGGCGATCACCCCCTGCGGCGGCGGGGACTCCACGAGAGGAGCGCGCCCCGCCATGCCGCCGGCGCCGTGCCTGCTCCGCACGCCCACCACGACCCGCACGGCCACATACACCCCGAAGGAGATCGTCGTGATGAAGAACCCCGCCGGATACACCGAGAAGTAAGCCACTCCCAGCCCCACCCACACCACCGCCAGTCCCAGCGCGACGGTCAACAGCAGGCTGAGCCCCGGGCGCGCAGTGATCGCCTGGGCGCTCGCGGCCGGCATCAGCAGCAGCGCGAACACCAGCAGCACACCGGTGACCTGGCTGGTCTCGGCCACCGCCAACCCGAGCAGCACCAGGAAGAGCACCGACACACGTCGTGCAGGCACACCCCGGGCGCTCGCCACGTCGGCGTCGACCGAGGCGAACAGCAGCGGCCTGCCCAGCGCGAGCAGCCCCGCCAGCGTCCCCACCGCGACGGCCGCGAGCACCAGCACCTGGCTGTCGGAGATGCCCACCACGGTGCCGAACAGCAGGTTCTCCAGGTCGCCGAGCACGCCGCCGTAGAGGCTCAGGAACAGGTACCCGCTCGCCAGCGCCAGCGCCTGCACGCAGCCGATCAGCGCCGACTGCTCGCTCAGCGAGCGCCGTCCCGGACCGGAGAGCCGGCCGATCGCCACGCCGCCGGCGGCGCAGAAGGCGAAGTACCCCCACGTCGCCGGCACCCCGATCAGGGCGGCGCCGCTGGCGCCCGGGAACGCCATCAGCGACAGCGTGTGTCCGGCGAACGCCTCGCGCCGCAGCACCATGAACCACCCCAAGAGCCCCGCCATCACGGCCACGATGCTCCCCGCCACCAGCGCGTTGACCATGAAGTGGTATTCGAGCACCTCGCTCGCGTCGCGCGCCAGGTTCCAGCTCAGCTGGGGGTTTGCGAGGTCAGCTGTCATGAGCGTGCGCGTGGTCGTGGGCATGGCGGTCGTGATGGTGCGCGGGCGCCTCGGGCTGGCCCACCACCACCAGCCGCCCGTCGGAGGCGCGCAGCACCTCGACCGGCAGCCCATACAGCCCGCTCAGCGTCTCACCCGTAATGACCTCATCCACCGGCCCCTCCACCGCGTGCCCCGCGGCGAGATACACAACCCGGTCGAGGTATGGCAGCAGCGGGTTGACGTCGTGGGCCACCAGCAGCACGGTGACGCCCGCGCCGCGGCAGATGTCGTGCACGAGCGCGGCCACCACTGCCTGGTTTGGGAGATCCAGGCTGTCGAGCGGCTCGTCCAGCAGCAGCAACTCAGGCCGGCGCACCAGCGCCTGGGCGATCAGCAGCCGCTGCTGCTCGCCGCCCGAAAGTTCGCCGATCGGGCGCTGCGCGTATGCGCTCGCGCCGACCATCTCAACTGCCTCGGCAATTCGCTCCCGCACGCCCTTCGGGGTTCTGAGCGAAACCCCCCAACGGTCTCCGTCGAGCCCCAGCCTGACGATGTCGCTGCCGCGCAGGCGCGTGCCCGAATCGAACGAGCGTCGCTGAGGCAGATATCCGATTGCCCGGTTGGCCTCGCCCAGCGGGCGACCCAACACGCTCATGCGCCCAGCCGCGAGTGGCAGCGCCCCGAGCACGGTCTTCAACAGCGTCGACTTGCCCGAGCCGTTGGCTCCCAATAGGGCCACGAACTCTCCATGCCCAACGCTCATTCCAACCTCACTCCAGATTGTGCGGCCTCCCAGCCGCACGGCTGCATCGACCATCTCGACCACGGGCGCTCGGGCTCTCACCGCCCTACCTCCCCGTGGCCTCGTGCAGCGCCCGCTGCAGCTCTTCCAACTGCGCGACCTGCCACTGCTGAAAGCTGTCCGTGGCGGGCGAGAGCGTCTCGGTGACGGTGACGACGGGGATGCGCCGCGCCTTGGCGATTTCGTTGACCCGCTGCACGTCTGGCGTCACGTTCTGGCTGTTGAACACCCACACCGCGATCCGGCCCCTCAGCGCCTGGCTGTCGACCGTTTCCTTGTCCTGCGCGCTCACGTCTGTGCCCTCCGCGATCGCCTTGGCGAAGCTGTATGGAGTCATGAGTTTCAGGCCCAGGTCTTCGCCGAGCGGCTGGAAGATGCTCTCGCTGTAACCCACTGGCGTTCCCGCATAGCGGGCGCGGATCTCCCTGCGCAGCTCCTCATAGCGCGCGAGGCCCTGGGTCTCGAATGCCTGCTCCTGGTGCGCGAAGTAGGTTGCGCCCGCCGGATCGAGTCTGTCGTAGTCGGTGACGATCTGGGCGACCACGTGCTGGACCGAGCGAGGCGAGTACCACTGGTGGGGGTTGTCCCCTTCGCTCAGTCCCAGGGTCGTGCCGACGTTCAGCACCACCCGTCCGCCGGCGGGGTCCGCCGCCAGCAGCCGTGGCGCCCAGTTGTCGTATCCAACCCCGTTGACGATCGCCATCTGGGCCGTGGCCATCGTGCGCGCGTCCTGCACGGTCGGCTCGTAGCTGTGCGGGTCGGTTTCGGGATCTGTGACGATGCTCTGCACGTTCACGCGATCTCCTCCGAGCTGCGCCGCGATGCTCCCCCAGAAGTTCTCCGCCGCCACCACCTTCAGGCGGCCACCCCTACCCGCACCGCCTCCCGGGCCAGCGCTGTTGCACCCTGCCAGCAGGACGAGCAGGAGCACGAGCATTACTGTGTACCAGCGAAGCATCAGCTCCAAAACCTATCATAAGACTAAGTCTCGTTCTTAGAGCTGGATGAGTAGAGAGGGCATCGTCATGCACAAGCTGAACCTCGACTCCGAGGAGACCCACGCCCCCACCTACGCTGGCCGCTACTTCTCCCACGACATCCCCAAGTACCGCCTGCCCGCGCAGGGTATGTCCGCCGACGCCGCCTACCAGCTCGTGCACGACGAGCTCAACCTCGACGGCAACCCGGCCCTGAACCTCGCCTCGTTCGTGACCTCCTGGATGGAGCCCCAGGCCGATCGCCTGGCCGCCGAGACGCTCGACAAGAACCTGATCGACCAGGACGAGTACCCGCAGACCGAGGTCGTCCACCAGCGCGTCGTCTCGATGATCGGGCGCCTCTTCCACGCCCCCGCGCACGAGACCCCGACGGGCACCGCCACGATCGGCTCCTCGGAGGCGATCATGCTCGCGATGCTCGCCCACAAGCGCTCCTGGCAGCTGCGCCGCGAAGCGGCGGGGGAGTCCACCGAGCGCCCCAACATGGTGATGGGCGCCGACGTCCACACCTGCTGGGAGAAGTTCGCCCGCTACTTCGAGGTGCAGGCGCGAGTGGTGCCGATGGAGGACGGTCGCTACACGATCTCCGCCGAGGACGTGGCCCCGCTGCTCGACGAGCACACCGTTGCCGTAGCCGGCCTGCTCGGCACCACCTTCACCGGCCAGATGGACGACCTCGCCTCGATCAACGCCCTGCTCGTTTTCACCGAAGCCGAGCGCGGCTGGCGCATCCCGCTGCACATCGACGCCGCCTCGGGCGGCTTCATCGTCCCCTTCTCCCAGCCCGAGTTGGAGTGGGACTTCCGCCTCTCCCAGGTCCGCTCGATCAACGTCTCCAACCACAAGTTCGGCCTCGTCTACCCCGGCATGGGCACGGTCGTCTTCCGCGACCTCTCCGACCTGCCGCAGGAGCTCGTGTTCCACATCAACTACCTCGGCGGCGACATGCCCAACTACTCGCTGAACTTCTCGCGCCCCTCCGCCTCGGTCGTCTTGCAGTACTTCGCCTTCCTGCGCCTCGGCCACGAGGGCTTTCGCGAGGTCGTCGCCGGCTGCCTCTCGAACGCCCGCGCGCTGGCCGGCAAGCTGAGCGCGATCGAGGGCCTCGACTTGATCAACGACGGCTCGGCCTTCCCGATCGTCGCGCTGCGCGCCACCGACCCCGCGGCCACCGACCTGACCTCCCTCTCGCACCTGCTGCGCGAGCGCGGCTGGATCGTCCCCGCCTACACGCTCCCGCCCAACGCCGAGCACGTCTCGGTTCTGCGCATGGTCGTCAAGGAGAACTTCTCGCGCGACATGGTCGACATGCTCGCCCACGACGTGCGCACGTGCATCCACACGCTGGCGCACGAACGGGCCGCCATACTCACGCGGGATGGTGATGCCCCAGAGGCCCATGGCAAGAGATTCATCCAGTTCCGCCCAGGGCAGACGGCGGTCACGGTCTCGCTCGCCAGCCGTCTCGCGGAAACGCGCGGCCAGGGCGCGGGCGGTGTCCACCGCCTCCTGCTCAGTTTTGATGATATGCGCGCTCATGCTGGTTCCTTCACGCGGGAGAGGTTGCGGTGGCTTGCACCATGATGATAGGCGGGGAGCTTCGGCCCGCGGCCAAAGAGTTTTTCACGCAGCGTGCCCTCGGTATAGGCAGTCTTGTAGGCACCGCGGCGTTGCAATTCGGGGACCAACAGGTCCACCACATCGCGGAACGTGCCGGGATGGGTGATGCTGGCAAGGTTGAAGCCATCAAGCCCTGTATCCGCCTGCCATTGCTGCAAGGCATCCGCCACGGTG
>Ga0209415_10013814_pt1 | contig 13260 bp, 14 predicted proteins | sample PeaSoiSIISIP2007_FD_187696 | JGI IMG/M metagenome (GOLD analysis project Ga0209415, IMG submission 187696) | Peat soil microbial communities from Weissenstadt, Germany - SII-SIP-2007 (SPAdes) (version 2) | ecosystem: Environmental > Terrestrial > Soil > Wetlands > Peat | place: Germany... | reverse complement strand
AAGAGAAGGGGCGGCGAGAAGCGGACCGGACAAACGCTCGAGCCGATGAGCGCGAGCGTCAGCGTAAGCACCGGGCGCGACAGCGGGCGGAAGCGGGGGCCGATCCGCCGCTGTCACAGGCCGGCCTCTCGGCGCAACTGTCCAGCGTGGTTGAAGAAATCCTGCAAGAAGTGGAACGCGCGCAGCGGCGGTCACAGGCCGGCCTGCGCCGCCGGGTGCGCCGCTATGCGTTGAAAACCCTGGGCGAAATGTGCCGCAGCGCCGCGGATTCGGGACATGATCGGAGCATGTCACTGACCGGCCTCACTCCGTAATCGGCGGGGATCGTTGAAGAACACGCGGTGAGTGTGGGACGACCGTCACTGACCGATCTGGGTTTATGCGCTCGGGCGCGGCATGGTGCGGGTCGTGACGGGCGAGCCGACATCGACACTGGAGCTGGCACCGAGTGAGCTGGGCGACGCGCTCTCGTCGATGCGGTTGTGCCCCCCGTCGGCGCAGCACCAGATGCAGCGGTCGCTGTCGCGCCTGGGGCAGCTGACGCCGGTGCAGGCCGTCGTGGCGCTGGTAACGATCACTCTGTTCGTTCCGTGCGTCGCCAATTTCTTCGTCATCGTGAAGGAGCGCGGAGCACGCACCGCGCTGGCCATGACGGCGTTCATCTTCCCATTCGCCTTCCTCATCGGGGGCATCGTCAACCAGGCGTTGCGGGGTGTAGGGCTGCAATGAAGCCGACGGAGTCGGGACGGGACGATTGCATCGCGTGTCCGGTGTGCGGGACGGTTTACAGCGTGGCCGAGGGTCGCGGCTGTCGCACGGCTTGCCCGCTTGCAGGCAACTGCGCGCTGCTGAGCTGTCCATACTGTGCCCACGAGGTGCCGGCGCCGACGCGACTGACGCGGTGGCTGGCGCGCTGGTTCCACCGGCATGCCGTGCCGGTCCGGGGTGATCATGCAACCTGATCAACTCATCGAGGAGATCCTCGAACGCCTGTGGACCTTGCGTGAGCAAGGGATCGCGGTGGCGCCCGATCTGGGCCAGCATGGGTTCGACTTCGACCCGGCGCCGGCGCTGGTCGAAGCGACCCAGCGCCAATGGGTGACCGGACGGAACGGTCGGCTCGAGCTGACGCCGGCGGGAGAAGAACGCGCCGCTGCCGTTATGCGACGGCACCGGCTGGCGGAACGGCTGCTGTTCGACGTCATCCACGTCGACGACGCGGCCATGGAGGCCGGCGCGTGCGAGTTGGAACATACGCATATTCTGTCGGAAGAAGCGACGGATCGAGTCTGTGCCTTCCTGGGGCATCCGCCGACGTGTCCGCACGATCGTCCAATCCCGCGCGGTCAGTGCTGCCGGAAATTCACAAATTCCGTGCAGCCGTTGGTGACGCCGCTGAGTGAAGGCAGCGTCGGGGCCGACTACCGTCTCGTGTTCATTGCCTCGCGTTCGCATCGCCGGCTGGACCGCCTCTGTGCTCTGGGTGTCGTGCCAGGTGCCGTCTTGAGATTGCACCAGCGCACGCCCGCGTTCGTCATCCAGGTGGGCGGGACCGACATCGCCTTGGAGCCCGAAATTGCTCGGGACATCTTCGTGCTCCCACGATGAGCGCGTCAGGCGCGGCTTGACCGCGTGCTGCTGTAGCTTGAAATGTGACGGTGCAACGTCGATAAGGGGGATCGCGGAGACTCGCGGGTCACGAGGTCCGAGAAGGAGGAGAAGAAGATGCGAGGTATGCGAAGACGTCTTAAGAATGGCGCAGCGGCTGTCGTGGTCGCAGCGCTGCTGGCCAGCGTCCCGTTGGGTGCCCAGGGGCAGGACGCGAAGCAGCTCTACGAGAAGCAGTGTGGGTCGTGCCACGGCGCGGGCGGAAAGGGAGACGGGCCCGTCGGGAAGATTCTGAAACCCCCACCCGGGGATTTCGCCACCACGCTGAAGGGCACCAGCGACGCCGACGTCATCAAGATCATCAAGGAAGGCGGCAAGCCGGTCGGCAAGAGTGTGAGTATGCCGGCATACGGGAGCAAGCTGAGCGACGACCAGATCAAGGAGATCGTTCAGTACATCAAAGGCCTGTCTCACTGAAACTCCGTACATCGACTTGCCCGTCACCCAGAACGAACGGGCGTCTTGACGGTAGTTACTCAGCCGGCGGCGGAGTCTGCGGCGGAGCTGCCTCGGTCTGTCCCCCGCGCCGGCGGTGGCGCCGACGGCGGCGCCGGCGTTTACCGGGTTTCGGCTGTGGGCGCGCGATCGGTTCCCAGAACGTCGAGGGCCGTTGCGGCGCGCCGCGGCAGATGTCGCACAGGCCGCAGGGTGCGCCGGCCTCCTCGCCGAAGTAGCGGCGCAGGAAAATGGCGCGGCACTCGGTGGCGTGTGCGTACTCGGCCATACGATCGAGCCGCCGGCCGTCCTGCGTGCGCAACGTGACGAACCGTCCGGCGAGACTGCGTGCCTGTTCTTCGAAGTCGTCGGCCGGAACGGTGATGCGAATGCTGTCGGCCTCCAGCGCAACCAGACCGGCCTCTTCGAGTACCGCAAGCAGGGCCTTCGTCTGGCGATCGCCGAGCTGGGCCGCCAGCGCCAAGGCTTCGTAACTTGGCAGCCGCGCTTCGCCCGCCCAGGCGGCGAGCGCGGCTGCAAGACGATAGAGCTGATCGGGCCGGACCCGGCTGATCTGCAGCAAAGCATCGTGAATTTCCCGATCCTTTGGGTCGTAGAGAAGAATGCAGTTCGCGCGACGTCCGTCGCGGCCGGCGCGTCCTGCCTCCTGGACGTATTGCTCGAGCGATGCCGGCGACTGATAGTGGATGATGTAGCGGATGTCGGGCTTGTCGATGCCAAGCCCGAAGGCGCTGGTGGCGACCATCACCGTGCGCCGGCCGTGGCGCATGTAGAACTCCTGTTCGGTGTTGCGTTCCTTGGCGCCCATGCGGCCGTGGTAGTGGTGCGCCGGGATGTGCAGGAGCCGCAGGGCACCGTAGAGATCGTCCACCGCTTTCGTCGTGGCGCAATAGATGATGCCCGGACGGCGCAGCCTTTTGACGAAGCGCGCCAGCGCCCGCAGACGGTTGGCGCCGGCGATCTCCATGACCTCGAAGGCGAGGTTGGCGCGGTGCGGCGAACCGGCGACGACCTCCGGGCTGCGCATACCCAGGTAACGCACGATGTCGTCGCGGACGCTCTGCGTTGCCGTCGCCGTCAGGGCCAGGACGGGCGGCGCACCCAGCGTGCGCAGCCGCTCGCCGAGGCGCAGATAAGCGGGCCGGAAGTCGTGCCCCCATTCGGAAATGCAGTGCGCTTCGTCGACGGCCGCCAACGCGATCCCGGCGGTGCGCAAGACGTCTCCCAGCTCGTCGCCCGCCAGAGTTTCCGGCGTCGTCATGACGAGCAAGGAGCCGCCGGCGCCGATGCGCTTCAGCGCTTCCCGCCGCGCCACGCCGCGGATCGTCCCGTCGAGCCGCTCGACCGGGATGCCGCGCGCCAGCAGCTTCTCATGCTGGTCACGCAAGAGGGCCAACAACGGCGACACGAGGACCACCGGGCGCGGCAAGACCATGGAGGGCACCTGGTAGCAGGCGGACTTGCCAAATCCGGTCGGCAGGACAACGAGCACGTCGCGCGCCGCCAGCGACGCGGTGACCGCGCGCTCCTGCTCGGGGTACAGGCGATGAATACCGAGCCGCAACGCCGCGGCGCGACAACGCTGGACCTCGGTGGCCCCGGCCGCCGCAGCGGGAGATTCTATGGGTGTATGCAAGTGTTCTCTCATCGTCGTGCCACTACTCCTACGCGCCGTGCGCTGTCCCACGCAGACTGCGCCTCGGCGAGGGCATCCTCGCGAAGCGGGATTCCTCCGCGCGGCCCGCTGCTCTCTGCTTGCGAGCGGAACAACTCAGCTCGCCACGAATCGCGTCGGCGCCAGAAGCGCGGCGTCGTAGCGCTCTGTCCGGCCGTCGAGCAGCAGATCGGCAGCGATCTGACCGACCGCCGGGCTGGTTTCGATACCACACCCACCTTGCCCCGCCAACCAGAAGAAACCCTTGACCAGCGGGTCTTCACCCACGACCAGGACGCGATCCGGTGCAAAGGTCCGTAGACCGGCCCACGTGCGCTTGAGCGTCTTGGGAACAAGCCGCGGGGCGAGCGTGGTCAGGCGTTCGATCGTCTCTGCAACCACTACCTCGTCGGGCCGTACATCGCAAGGCTCCATGGGCTGCTCGTCCATCGGGCTGGCGAGCAGGCCACCCGATTCCGGCGCGAAGTAGAGGCGGTGCGATTCGTTCGCCACCAGTGGCCAGCGGCGAACGTCGAGGTCGTCGGGCGCGGCAAAGGTAATGACGGTGCGGCGATGCGGCGTCAGTGTGATGTATGTGAGCCCTGCGAGCGCAGCGATCTTCCCAGCCCAGGCATCCGCCGCATTCACGACCCAGCGCGTTTCGAAGTCGCCGGCGCTGGTGACCACCGTCCGGCAGCGTCCACCCGCCAATCGGATGCCGCCGACCTCGACTCCCCAGCAATGCTGGACACCATGCCGTCGCGCGTGCCGGAGGTAACTCCACAACAGCGTGTGCACGTCGATGTGTCCGTCATCGGGGAGCAGCACACCGCCGTCGAAGTACGACGTTGCGAGGACAGGAACTCGGTCGACGACCTCGGACGGTGAGAGTGCCGTCGCCGCCGTTCCGCGCTGCTCCAAGAGCGGCACGAATTGGCGCACGACGCTCCACAAGGGTTCCTGGAAGGTCACCAGAATTCCGGACGGCTCGAGTAACGGTTGCTCGGAGAACCCGGGCGGCGGATTGCGCAGAAACGGCGCGGCTTGCAGCTTCAGCTCTTGCAGAGCCGGCACGGGATCCCACTCAACCAACACGGCAGCGCTCCGGCCGGTGGAGTGATAACCCGGCTGCTCTTCCCGTTCGAGGATCAGAATATCGGTCAGACCTCGCTCAGCTAGGAAGTAGGCGAGAGAAGCGCCGGCAATCCCTCCACCGATGATGATGACTTCAAAGTGGCTTCGGTCCGGTGACGGTCTCACGTCGTGCCCTGCAAGTCGGTTTCGAGCTCGATGACGATGGGGATTCCCTCTTCAAACCATTTGCGGCCCCGCGTCCGCTGCCGCAAACGGTCGCGGTCTCAACTGGTCTGGCATGTGTCTGAATGTCCTTATACGCCAGAAAGAGGGGCATGACGAAGGGGGTGTGTGGAGGGGGGTCGGCGCGCGCATAGAGCCTTTCGATCCGTACATCGCCCGGCATGTCGACCGACTCTTCCGGATCACGGTCAATCACAGCGGCACAAACGGCACATCGTAGCCGAAGGCCTGCGGCCCGACGACGCGGAGAGCCTCCAGCGTATGATACAGCGGCGTGCTGGGAAGACCCAGGACACTGATGCGCAGGCCGGGGCGGATGACTTCCGTCGTAATCGGCGTCCCGGTTGCAGTTTCGACGACGGTGATGAGGTCGGGCACCGTCAAAGCGACTTGCCCGTCGATGCGCAAGATCAGGTACTCGTTCTTGAAAGCGATCTCGCCACGCCGGCTACGGTCTTCATCCAGTCCTTCAATTTGTACGGCGCCCCAGTCATGGCCGCCGCGGAAGCGCCGTTCGACATCGGCGATCTTGCCGCGCATCAGCAATCGTCCCCCAGAGACACGCAGGATCGCCTCGACGGGATCACCGCCATGTGCGCGTGCGGAGTGCACGGCGCGGCCGAGTTCAAGAGCAAGCCCGATTGAACCGCGCACCAGCGCGCGCTGCAGCGACGCGTGATCGAGGGTGACGGTGAAATAGATCGCGCCGCCCTTGCGTGCGCAGTAGCGGCGGAAGACACGTTCGACGGCCAGCCCGACGACGCGTCCAAGCCGGCCAGTCCCACCGACCCGGCCGCGGCCGATCTCGAAGGGCAGCGCGCGGAGAACCCAGAGCAACCCGTGATCGTCGCTGATTGCGACCGGCAACGCGGGGTGCATGCCGTACAGTAAGAACGTGCACATCTGCGCTTCCGGGAACGCGCGCCCCATGCCGTCGCCGTCCAGCGGCGGCCGCCCGGTGAGTGCCGCCAGCAGCACCGGCAGAAGCGATTGCCCGCCGCCGACCTCCAAAGCGACAAAGGCGCCCAGACGATCGCCCAAGGCCTGCTGCACCGCCGCGAAGCCGGCGCAGAGCGCTGGAAGACTCACCGGCTTCTCGATCCCGACGAGCGGTGCGCCCATGATGACCGAGAAGACCGCAAGCCGGTCGGCCTCCATTTCGTCGACGTCGATCACCCGCACCGCACCATGTTCCGAGAGGACGCGGCGGGCGACGAGCTGGCCGTAGTAGGGATTGCCGCCGCCGCCACAGGCCAGCACACTCGAGCCCAACGCCAGTGCCGGAATATCTGCCGTGGTGATCGCGAAGCTCATGGCCCCACGTCCAGGTCGCCGACCGCTTTGGCTCGCACGCGCAACGCATCGGATGCGAGATAGGTCAGGCCAGCGTCCTCGAGCTCGACAGTGCGGATCGAACCGGGCCGCGCTCCCGCCTCGGCAGCCCGCTGGTGTGCCTCACGCTCGGCGCGTGCCAACGCCGCGGCGCGCGACGTCGTGGCCAGCGAGAAGGTGAGGTCGACCTCGCCACCAACCTGGCCAATCGCGGCGCCATAGGCGTTGGCCACACTGGCGTGCTCTGGCTGCACGCCCTGACGTCCCAACTCCCTCAGGAGATGCGCAACGAGCGGCGCTCCTCCACCCACCAGGACCACGGGAAGAGGTTGATGCGGCTCCTCGAAACTCTCCAGGAGTCGGAGGAAGCGGGCGCGCAACTGCGCGTCGACGCGCGCGATCAGCTCGGCACCCACATGGCGGACCCGTGACGGGTCACCGATCTCGACCCGCCGCGCTGCAACGGCGATGTCAGTGAGCGTCAAGGTTTCACCGCCGAAGACGAGTGCCTCCGTGATCAGCCGGAAGCCCACGCTCCGCGGTCCGACGGCACCCGTCACGGGGTCGACCAGACTGCCGCCGCCCACGCCGACCGAGCACAGATCGGGCATCCGAAAGTTCGTGCGTACGCCGGCGACCTCCAGTTCGAGGCCCGCCAGCTGCGGGTAGCCGCCGCGCAGGCGTCCCACGTCCGTCGTCGTCCCGCCGACGTCGAAAACAATGGCGTCTGCCAGGCCGGTCAGCATTGCCGCGCCGCGCAGGCTGTTCGTCGGTCCCGAGGCGAGTGCAAAAACAGGCAGCTCGGCGGCGCGATCGGCACGCATCACCGTTCCATCGTTCTGGCTGATGAACAAGGACGCCGGTACCGCGGCTCGATACGCGGCGACTGTACGCGCCGCCAGTGGTCGCAGCATGGCATTCAACAGCGTAGCGCTCTCGCGCTCGAGGATTCCGAAGCGCCCGATCCGATGTGAGAGGGAGACGCCGAGATCCGGGTTGACCGTCTGCAACCACTCGGCAACCTGCAACTCGTCGTCGGGGTATGACGTCCCGAACACCGCGGTCACTGCCGCTTGGGTCACGTGGGAGGCCACCAAAGTCGTCGCGACGCGTTCGATCTCGCTGCGGTCGAGCGGCCGGATCGAGCGTCCATTGTACTCGCGTCCGCCGCGCACGAAGAACACGGGATTGGCGACGGCACACCGCAGGTCCTCCGGCCAGTCGATCATCGGCGGAAGCGACTCGGACACCGGTGCGCCGACCCGGATGGCTGCAGCTGGCTCCAGATGACGTCGCTCGACGAGCGCGTTGGTGAATGCAGTCGTGCCGATGTGGACGCGGTCGATCGGTTCGGCACCGCGTACCTGCGCGAACGCGGTCAGCAGACCGCTCTGGATGTCAGGAGTGGTTGGGACCTTGGCTGCGGCGACGGTGCGGTCGCCGCACAGACGGACGGCGTCGGTATTCGTGCCACCCACGTCGATGCCGATGACTGAGCTCATCCAAGCGTCCGGCGAACGCCCCAGCCGTTCCAGTGCGTGCGCTCGCGCGCCGGCAACCGCTGTGCAGGCTTGAAGTCGGCGCCGGTAAAGTAGGCGACGGGAAGCAGCGCGACTTGCGTGATGGTGTCGGGTATTCCCAGGATCCGTGCGGCATCGGGCTCGTAGAGGAGATGGTCCGTCGTCCAGCATGCTCCGATTCCTCGTGCGTTCGACCCGGTCGGTGCCTGAAACGCGATCTCGATGCAGCGCTCGATCACCTCGGCCTCGACCGGTCGCGTCAGGTCGAGACGCTTCCGGACGCAGCGTATGGGGTGAGGAGATGGCCGACGGTGGTCACGTCCATAAGTGTCATCATATGCAGCTTCTCCTGCCGTTAGTGCACGCAGAGCCCGTGCCACGCCAATTGGCACCGCGGTCCGTAACCGGGCAATACTAGGTGACTGTCTGGTTGCATAGTCCGTTCTGCACCGGTGCGTAGAGGGGATGGCAGGGTTGCGATTTTTCCCTCACTAGCATTGCCACAGAGGGCGGCGCTTGCGTAGAATTGTCGGCGACCAGCAGCGAGCCGCCACCGCGTCGAAGAGGAGGGAGCCATGTCCGACGAGTTGAAGCGACAGCCTAGCGATCTCACGCGACGGACAGTCTTGCGCGGCCTTGCGGCCGGTGCCGCCGGCGTTCTGGGTGCCAGCGGCTGCAAGTACAGCAAGGAACTCTTCCTGCTCAAAGATCCACCCAAAGCGCTGGCGGCGAAGCCGGAGTGGGCCGGTGCGCATGTGCGCCAGTACAGGCCGCTCGGGCATACCGGCTTCAGCATGTCGGACATCTCGTTCGGCTGCGCCGGTCTGAATGACGCCGGCGTGGCGCGCCGTGGCGTCGAGCGCGGCATCACCTATTTCGATACGTCGCCCGATTACTCGAACGCCGGGTCCGAGAAGGCGCTGGGCGAGGGTGTTCGCGGCACCCCCCGTGACCGGCTGTTTCTGGTCTCGAAGTTCTGCACCGCCGACGGCCACCTGGCGAACGACACGCCCGTTCCTGCCGTAATCGAAGCGGTCGAAGCCAGTTTGCAGCGGCTGGGGACCGATTACCTCGATCTGGTGCACGTGCACGCGGTCAACTCGATCGACCGGCTCATGGCACCCAACATCCACGAAGCGTTCGATCGGCTCAAGGCGGCCGGCAAGGTGCGCTTCCTGGGCGTCTCCAGCCATACCCCGGACCTCGAGGTGGTCATGCGCCACGCCGTGGACAACGGGCGCTTCGACGTCATCATGGTGGCCTACAACTTCAAGAACTGGCCGGACCTGACGCACATTTTTCACGATGCGCACGAGCGTGGGATCGGGGTAGTGGCGATGAAGACCCTGAAGGGCGCGCGGTCTTCCCAGCTCGCGGACTTCACACCGACGGAACGCGAGTCGTTCGCGCAGGCGGCCTTCAAATGGGTCCTGTCCAATCCGGACGTCAGCGGCCTGGTCGTGTCGATGAGCGAGTACGGGCAGATCGACGAGTATCTGTTCGCCTCGGGACAACCGGTCACACCGACGGACGTCAGCCTGTTGGAGAAGTATGATCAGCTGATCGCACGCGACTATTGTCGCCCCGGTTGCGGTGACTGCCTCGACGCCTGTCCGTACGACGTGCCCATCGACGACGTCATGCGCTACGCCATGTACGCCGAGAACTATGGCTGGGAAAGGGAAGCGATGCGGCTGTACGGGCGCATCGATCCGGCGCAGCGTGCCAATCAGTGTGTCGATTGCGCGGCGCCCTGCGCGGCGCACTGCCCGTTCGATCTGCCGATTCGCGACAAGCTGCTGCGTGCCGACCAGCGGCTAGCGTGGGGGTGAACGGATGCGCTCGCGCGCCCGCTGGGTCGCGCTGCTCATTGCCGTGGTGGTTGCGGCGCTGGCGTTGTACCGCGGCGCGGCCAGCTCGGATCTCTCGCGGCGACTGGCCGAGCGCGGTCCCTCCGCGCTCCTCGTCGGCACCCTCTTCGCCGTGAGCGCGCCGCCCGCCCTGGTCATCGAGGCGGTGCGTGGACAATCGCTGCGCCTCTCCGCCTGCCGTCTGGAACATGGACTTGCGATGCTGGGCGCCAGTGTGGTGGTCCTCCCAGCGGGTTTGATCCTCGCGCCGCTGCATTGGCAACGCCTGCCGGGCACGTGGTTGGATGGCGTCGTGGACGCCGTCCAGGAGGACTATTGCACCCGCCCGCTCACCGCCGTCCTGCCGTGAAAGCAGCCGGAAGCTGCCGCTCGGGCGGCCAGTGTTTCCTGGACACTCGGTGATGCGGTATGGTATGTAACGTGGAGTCGTTCAGAAGCGGTGTCCCGAGCGGGGGGGCGATTACCGTGAGCTGGTTGACGGATTGGTTTTTCCCAGAGCGGGAGTTTCTGCGGAGTCAGGCTCTGCTGCGGGAGGTGATCCGTCGCATTGTGGCGGTGGCAGAGCCGGAGCAAGTGATCTTGTTCGGGTCGGTGGCGCGCCGGCAGCAGCGCCGAAATAGCGACCTCGATTTGCTGGTCATCAAATCCGGGGTGACCGACCCGGCGCAGCTGGCCCGCCAGATCCGTACGAACTTCTTTGGTATTCGCAAGTCGATCGACATCGTCGTCGCGACTCCTGAAGCCGTGCAGGAATCGCGCACGCAGCGGTGGACGTTTCTCGGAAGAATCGCGCAAGACGGAAAAGTCATTTACCGCAACGGCGTGCACAAGAAGGCCGCCCGTCAGTGAGAGCGCGGGCGCACGACGCCTCCGCGCCCGCAGGCCTTGATCCCGCCGTTCGCAGCGGGTAGCTCTGCAGCCACCATCAGGAGGACGCATGACGTTGGCGATGAGTCGGGCGGAGCGTGAGGCGTTTCTCGCGGAGACACGAGTCGGAGTCGTCAGCGTAGCGGAGCAGGGCCGCGGGCCGCTGACGGTGCCGGTGTGGTTCCGCTACGAAAGGGGCGGGCCGCTCCGCTTTGTGACCGGAGGCGGATCCAAGAAGGCGGCGTTGCTTCGTGCGGCAGGCCGCGTGAGCCTGTGCGTGCAGACGGAAACGCCGCCGTACAAGTACGTGAGCGTCGAGGGTCCGGTGCGCATCAGTACGCCGAACTTCGAACGCGATGTGCGCCAGATGGCCCGCCGTTACCTTGGGGAACAACTCGGTGACTGGTACGTAGAAAGCACGGCTGCTGAACGTGAGCACGCCATCCTCGTGACGCTGGAGCCGCAACGCTGGTTCACGGTGGATTACGCGAAGATGGTTCCGCAGGCGGGCTAGAGGCGGCGCCGCGGCCCGCCGCGTGTGCATTCGGCCGCAACGCACGTGAGAGAGTCGACATGCGCGTCGCTCTGACTGTGCTGCTTGCCGTGGGTGCGCTGTTCGCGCTCATCACGCTGCTGGCCCTCGAGGGACGCGAGGTCGTGGTCCTGCGCACCACGGACGCTCACGGAAAGACGCGTGAGACCCGGGTGTGGATAGCAGACCAAGATGGCGTGTCATGGATCGAAGCCGCCAACGCGGACCGGCCGTTCTACCGTGACATTCTGGAGCAACCGGGCATCGAGCTGGTACGTCACGGAGAGAGTCACGTGTTCCGCGCGGCTCCCGTCCCGGGACGCGAAGGCCACGATCTCATCCGCCGGCTGCTTTCCGAGAAGTACGGCCTGGCGGACCGCTGGATCGGCCTCCTCGCCGATACGTCACACTCGATTGCGATTCGTCTCGACGCGCGCTCGTGAACGCGGTCCGTGCGACGGCGAATGGTTGCAATTCGGCCGTTGGGCGGTGCATAGCATACGCATCCGGCTGGGACGTTCGTAGCCGTGGTGTCGACGGCCGAAAGCGGAATAGGGAGGCGCGAGCATGAGTGAACCGCAGGTGCTGCGATGGGAGAGGTTGACCAAACGCCGATTCGACACGCTGGATCGCCCGCGCTGCGTGGTGCTGGTGACATGCTCGCCGCTCGAGGTCCATGGCCCGCACCTGCCGCTCGGCGCGGACGCTTTGGAAGGGGAGGGTCTCGCGGAGCGCTTGCTCCCCCTGCTGCCCGATCGACATCGGGAGCGCATCTTTCTGAAACTTCCCTTTGTGTACGCCGCCACCGATACGGTGCCGCACGCCGGCTCGCTGCAGTTTCGTCCTTCGACGACGATCGCGGTGTTGGAAGATCTGGGCCGTTCCCTGGCGTCGCAGGGATTTCACGACGTGTTGGTCTCGAACTTCCACGGCAGCCCGCGCCACTTCCTCGCCATCGAGCAGGCGTGTGACCGTGTCAGCCGTTCGTGCGGCATCCGCATGGTTTGCGTCTTCTCCGTGCTCCTGAGCCGCCTCACCAACGGCAGCGCCGAGCTGTACGATGTGTTGGGAACCCTGCCTGGCGTCCAGGCTGAACATCTGGTCGGCGACACGCATGCGGGCGTCGTCGAAACCTCGCAGCTGTTGGCACTGCACCCCGATCTCGTGGACCCGGAGTACGCGGCGCTGCCGCGCCGAACCGTCGAAGGGTGGATGGTGGAAAACGGCCAGACACCGCCGAAAATCAAGAACGGCAGACCGGCGAACTTCCGCCAGATGCTGAAGGCGTTCGGCGGCGCCGTCCACTTCTTTCAGCGGGAGACCTATTCGGGCGCGCCCGGGTCGGCGTCGCCGGAGCTGGGCGAACGGATTCTGGATACGCTCGCGGGGCACGCGGCCACTGCGGTCACCGAGATTCTGGACGGCACCTTGCCGCCGGCGCAATGGCATTCGCCGGTCTGGCGGCTGCGGTTCCTGTTCCTCAATCCGTGGATGGTGCGCTTGGTCAACCGCCTGCTGAAAGTTCCGGATGGCGTGGTCAGTGCCGTGCCGGCCGTCCACGCGCGGTGAGCGCCGGCGCTGCTGACCGCCGCCACAATCGTGGCAGCAGCTCACGATCCGGGTCGGCGCGCCGCTTCGCCTTAAGGAACTTGATGCCGGTTTCAATCGACCGCCGGACGGTCTCGCGCAGGTCCCAGCACGCTGCCTTGTCGTCCTGACGCCCGGCATATTTCCGCGCGTCGACCGTCGGGGCGAAAGCGAAGTAGAGCCGCTCGGGACGCGGCAGCGGCGTCGGCCCGATCCCTTTCACGATGGGCACCAGCGTGTCGGTGCGCAGCCCGAAGCCCTCCAATGCGCGCCGCACTACGGCGGGGATGAGCTCGTCGCCGTCGAGCAGAATGTCCCAGGACTCCTCCGCACCCACGGCAGCGAACGGCACGATCGGATAGCCGTACTGGATCGCCATGCGCGCGAAGCCGCTGCGATCGCCCCACAAGAGCTTGTACTTTTCGCCCTTGTGCTTGAACACCTCGCGAGCACCGC
>Ga0209415_10013813_pt1 | contig 13260 bp, 16 predicted proteins | sample PeaSoiSIISIP2007_FD_187696 | JGI IMG/M metagenome (GOLD analysis project Ga0209415, IMG submission 187696) | Peat soil microbial communities from Weissenstadt, Germany - SII-SIP-2007 (SPAdes) (version 2) | ecosystem: Environmental > Terrestrial > Soil > Wetlands > Peat | place: Germany... | reverse complement strand
CCAGCCAACCCGCCAAGCTGACCGTGACCCAGTAGCGCGGGATCGTGATAGGCTTCCACGTATGAACCGAACATCGTTGCTGATACTGTTCGCGGGTGCGGCGTAGGCTCAGGCGCCGGCGACCGGATGGCTATGCCGTGCGCAAGGAAATCACCGCGCGGGGACTCGCGCTAGCCATGAAAGTGAAGGATCTGGGTTCGGCCGGCCACACCTACGAAGTTACCTTCGGCAAAGGCTGTCTTAGGCGCCTTCAGTTCGGCCTTGCTGGGTTGGACCGATCCCGATAAGCGCGCCTTTAAGAAAGTGGAGATCAACCAGGAGGCCGAGCTGCTGTCCTTTGTCGGCGGTATTTCGATGCTGAACGGAAAGCCGTATGTTCACGCCCACGCGGTGGTGGGACTGCCTGATGGCAGCACGAAGGGCGGGCACTTTCTGGAAGGCCATGTGAGCATCGTGATGGAAGTGTTTGTGACGGACAATTCGGAACCAGTCACGAAATAATTCCCTTGCGGACCGCGTACAGGATCAGCTCCGGCACGCTATGCAGATTCAACTTCTGTAAAATGTGCGTGCGATGGGTATCCACGGTGTAGAGGCTCAGATTCAGGGTGTTCGCGACCTCTTTGTTGGTTTTGCCCTCGGCCACCAGTTGCAAAATCTCACGTTCGCGGCTGGTGAGCAGTTCATAACTCGAGTCGGCGTCCTTGCGGCCCAACGCCTGGAAGTAGTCTTCCTGCAAAATGCGGCTGACCTTGGGACTGAAAAAGGAGCGCCCTTCCACGACGGCGTGAATGGCCGCGATGAGCTCGACCTTGAGCGCGTCCTTCAATAGATATGCCCGCGCGCCCGCCTTGAGCGAGCGGATCACGTAGCTTTCATCGTGATGCATGCTCAGGATCACGACGCCGGTCTTGGGATGTTTTTCGACAATGCGCCGCGTGGCCTCGATGCCATTCATGTTGGGCATCGCGATGTCCATCACCACCACGTCGGGACATTGATCCTGCGCCAGCTGCAGCGTCTCGCGCCCGTCCGCTGCTTCGCCCACCACGATAAACCCGGGCTGGCGCTCCAATAAAAGGCGCATTCCGTCGCGTAGAATGTTGTGATCGTCAGCCAGCAGAATGCGGATCTGCTCCATAAGGCAGGCCTCCGTCCCATACGGTCCCGACGGCATGTTCAGGCTCCGGGAGTACAACATCCCGGCGCGGGAGTGTCACGCGCAACAGCGTCCCACGCCCGGGCCGCGAATCAATCTGGAACGTGCCTCCCAAATGCCGCGCCCGCTCCTCCATTCCGAGCAGTCCCAATCCGCGCACGCGCTCCGGATCGAACCCGCTGCCGTCATCTTGCACCGTCACCAGGATCTGGCCGTTTTCCTGCCGCACGCAAACCTGCACCGCGCTGGCCTGCGAATGCTGCGCGCAGTTGTTGAGCGCTTCTTGCACCACCCGGTACACGCAGGTTTTGTGCTCCTCCGGCAGTTCGTCAGTCATTTCGCTCGCCACCTGGACGCGCAGACCGGTGCGCCTGCCGATCTCGCGAGCCTGCCATTCCAGAGCCGGTAGCAGTCCGAAATCGTCCAGCATGGAAGGGCGCAGCAGGAGCGCCATGTTGCGGATCTCGTTCATGCCTTTTTCAGCCACGCCGCGGATGGAATCCAGATGCGCCCGCACTTCCGGCGCGGGGTCCAGATCGAGCAGGTTCTCGGCTTCCATCAGAACCGCGGAAAAAGCCTGACCGACTTCATCGTGCAGCTCGCGCGACAAAGCGCGGCGCTCCTCCTCCTGCGCCCGCACCAGCCGTGCTGACAGCTCCTGCAAGCTGGCCTGCGAATGGACGCTTTCCTTCAGGCGCTGCTGCACCTCGGCTTCCAACTTCAAAATGTGGAAGATGGTGAACATGGCTAGGGTGGCGCCGCCGACCAGCGTCACCGCGATCATCGCGAGCAGCCCGAACTGCAGGCGTCCGAACAGATCGCCCAGTTTCACATCGCCACGCCGCAGCGCTTCTTCGTTCAAGGCCTCGACTCGGTCGGCGATTTGCAGCATGGACGTTCGGCGCGGAACCAGCTCTTCGTAGAAAAAGGCGTAGCGGTACTTGTCGCGCTCTTCGGCGGTCCACGCAAACGTGCGATCCAGCACCTTCCAATACGCCTCAATTTGAGATCTTAGATCCTGGAAAGGCGCAGCTTCTTCCGGCTCCAGCGCCGCGGCATAGCTGTTTAGCGCGTTCTCTGAATCGCGCCGCAGGCCATCCAGGGTGGTTAGTTGCGCCCGTGCGCCCGATTGTTCCGGCGCGAGCAGCAAATCCCGCACGAATGTTCCCGAGAGATAGATGTTGGATCGAATCCGCTCGAGGGTGCGATTTCGCGCCAGGAAGCGAGCTTGCAGCTCGGTGTCGTTGTGCCGCAGGCTGTTGAGGAGAAGTAAGGCTCCCGCTTCGGCTGCCGCCATGATGAGCAGAAGGCCGCCAAATCCCGCCACCAAGACCACTCCCGGGCGCTGTCGCATTCTTCCCTCAGTGTATTGGACCGGACGTGGGAGTAGTGGGGCGGCGGGACGAAACCACACTTCTCTAAGGTAGAACCTGGCGCATAATACGGGAATCACGTCCATCCTGTATTAGGGGAATGGCCGAAGGAAATACAGTGCCGACGGGATTCTTTACCGGGCCGCGTCTCCGTATTCTGTAACTACGAAACCTTAGGAGGCTTTGGATGAAATCCCGATTCTTGGCTTGCGCCGCCTTGGCAGCGCTCTCTCTGACTTTCGCCGGCTGTGCGAAAAAAGTAGCTGCGAAGGCTCCGCCGTCTCCGCAGACTTCTACGCCTATTGCACCCGCGGTGGCGTCCAAACCAGCGCCAGCACGAGACTCTTCGCGGGCGGCGCAGGTGGCTTCGAGCGCGCCCTCTCGCCTGCCCGATGCTGCGACACGCGCGCGGATCCAGGATTTGCTGAACCGCATCCAGGACGCCTACTTCGACTACGACAAGCACACGCTGCGTCCGGACGCCGAAACGGCGCTGAAGACCGACGCGCAGACGTTGGCCGACATCATCAAGCAGTACCCCGACTTCAAGCTGTCGGTGGAGGGGCATTGCGACGAGCGTGGGTCGGATGAATACAACCTGGCGCTGGGCGATGCGCGCGCCAAGCAGGCCAAGGAATACTTGTCGACGCTGGGTCTGCCTAGCAACCAGCTCGCGACTATCAGTTACGGCAAGGATAAGCCCGTGTGCGCCGATCACGACGAAGATTGCTGGCAGAAGAATCGCCGCGCGCATATCACGCAGGCGCAGGCGCAGTAACGACGAACTAGCGGCGCAACAACTGCGGCACCTGCTCGAAATGCCGATCGCGAGTGATCAGCAGCAGATCATGCTCCAGCGCGAGGGCCGAAATCCAAAGGTCGTTGTCCGGAATCGGGGTGCCGGCTCGTTTGAGTTGGACAAACAAGCGCGCGTAATGCTCCGCCGTTTCCCGCGTCGGAAGTAAAATTCCGACTGTGGGCTTTGCCAGAAGGCTCTGCAGAAGAAGTTCGTTGCGGTGTTGCTGCGAGCCGCCGTAAAATCCCGCCTTGATCTCGGCCAGTACGATTAACGGGATCCAAACCTCATCGCATTCGGCCAACCGATCAGCCAACTCCGCATCGCCTTGAAACAAATCGGTGAGCCGATTGGTGTCGAGAGCGATTCTCACTTCCACTTATCCCAGTCAATTTGGCGCTGGGAAGCAATAATCTCGTCGAACGCGGGATCCGGAGTCCACCGGCCCACTAGATCGGAGAAATCTGCTCTGCGGGGACGCCCAATCGTCGCGCGGGTCAGCTCGTCGACCACCAGTTGATTGAGGCTCAGCTTGAGTTGAGACGCCTTTTTCCGCAGCGCCCGATCCACTTCCGGAGGGACGCCGCGAACGGTGTACTGAATGGGCTCTAGGATTTGCGTGAGCTGCAACTTCATGCCTACATGATAGCAAGAGATGTAGGCATAGTCAAGACGGGGAGCAAGTTGGATTTTAACGACGGTCGGCGGGCGCAATCCGCAGTCTCGTGGTACATTTGAGCTTTCACCGCCGCGTCGCATGTCCGTACAGATCCTATTGCAGGGCAAGTTGTTGGGTGTCGAGGACTTCCTGCCGTCCGGGCAGCCGGCCGAAGCCCTCCTCACCGGGCGCATGCGGTGGGTCAGCCTGCTGAGCGAGATTCTGCCTCGGGCACTCATTGCCGAGTTGGGACTCTCGAAGATGCTGCTGGGGTCGAGCGGCGGCGATCAGTTTCTGGTGGTTCTTCCCGAGGAAGTGCGATCGCAAGCAGCGGAGTTTCTGACGTCGGCGCGCGCGGGCATCCGCGAGCTCAGCCAAAACCGCTTGGAATTGTTCTGGGCCATCACGGAAAACCTCGGCGATTGGACCGTGGTCCGCAAGCGTTTGAACGATGAGTTTCAGCGCAAGCAAGGGACGCCACTCGCCTCCACGGGGTTCGTCCACCCGATACCACCCGAGCCGGACTCCGAATATTTCGAGAACCTGGGCCAAACGCTGCGCGACGCGACCAACGTGGGATGGTCGCCCGAATCGCCCGCCACCATACGGACTGTCGGCGGAAGGCATTCCTGGACCATCGGCACATCGCCCGATTCGGTGCCGCTCGCCCGCCACACTGCACTTACCGATGACGGGCGCGAAGCCGCTACCGCGCCAGTGCTAGCATCCCGAGCCGAGGGTCGACCGGTGTGGGGAGTCTTGCGTGGGGACGTGGATAGTTTCGGCATCCGCATGCGCCGGCTGCAAAGTATCGAAGAGTATGTGCAACTCTCGGTGCTCTACAAACAGTTTTTCGCGGGCGAAGTGGAAGTGCTTTGCTCGCTGCCGGAGTTCTGGCGCAAAGTGAATCTGCTGCACACCGGCGGCGACGATTTCGCGGTTTATGGCGCGTGGGATGCGTTGATCGGGTTTGCGCGCGAGCTGCAGCGGCTGTTCCAGCGCTTCACCGAGGAGCATCTGAAGGAGTTTCCCGGGCCGGAAGGCAAGACCATTACGATGGCGCTGGCGCTGGCGCCGGAACTCGACACCGCGTTGGGCTCGGTGTACGGCCGATCGCTGGATCGGCTGGAAATCGCGAAGTCCGCCGATAAGGACTGCTTTTTCCTGCTCGGACGCACGCTGGAATGGAAGCAGCTCTCTGACGCCGCCGAGCTCAAGGACGAACTCGCCGCGATGGTGCGCGAATTCGGTGTCGCGCCGCAATATCTTCGCGACCTGTGCGGCATTTACCGCGAAACACGCCGCGCGCCGGGCGCGAAACGCGTGGAGCGGCCCTGGCGTTTCCACCGGCGGCTGCTGCGAATCCTGGGGAGTTCGCGCTCGCGCGATTTCCAGAAGGCGCGGGCCAGCCTGATCGCGGACCTGGTGGGCAAGAATCCCGCGAACTTGAAATTACGCCCATCGGGCCGAGTGGCGCTAGAATGGGCCAGGTTGTCGACCGAAGGCCCCGCAGAGACTTAACGTACAATACGAGGATTGGATGGCTGATACTCCCGAGACCGAGCAAGAACCACGCGTTTCTGAAGGCCAAGCCGCACCTGCGGTGGTGCAGGCCCCGCCAGCGGAGCGTCCGGAACGCAAACCGGCGCCGCAAAGTGATCGTCCGCACGGAGGCCGGGGAGGTCCGGCGCCGGGAGGCGGACAAGGACCGCGTCGCGAGGGCGGTGGGCAGGGAAATCGTGAAGGCCGGGGTGGCCCGCCGCATGGTGGACGCGAAGGTGGCCGACCCGATCGTACTGATGACCGGCGTGGCGGCGATCGAGGCCGCTTTGAAGGCCCGCCCGAGATCGATATCGAGAAGCTGATCTCCGATCCCTTGTATCTCGACAATCAGGCCCACGGCGTCGTGAGCCGCATGCGCGACATGGATTCCGGCACTAAGAGCCAATTGCGCCGTCTCTACAACGCGGTGCGCCGTGCCGTCCGCGCGCCTGAAAACGAACGGCAGCAGCAGTTCGTGATGTTGCGTGCGCGTCTGGCTTATACCATCGCGCGGCACTCATTGCGCAGCCTCGATTCGCTCGAAAAGCTGCTTCTCCAAGTCACGCGCAAGAACGACGCCCGCGGCTACGAACGCTTCCGCGATCTGTTTGAAGCGATCGTCGCCTACAACGAATAGGAATCCAGGAACCCGCCGACATGAGTTCGCACACCGCTCAAACGGAACTGAAGCTGATTGGAAAATTGATTGTGGAAGGCGACATCGCCTGCCAAACCGGACTGCACATCGGAGCAGGGAAGGGGTCGCTTGAAATCGGCGGCGCCGATAATCCGGTGGTGAAGGATGCCTACGGACTGCCTTACATCCCGGGCAGTTCGCTGCGCGGCAAGCTGCGCTCGTTGCTGGAACAATCCTCAGGCCTGGCCGTGCCGTCGGAACTGGTTTATGTTTCGAAGCGCAAGGGCCAGGAAGTCCGCATTCATCAGAGCGAACGGCCGGACGATGAAGTGTGTCTGCTATTCGGGCGCAATCCTGGCCGGATGGAGCGGGTCTCGGGCGATTCGGTAGAATCCAGCGCCGCAACGCCCGCTCGCCTGACGGTGTATGACGCGCCGCTTATCTCAGAAAGCATCACGCCGCAGATGCGCGAGAACATGGACGACGAGCTGACCGAAGTCAAAAGCGAAAACGCCATCGATCGGATCACGTCGCAAGCCAATCCACGGACGCTCGAACGCGTCCCTGCCGGGGCGCGGTTCCATTTCCGCATCGTTTTGGATGTGCTTTGCCCCGAGGATCGTGAGTTGCTGCCGCGCCTGGTCGAAGGCCTGCGGCTGCTCGAGGACGATAGCCTGGGCGGTGGCGGCTCGCGCGGCAATGGTCGCGTCGCGCTTTCAAGCGTCAAGCTCACCTGGCGCGGGCGAAATTTCTACGCATCCGGCGCTGCCGAACAAGAGCTGCTGACCGGTTCTGATGTCGCGGGCGTGCAGTCGCTGGTGACGTCGCCCGATTTCGCGGAAAAACTCGCCGAGTAGGCCTGGCATCCAGCAATGTTCCCGGCTCCTTCCAACTTGAGCTTCGCCGTGCGATTCCGGCCCATGGGTCCATGGCGGTTCGGCCCCGATTCAGGCGCGCGCGATCGCGTGGATTTGATTTATCACAGCGATGCGCTCTTCTCGGCGGTGTGCTCGGCCATGTCGCAACTCGGACTGGCCGATGAGTGGTTCAAAGCCACGGCTACGGCGTCGAGTCCGGCAGTGCGCTTCAGCTCGTTCTTCCCGTTCGTGGGCGATACGTTGCTGGCAGTCCCTCCGCGCAGCCTGTGGCCGCCGCCCGAGTCGACCAAGGTCCGCTACAAGGGTGCGCACTTCGTCTCACTATCGGTGATCCAGGCGCTGCTCTCCGAGCAAGCGATCGATGAAGACCGCTGGGCTGTGGATGGCGAGAGCGAGTGCCTGGTGCCGTCAAACCACGGCCGCGGGCCTTTCCGCGTGGCTTTGCGATCGAGCGCTGGAGTGGACCGGCTGCAGCATGCTGGAGTCGAGGTACACTCGACCGCGTGTCTCGAATTCGCTCGCGACGCCGGGCTTTGGACGATTGTTCAATTCTCGGATGGCGATGCCGCGGCGCAATGGCAAGCGCCGGTTCGCAGCGCACTGTTGCTGTTGGCCGATTCCGGTTTGGGTGGCGAACGCTCGCGCGGATGGGGCCGTTCGGAAGCGCCTGAATGGAAACCTTGGACGCCGCCACAAGCGCCTGTAACTGATCAACCCACCGAACGCGCACACTGGCTGCTGTCGCTTTATACGCCGTCGGAAAATGACTCGGTGGATTGGAAGCGCGGCAGCTACGTCACGGTCTCGCGGCGCGGCCGCATCGAGAGCAACGCGCGTTGGGGCGAGCCGAAACCGCCAACCACAATGATCGCCGAGGGTTCCGTGCTCTTGGCCGCCAATGAATTGCGGGGAGCCGCGAGTAACGTGGCTCCCGCCGGCTTTCCGCATCCCGTGTATCGCTCTGGATTCGCGGTCACAGTCCCGATTCCCTGGCGGGTGGCCGCATGAAGTACCGCCTGACGTGTCTCACACCGACGCTGGTCGGCGACGGCCAGCGACTTTCTCCCATCGACTACATGGTGTGGAAAGACCACGTCAATGTTCTGGATCAATGGCGCATCTTCCGTTTGCTCGCCAAAGGGCCGCGATTGGAAAGCTACCTCACTCAACTAAAGAAAGCCGACAAGCTGGACTTTGCGTCCTGGGGCGGCTTCGCGCAGAACTACGCCGGACGGCGCATCCCGTTTGAACACGCCAGCTCCACTCAATATTGGGAAAGAACGCACGCCGAGCATTTGTTCATCCCGACATTCAGCACCGGACCGAGCGGCCCGTACCTTCCCGGCACTGCGATCAAGGGCGCTTTTCGGACGGGCGTCATCCATGGCCGCCTGACCGCGCGCATGCTCACCGAACTCGGCGAGCGCACGACGTCGGAGGGTCGCCTGCCGCGCCATCCTGCGAATTCCGTGGAAGAGTCCGCCCTGGGACCGGCCGGCGCTGACCCGCTGCGCGTGATCTCCGCATACGACTCGAAGAACGTTCCCGCCACCACGTTCAAGATTTACCTTCTGCGGACCTCGACGCTTGAGACCAAAGGCGCTGGAAAATACGAAGTGGCCTGGAAGCAGACGCCGCGCGGAAACGTGAAGCGCGCCGAAGATAGTACCCCCACGTTCGCCGAGATGGCCGAGCCAGGAGCTGTTTTCAAAGGCGACTGGCATCAGAACGCATTTCTCTCGCAGCCGGAAATCGGAAAGGCTCTGCACCGCCGCGCTCACTTGGACACCGGCGCGATGTTTGGGCTTGTCAACACCTACGCGGAGCGGTTGCTCCACGTCCAAAAACAGTACGCGGAGTGGACCGGCCTGGCCCTGCTGAAATCGACCATCGAGCAACTCGAGGCGCGCCTGACGGCCATTCGCGAAGCAAAACGCGGCTGCGTGCTGCCGCTGGGGTGGGGCGCAGGGTTCCTGTCGAAGATCGCATTTCTGGATACACAAGATGAAACTTATCGGCAGATTCTCCGCCAGGTTGGTCTTTATTCGCGCGCCATTCAATCCGGCCTGCCGTTCCCCAAGACGCGGCGCATTGTGTTCTTGGGGAATCAACCGGCCAGTATTCCGGGCTTCGTGCACCTCGAAGTGATCAGCTAGGCGTTAGAATATCCAATGAGCGGGAGGTCCCAATGACTCGTCTCCGTCTTTGTTTGTCGTTGCCAGCCGCGTTGGCTCTGTTGGTCCTTGCTCCTGTTTACGCGCAGAAGGGAAGCGCGGGGCGCACGCCCGATGGGCACCCGGATCTGGAAGGCGTCTGGGATGCGGCCAGCATGACTCCTCTCGAGCGTCCCGTGGAGCTGGGCAACAAGGAATTCTACACGCCCGAAGAAATTGTGGCGTATGAGAAGGCACGCGGCCATGAACTCGATCGCGACCGGCGCGATGGCTCGGCCGAGGCCGATCTGGGCCGCGCTTACAATGACGGCTGGTTTGACCGCGGCTCGCACTTGGCCAGCAACCGGCGCACCTCACGGCTGATCGATCCTCCCAATGGCAGATTCCCGGCCATGACGCCTGAGGCGGCAAAAAAATACGCGGAAATGCACGCCTGGCTGGTCCAGCACGCCGACGACGGTCCCGAAACCCGCATGCTGCCCGACCGGTGCCTGGTATTTTCGCAATCCGGTCCGCCGTTCCTTCCCGGGAATTACAACAACTACTATCAGATCGTGCAGGCTCCGGGCGAGATAGCGATCGTTTCAGAAATGGGGCACCAGGCGCGCACGATTCCGCTGGCTGACGGACCGAAAGAACGTCCTCATCTGCCGCAGACTGTGAGGCAATGGCAAGGTGATTCGGTGGCCCACTGGGAAGGCGAAACGCTGGTGATTGAAACCACCAACTTCCGCGCCAGCGACCAGAGCCGCTTCGGCGTTCAATACGACGGCATGAGCGACGAGAATCTGCGGGTCACTGAACGCTTGACGCGCACCGGTCCCAGCACCATCACCTATCGCGCCACCGTGGTCGATCCCACCGTGTACACGCAACCCTGGACGGTGGAGTTCCCCATGGAAAAGACTAAGAGCGCGATGTTCGAATACGCGTGCCACGAAGGCAACTACGGGTTGGCGGGAATTCTATCCGGCGCGCGCGCGCGGGAAAAAGCCGCACTCAAGAAGTAGAGACTAACGCCCCGTGCCTCCCAGCAGCCGGGGGTTGGCGGCCAGCTTGGTCTTTCTCTCATCGACTAGCTTATGGAATTCGGCATCGTCTAAGTAGACGATATCGATCCACATCTGCAGCATGTCGTCCACGCTTCGCTCTCCGAATCCGGCCCACACCGAAGGATCCGGATTTCGGGGATTGGCCGAGGTGTTGTCATGGATGCCGATCATATGCAGGACAGTACCGGCCGGCAACAACGGCGCAGCGTCGTCCGCATAAATGTAGTTCACGTGCCAGTTGAAATTGAAGCGGTTCACCGAGCTCAGGACTTCGGTGGTGTTGTCGAGATTGATGGCTTCGAGCGTCATACCGCGTCCGCGCATGTGCATGTGCGGCTGGAACGCATCGATGCGAGCGTTACGCGTTAAACGGAAGTAGCCGTCGGTACGGACCACCGTATTGGGCGGGACCTCGAGTTCGTCATTCGGCAGATTGCGAATGGGAATCGATCTGACGTCGTACTTGGGCGTGAAACCCTTGGGGTAGAACTTGAATGCGATGGTGGTGCGGTTGTGCTGCTCCGAACCGATCGCGAAGTAGTGCATGTCGAAGCGCAGCCGTGTTCCTGCCTTGAGCAATCGGCCCGAATTCTCGGAAAAAATTGCCCCGTACTTGCCGATCGCGTATTCAGTGAGAAGAATGCCCGTGGGCGGCGTTCCCGCAGGCGCATCCGGCTCGATGACGTAAACCACGCAGTGATGGACGATGTTCCGATTGCTGGGCTTCACTTCCATCGCTTTGATCCAGCGGTCCTCGGGTAGCGTCATTTCGGCGAACTGATCGATCCACCAGTCCGGCCCCTTGGGATACATAACGAAATCCTTGGGAGTGGTCACCGTAAGATCCGGCGTGCCGATGAACCATTGGGTGTCGGACGCGAAACTGAGCGGCTTTGGCAGGTCGGCGGGATTGCCTTGCGGAGCGCCGGAATCCACCCACTTCACGACGGTCGCGATTTCCGGGTTGCTAAGCGAAATATCATTCTTGTAGTCACGAATGCCGACGGTACCGTCCAGGTGCCACGGGGGCATGTCCCGTGTGGCGACGCGCTGCTTGATGGAACGAGCCCAGGGGCGAACTTCTTCGTAGGTCATCAGCGACATCGGCGCCATAGTTCCGGCGTGATGGCAGGATTGGCAACTCTTTTGGAAGATCGGCGCGACATCCTTGCTGAAAGTGACTGGACTCTCGCTCGTGCCCGTGACCTCGCCGGCGCGTGCCGCGAAAGGAGCCAGGAGGATTCCCGAAAGCGCTAACGTCAACGCGGGCGCCATGTATCTAGCAAACGTCGTCATGACCGGCCTCCTTTAGCGTGCGTCGCTCTTCTTTACTATGACCTTTATCTGAACGTTGGTCCAGCAGCAGTGGTAGCCGAAATTGCCAGCCGCCTCACCTGAGCCGTCGTCCACCACTGCCTGAAGTATATACTCCCCCGGCTCGCTGAATTCCGCGCTGGTTGCGGTCTTGCCGTCGGCCAGCTTGGCGGTCTTCGCACTGAACACAACCGGGCCTGGTCCCCGGTACTTGGACCACAGGACGGTCAGACCGATGCTTTTGCCGTTCACCATTGGGAGGCCGTCGTCGGTTGCGGATACGTTGAATGTGGCCGAACCGGGATTGGTCAGCGTCAGCTCCGCTGGTTGGACCGTAACCACCGGCGGGGTGTTGGAGCTGATGTTTTCGCTGTTACCGCCGCGCGTGGTGTGAAGGCGATCGATCTGCCACACCGGATTGAGCGTCGCGGTCACCTGCGCAGTCTGTCCATGCGCGTTCAGCGTCCACACCAGCTTCTGGTCGCCAAAATCCTTCGGAACCACGACGCGGAATACATCCTTGTGGCGCCTCACGGTGAAATGCGTGGGCTGGCCCCGATCGCCACCGGGTTCGAAGGTGTTGTCCGGTCCGACCGGAATATCCAGCTCTTCTTCGTAATTCCGATTCATGTATCCGAACCAGAGATTGAAGGAGCCGTCCGGGTTGATATCGAAACCCTCATAAGCGGGAGCAACGCCTTGTCCCGACCAGTGCCGTACCTGCGCCACTTGCGAGCTTGCAGGCGCGACAGAGAGAAGGAACGCCAGGATGGTTCCGCTAGCGCGCCTTCTCGATCTTTGCGTGTTCATCGCCTACCCCAAACAGCAAGGATTGTAACTGTTTCGGAGCAGTGATTCAATGCCAGCCGGCCGCGTTTAGATATGCTCGGCCCGTTCGGCAAAGAGCCGCAGCAGCTCCGTCCACCCACCGGGTGAGTCAATCGAGGTCCGCATGGTATCCGCACCCTCGCCATGACGCTCGAAGTAGCGATGTTCGAGATCGACGCGCGTGGAGCCGTCGCCTACTGGCGTAAAGCGCACCTCCACTTCGCTCGACTTGGCGAGATCAGGTTCGTAACCCCATTCGTGGGTGATCATCCACGCGAGCACGAACCGGTGTGGCGGCTCCCAGACCAGGATCTGGCCCCAGTCGCATTCGCTGCCGTCGATTTGTTCGCTGTAACAGCGCCCACCGGCGCGCCCTTCAATGACGCCTTTCTTCATCGGCAACTTCCCGATATGGTGCGTGCGGGGCCACCACGTGTCGACTCCGTCGGTGAATACATGAAATGCGCGCTCGACGCTGGCCTTGACGGTAATGCTCTTGCGAACTGGCACGCTTTGCGTTTTCGCGGTAGTAGTTGTCATCATTTCTCCTTTGTAGGGTGCTCTTCCACCTTTTTCTTGAATGCGGCCAACCCATGGCCCCAGAACTGGTCAAAATACTCACGCAGTGAATCGAACCCCGCGGGATTTATCTGGTACAGCCGCCGGTTTCCTTCGGGCCGGTCAACAACCAAGCTGGCGTCCTTGAGAATCCGCAGATGCTGCGAGATGGCCGGCCGGCTCACAGGCAGACCATCCGCCAGCTTGCCGACTGACAGCGGACCGTTGAGCAGGCGGGCCAAAATAGCTCGGCCTTTCGCCGCCGCCATCCACCAGGCTAAAACCCGCACA
>Ga0209415_10013811_pt1 | contig 13261 bp, 8 predicted proteins | sample PeaSoiSIISIP2007_FD_187696 | JGI IMG/M metagenome (GOLD analysis project Ga0209415, IMG submission 187696) | Peat soil microbial communities from Weissenstadt, Germany - SII-SIP-2007 (SPAdes) (version 2) | ecosystem: Environmental > Terrestrial > Soil > Wetlands > Peat | place: Germany... | reverse complement strand
TCGCCGTCAACTACCGGGGCAGCGACGAGGCCAGCTTCTTCGACGTCGTCGCCTGGGACAAGACGGCCGAGGTCGTCTGCGAGCACCTCCGCCAGGGCCGCCGGGTCCTGATCGACGGCTACCTCAGCCAGCGGAAGTGGGACACGTCCGAGGGCGAGCACCGCCAGAAGGTCGAGATCGTGGCTCAGCAGGTCGAGTTCCTCGAGCCGCCCACGTCCAAGTGAACCTGTGCGAGGTGGTGCCTAAAGTACCCGGCATTGGGCGCCACCTCGCCGCCGGCCACTACCTGAACAACGATGCAGTAGGCGTATCGGGAGCCCGCCGGACGATCGGCCGAGAAGCAACTGGTGTATCTCTCAAGGAGGCGACCTCGTCCGGTGAGTGGCTCTGGGTCGCGAATGTGTCAACGTTGAAGCATCGGTCCGATCATGTGATGGTCGTCGACCGGATCACAGCGATGCACAACAGCGCAGATCGGCGACTCGGTGTGCGGCAGCGACTGCGTCGCAGTGCAACTGCGCATCATTCGGTAATCGCGGTTCCTCGCACTCCCGAGTTGCCTATCGACCGCGGGCGCGAGAACGAGGCACGGACACGAGTATCGAGAGCAGAAAGGTGGCAACCCCTGCACCGACGGTGATCGGCGCACTGACCCCAGCCCACGTCAGGATGACCACCAGGGCGATGAGCGCGCCGGTTCCGGTGCCCACCCGGAGCCAAAGTTCCCTGCCAAGCGCGTTCTGTGCCGGAAGGGTTGTGCCGCTCGGCACAACATCGATGTATCGGTGAGGTCGCAGGAACATCACCCACGGCCCGGAAGCTGTGGTTCTGCAGGTGAGTTCCACGCGCTCGTCAGTGCCGAGGTGAACTTCCAGCTCTCGACTGCTAGCCCAATCGCATTTCAACTTGACAACGTGTCGGCCCGGAGCGACGTCCAGCTCCTCAATCCGGCCTTCATCGATCGAGCCTGCCATGTTCCGGTCGATCAACACCTTGAATGACCGGAGTCGGGCGGTGTTGCCGCGCTCGCGAACGATGCGTAGCGTCGCCACGTCAGCGTTCTCGCGCCATGGTTTGCTTGCAACCCGAGAGGGCGGGACGACGAGTTGCCGCTGGTTCGCTCACGCGATCATGCTACCCGTGGCCACTTGAACGGCAGCTGATTTCCGCCAGGGGAGGCCAGCGGACAGAACGCCATCAGCAGACCGAAGACTGGTGCGTGGCCGTCGCGCCCGATCGACCGATCGCGCAGCCTTACGTTTAGCGACTCATCCCGCGTGTCCTCGGATGGCCGGATCACCGAGACCTGCAGACAATGGGAGATCGGGTTGCAGGCGAAGGACTGCCATCCGTCACTAGAATCGGCGGGAACGTGATGGATCAAAGGGTCTCGCAGGAGACGGTTGGTGGCCGGCCATGGCCGCGGTTTGTACTGCCAGGCGGGCTTGGTGCAGCCTTCGCGGCTGGCGGAGCACTCGCGGTGATCGGCAGCTTCGTGCCTTGGGACCTCCAGTCGGTAGGTCCTGGTCTCTATTCGCTGGATCGGAACGGTTTCCAGCTCGGCAACCACTTCGGCCTTAGCTTCGACGGCTTTGCACTCTCTGGACTTGGCGTCATTTCGATGCTCATAGCAGTGATCGCAAGGCGCAAGGCCGTCGGGATCCGTCTTATCTCGGCCGAGCTCGGAATCGGGCTGGGCGCGCTCGCAGTCGCAGTCGAAGAGATTCAGCGCGCGTCTCAATACGCGCGCTCGGCCTCGTCGCCGCTTCTGGCGATTCACCTCGGGTACGGGCTCTGGATAGTCGTCGCTGGAGCGATTGCAGTGGAAGCGGCCGCTGTGTGCGGCTGGTTCTGGGTAACGAAGCGTATAGTCCAGTTGCGACGGCAATCTGGAGTCCGGAACACGGTCGAGTGATCCTGTCCGTCGTCTTGCACCAAGTGGCGGTGTCGGACGCGAGCGCGAAACGACGGGTTGGAGTGCGCCGTGCGATGGCAAGGGCGTCCGCAAGTCCATGTTCTTCGGCCGCGAGGGAGTCGGCATCCTCACAACCTCGATGGACCGGGCGAGCGCGTGGAGCGCGCGTCGAAGTAGTAGGTCGTCGCGCGCACGGTGATGTCGAACCGTGCCGCGACGAGGACCGGGTCGACCTCGTCGACGAGCTCGCTCAGGCGAGTGGCCCGCAGCTGTCGAAGCGTCGTACCGGATCGAGTCATGAGGGCGCGCAGGTATTCGGCGCCCACGGCCTCGCTGCCTGTCCGAGTCCTGCGGTTGACGATCAGATGCGGATTCCTCGTTCGCTGTGATCGCTGGTGCGCGATGCCGCGCTCCACCGCGGTCCAGCTCACGGGGTCGAGCGGAAGGGACCGTGACCTTCGGGCAAGACCGAGGGCGCGATGACGCTCGTCGACGTCGGTCAGCACGAGGCCGCGCAGCTCGGAGCTGGAGAGGCCGTGGAGCAACGCGAGGAGCCCGACGAGCGCTTCGTGGGCTGACGCCTCGTCGAAGAGCGTCCATCGTGCGAACAGGGCCCGCTGTCGGTCGAGGGTGACCAGCTCGCCCGAGAACGGCCGGTTCCGGGTGATCCAGAGCCCATGCGTCGGATCGGCCAGGACGAGATGCTCTTTGCGCGCCCACCCGAAGAACTGACTCAGCCAGGTAAGACCGCGTCCGTCTGGGTGAGGACGACGCGCGAAGAACGCCTCGACGTCGGCGAGGCCAACCGTCGTCCAACCGCCTGCCAGGTGGCGTTCGTTGCGGCTAAAGCGTGCGAAGTCACGAACCGTCGCGAGGCGTCCTTCGATCGTCGCGTCGTCGTCCGCCCGTCGTCCGGCGCGCAGGGCGCGCTGCTGTCGGGCGACCAGCACTTCGGAGAAGCGGCGCGCGGAGTCTTGGAAGGGAACCGGCGTCGCGTCGAGGCGTGCAGCTCGGCGCCGGGCAGCCCGCTCGATCTCGGCGCCGGGAAGGGCCACGATGGAGCGCTCCGAGGCGAATTGCCGGAGCGTCCGGGCGAGCGGCACAGAGGGCGTCGATGCCAACAGCCGCGTGAGGGAGGTCGAGTCGGCCGTGCCGATGAGCTTCCCGAGCTCTCGCAAGACGTCGACGGCCCGACTCGAGGAGAACTGACTGTCGCAAAAGTAGATGAAGTCGTGGAACCAGATGGGTACCTCGCGTAGTCGATCGGCGAGCGCGGCTACGGCCGGGTCTCGACCGTCGATCAGAACCCCGACCTCCAGATCGACGCCCTGCGCGCTGTCGGCTGCACCCGCCTGTTCATCGACCACGCGAGCGGTGCGCGGGCCGATCGTCCCGAGCTCACGAAGATGCTCGACCACCTCCGCCCGGGGGACACCGTCGTCGTCTGGAAGCTCGATCGGCTGGGCCGCAGCCTCCGCAACCTCATCGACCTCGTTCAGCTCCTCGAGCAACGAGAGGTCGGACTCCGCTTCCTCACCGAGGCGATCGACACCACGAGCGCCGGCGGGAAGCTCGTCCTCCACATCTTCGGCGCGCTCGCGGAGTTCGAGCGCGAGCTCATCCGCGAGCGCTCCCGCGCCGGCCTGGCGGCCGCCGCCGAGCGCGGCCGGCACGGTGGCAGACCGCCCCGGATGGCCGCCGATCAAATCGATGCCGCGCGCACCCTCCGGGCAGCGGACAAGAGCTTCGCGGCGGTCGGTGCCGCTCTCGGCCTACCGGCCTCGACCGTGCGCGAGACGTTGCTCCGACTAGACGCGAACACCTAGCGCCTTCCGAGCCGGCGCTTCATCTCGTCAGCGACGGCAACGGCCGTCGCCGGTCCGAGGAGAGCCGCCTCCCCCCACCTCGCGCCCCTCCACACCGCGAGTGCACCGGCTGACGTGCCGCTCGCCACGCTTACTGGCACAGCCCGGAGCCCTTCGTCGATCCACTCGCCCAACCTCTTCATCGCACCCCTCGGTCCTCGCCGCCGGCGGCGGCGTCAGACCTGGGCGCCAGTGGGGCCCGCTTTTACATCGCGCGCTCCGGGGATTTCTTTGGCGACTTACCGGCCGGACTCTCGGCTGGGCTCGGCGGGTCGACTGGACAGCGACTATCCCCGTCGCCCACTTACCACGAGCCCGCCACCAGGTGCGATGCGACTTACCAGCGAGCGGGCGGCGGCCACCTCACCAGCGCACTCGCTCCGCTCGCCGCCACGCTCGGGCGGCCACCGGGAGTAGCGTGCCGAACATGCGTTCGGGTCGGCGGCCACGACCTGTCACCGACGACGAGCTCCTCGACAACCCGGCCACCATGACGCTCCTCGCCGCGGTGCGCGACGGGCGGGTGCTCCGGGGGAGCGGGGACGAGACGACCGTCTTCGCCCCGCACTTCCTCGACGGCGAGCCCGTCCGCCTCCAGCTCCACTGGCTCGCCGGCCACAACCTCATCCACATGCCCATCTCCGGGCCGCCGTCGCTCGCGCCCCGCGGTGCTCGCCTGCTTCGCCTCGCCGCAGGCGCGGTGGGGGAGAACGACAACCTGAACTTAAGAGGCTCGGCAGATGGGCAGCTGAGTTCCCGTGCGCCGGCCGAAGCCGGCGGAGACCGGCCGTCTAAGGCTGCCTCTAGGCAGCGGATTCAGCCGCGGCCGCCCTGATCACGTCAGCTGCCCAATGGGCCAGCCCGCTTCCACGGCGCGTCACGAGATGTCGTCGTGACTGCCGGAGCTGGTGAAGATTCACCCACGTCACGACGTCGTCGCTCACTTCGTGCCAGACGTCGGTTGGTCCGACTGCGATGACGTGACGCGGCGAGAATGGCATCACGAACGTCTTGGCCTCCAGCCAGCCGACTCCATGTCGCGGTCCGAACCGCCCGTCCATCTCTGCCGATGGGATCAGCACGGGGTCGTCGCCGACGACGAATTCCGAACTGGGATTGGCCGGAACCAGAACCTCGAGTCCCGGTTGAGCCTTCATCAGTTGTCGAGCTCGCCGAAAGTGTGTGACGAGACGATCGCGGAAGAACGCGCCGCCTGGAACCATCGGCCCTGAGTTTCGCTCGACCGCCCGACGCGCCTCATCGAGGAGCACCGCGTAAGTGATCGGAATGAACAGAAGCGTCCGGCTGTGGATGGCTGCGATCAATTCGTGGGGATACTTAGCCACGAGCTCGTGTGCCGTCTGCTCCTTGGCAGCAGCTCGCGCGAGTGCTGAGACGTCGCCCATCGTGTAACTCCGGGCGGCATGGAGAGCGAGCATGGTTCGCGCCGTCTGGACTGCTCTCGGGTCGCCGAAGAACCCCTCTTTGGTCAGAGCCCGATAGAAGTCTCCGAGGCGCGTTTCGTGGCTGCCCCACGCATGTTCCACCCTGGCAGGGTCGTCGTGGATGAAGTTCTGGATTGCACAGACTTCACTCGTAGGGGCGAGGGTGGTCAATCCTGATTCGCGCAAGTAGACCTCGACCAGCTTCGGCTCGGCGTCGATCCACTGCCGAAGAATCGCCTGGCTCACGACGTGCTGGTTATCGAATGCTCGCCGGCCGCTGCTCATCGGAGCTCCTCCCGAACGGACGTTCGCACGATACACCGCAGGGTGACCCAAAGCGTTGCTCTGGACGGCGGAGCGCCACTCGCGCTGCGTATCTGTGCGCGCATTCTCCAAGCCTTCGGCCAGCACGGCCAGGAGCTGCCGTGGCCGCATTCCACGGACCCGAGACATGTACCCCTCGTGGGCAGCTACCAGCCAGGCAGACGTCCTCCGCATGGCCGACGGCGGAACGGTGGAGCCATGGAGCACCTCGTCGACCGCATCGCCTGGGCGGCGCTCCTGCTCGGCGTCGACGTCGGCGTGAGAGCGCCTTCGGCGCACGGCCCCGCCGCCGGCGGCGGGGCCGCCACTCTCGCCGGCGCGGTCCTCAGCCGTCCTCGGCGGCCGCAGCCGCCTCGGCGGGTGGGGGACGCCATCGCGCCCGGACGGCGCCGGCGGCGGTAGCGCCCGCTGCGCTCGCCTACCGCCGCGCCTGGCCGCCCGCAGCGTCACCGAGCACCATCGAGGCAAGCGGCGCCGTGACGGCTGGGTCGCTCGTGAGGATCCCGAGCTCCCGGTTGTAGACGAGGCTCGCCACGGAGAAGTTCTCCGAGCCGACGAAGACGCGGGCCGTCGCCCTCCCCGGGTCCACGTCGACCACCTTGGCGTGGACGTAGAACCCGGTCGTCGTGTCAGGGTAGGTCCGCACCTCGACGCCGGCGGCCGCCAGCTCGTCGAATGCCGAGTCCCACTCCGACTGCCTCGTCATGACGACCACGACCCGGACGCCTCGTCGTGCGTCGGCGACGAGCGCCGACGTCACCTCCGAGTCGTCCATCTCTTCGTTTTCCACCAGGACCTCGCGATGCGCCGAGGCGATCAGGTTGACGATCGCCTGCTCCGAGCCAGGGCTCCATAGCAGGTCGACGCCTGCGGGTGGGCTCACTTCGCCACCACCGCCCCAGTCGCCGGCGAACGTCGCCTCGATCGCTGTGACGTCCAGGGGCTGGGTGTCAACGATGGCGACGTCACGCGTCGTCGCGTAGTAGCGGGCGGTGAGATTGAGCGTCATGACGAGCGCCGTCCGATCGTCGACCACGATCGCCTTCTCGTGGTCGAGGTCGAAGCGGCTCGGCGCCCACCGCACGCCCACGCCGTGGTGCTCGAGGTAGTCGAACGCCGCCAGGTTCTCCGACTCGACGTAGGCACGATCGAGGATCACGCGCACTCGCACGCCTCGCTTCGCGTCGGCGGCGAGGATCGCCTCGGCTGCTGGGTCCTCGAGCTCGTACATCTCGACGTCGACCGAGCGCCTCGCCGAGCGCAGCAGCGCGGAGACCGGGCCCACGCCCGCCGCCGGCTCCTCGAGCACCCGCAGTCCGCCGGCCGGAGCCGTGAGGGCTCCGGCCGCTCGGCTCGCGGGCACCGCCGCTGCTCCAGGGGGCGCTCCTAGAGCCACACCGCCGAGCGCCAGGAGCACCGCCACAGCCGCCGCCCACCGCCTTCTCGCTATCGCTCGTGGCGATGGCGAACGCCGGGGACGGGGCAGGGGAGCGGCGGCGCTCGGGTCGGCGCCGGCATTGCTCCGCTTGCCGGCACGCGCCCCTCCCGGGTGGCTCACTGCTGGCTCCCGGAACGCACCACGACGTTCGACAGCGGGAACCGCGTCGGCCCGGGCTCTCGGCCGGCCGGGGGTGGGGTCGTCCGCCCGTGACGGTCGCCCCGGCCTACCGGCGACCGCTCAGCGTCACCTCGCCCCCGACTGGCCGCGTCGTTCCGCTCGCACGGGCGGTGTGGTGTCGCTGTCGCTGCGGGGACCGGCCGGACACGGGCGCCGCCGCGTCGCCACAGACGACCGCCGGCCGCCTGGCCCCGATCCCTACGACCTCCTGCAGCGTCCTCCTGCACCGTCGCCCCCAGACCCACACGCTCCTCGCGCCCTGCCCAACCCGCCAGCCTCATCCGCTCTCCTGGTCTCCTGGCCTTGCTTCTCACCCGCCGCCTTCTGCCTCTGTTGGACTTACCAACGACGACCCAGCTCTCCAAGTAGGCGCCCAAGGTGCCTTTGGCGGTTCGTGAATGGTCACCGTAGTGCCTGGTTCGGATCTCGTTGAGACACACTTGCAGGTGGGCCTGCGGCCCACCTGCGGTGGCGGGCGCCTCCGGCGCCGCTTTTGCGCACCTCGCGGCGCAATGTGCAGCTACCATTTGCCACCAATGATCGTGAGCGTTACGCCTCTCGGCGACTCCTCGGGGACCATGAGCCCAAGTGAGGTCGGCCGGCGGATCGCGGACTACCTCGAGGGCGTCGGCCTCGCGAAGCCTGGCCGTCGCCCAGGCCGCACGATCGAGCTGCCCTCCCTGACCGGCGACGGCACCGTCGCCTACTACGCGGACTCGACGGGCATCCGCCCGGGCCGCTGGATCGGCAACCGGGCGGGCGACGTCGACCCGCAACAGCTCGCCGCACTCCTCTCCGGTGTCGATCCCGACACCGGAGAACCGCTCGAGAGCGCCCTCAACTCCGCACGCGGGCGCCACCATACGGCGGACCTCTCGGCACTACGCAATGGCGCCGAGTGGCTCGGTACCTTCGACGCCGCCGCGGCGATCGGCGTCCGCCACAGCTACCTCCAGCGCCTCGCGAAGGACGCCGAGAACGACCTCGCGGCACGCCAGCGCGGCGGGGAGCCACCCCGCCGGCGGGGCGTCAAGGCCGTCGCGCTGGCGGCAGTGGAGGCCGGCACCATCACGAAGACAGATGGCGGCGTCCTGCTGTTCCACCGCGACGCGCTCGTCGCGCTCGCCGAGGCGCGCCGCCCGGCGACCAACGTCGCCGGCTACGACATCACCTTCTCGGTCCCAAAGGACGTGTCCCTCCTCTGGGCCCGTGGCGACGACGACGTACGCGCCGAGGTCCTCGCGTCGATCGACGCAGCCGTCGAGGCGGGCTGGAACTACCTCGAGCGCAACGCCCTCGAGGTCCGCGTGAGCGGTGAGCAGCAAACCGCCCACAACTGGACCGGCGCCGACTACCTCCACCTCACGAGCCGGGCGCTCGATCCTCAGCTCCACCACCACCGGGTGCTCGTCAACCGGGCAGAGGACGCCGAGGGCAACGTCCGGGCGATCGACGGGCGCCCCCTCTTCCACCACGCGAAGACCATCGGCACGGTCGCTGCGAGCGAGCTCCGCCAGCAGCTCGCCGGCCGCCTCGGCGTCACCTTCGGCAAGGTCGTCAACGGCTTGGCGCCGATCCTCGGCATCGCCCCCGAGGTCCTCGCCGAGTTCTCGACCCGCAGCCGGGAGATCAACGAGGCGGTCAAGGCCCTCGGCGCCGGCTCGGCGGCAGCTCGCCAGGTCGCCGCCTACGACACCCGCTCGGCCAAGGAGGCCGGGTTCGACTTCGACGAGGTCACCCAGTGGTGGGCCGAGCGCATGGACGCGGTCGGCTTTGACGAGCAAAGGCTCGACGAGGTCCTCCATCGTGTCGACGGTCCCGGCATCGTCACCGATCCCGAGCTGGACGACCTCTTCCGCTCGCTCCTTCGCGTCACCGGCATCACGGAGAACGAGGCCCGCTTCGACCGGCGCATGGTCATCCAGGCGATCGCCGAGTTCTCCGTCGACCGACTGTCCGGCGCTGCGATCGAGGAGCTCGCCGACCGCTTTCTCGCCCTCGACCCGGTCGTCCAGCTCCAGGGCGGCCGTGACACCTCCCGTCGCGACGTCATCCGCCTTCGCGACGGCAGGGTCGTCAAGGTCCCGTCTACCGGCTACTTCACCACCCGCGCTCACCTCGCCCTCGAGCAGCGGGCGATGTCGCTCTATCTCGACGGCCGGCGCGCCAACGCCGGCGTCGTCCCCGTCCACGTCCTCGACCAGGTGCTCGCCGAGCCCCGCTTCGCACGGCTGACCGATGAGCAGCGCGCGTTCGTCACCGCGCTCACGACATCGGGCCACCGCATCCAGGGGGCGGTCGGGCGAGCGGGCTCCGGCAAGACGACGTCGATGGAGGCGGCCGTCGCCGCCTGGCGTGCTGCCGGCTACCAGGTGCTCGGCTCCGCTGTCGGCGGCACCCAGACGGTCCTGCTCGCCGAGGAGGCCACCGGCAACGCTCGCACCGTCGCCTCCGTGCTCGCCCGCTACTTCGACTTCGACGACCCGAGTCTCATCACCGAGCGCACGGTGCTGCTGGTCGACGAGGCGAGTCTTCTCTCGACTCGTGACCTCGCCCTCCTCGAGCGGGCCGTAGCGGAGCGCCCCGGAGCCGTCCTCCGACTCATCGGTGACCAGGAGCAGCACACGAGCGTCGCCGCTGGCGGGTTCTTCCGATGGCTCGTCGAGGAGCACGCCGACGACGTGCCCGAGCTCCGGACCGTCTACCGCCAGCAAGGCGACGAGCAGGCGGAGGTTCGCCTCGCCCTCGACGAGTACCGCGACGGCATGATCGTCGAGGCGATCGAGCGCCTGGAGCGCGACGGCCGGATAGCGGAGGCCGGCTCCTTCGACGAGGCGTGCGACCTCCTCACCTGCGCCTGGTACGCGGAGCGTGGGCGGCGCATCGACGAGCCCACCCGCAAGCTCAGCTCGATGACCGCCGACCACCACCACGAGCGGCGCGAGCTCAACCGCCGGGCCCGGGCCCTGCTCCAAGCGGACGGGACCCTCGCCGGGCCCGAGCTCGAGGTCGACGGCATCGGCTTCCAGGTGAACGACGAGGTGATCGCGAGGATCGGGGATCACGACCTACGGGCGCCAGGCGCTGCCAAGGACCAGTGGGTCCGCAACGGCTCACGGGGGGTCGTCCGCGAGGTGGCGACCGACCACCTCGTCGTCGAGTTCGAGCGCTGGGGCAGTGTGACGGTCCCCCTTGGCTACATCGAGTCCGAGGTCGTGCCGGGCGTCCGCGGCGGGCTCATGCACAGCTACGCGCTGACGACCCACGCCGCTCAGGGCACCACGATGGCCGCGGCGATGCCGCTCGTCTCGGACGCCTCCTCGAGGGAGGGCGCGTACGTCGCCCTCACTCGGCACCAATTCCACCTGAACGCCGTCGCTATCCGCTACGACAAGATCGTCGAGCGCGTCGTCGACGACGCGCTGCCCATCGCAAGGACGGAGCTGGCGGACCTCAAAGCCACCGCGCGGGCGATCGCCCGTGACGAACGCGAGCGCCTCGCCTCCCAGGTCGACCCGTTCGCCCGGCGCGTCAACGAGCTCGCCACCTCGCTCGACCTCCGCCAGCTCGTCGGCCACCTGCCCGAGCTCGTCGAGGATGACGTCACCCTCTACGAGCGCGCCGCCCAAGAGCGGATCCGCACGATCAGCCTCCGAGCCGCGACAGACCCGAGCGGCGAGGTCCTCTCACACCTCGGCGCTCGACCGTCCACACGTGAACAGCGCGCTGCCTGGGACACCGCCGTCGGGGCCATCGCCGTCTACCGAGAGCTCCACGCCGCTCAGCCCGACCCCGCAGGCGAGGATGTCGCATGGGCGCTCGGACCTCGGCCCGAGGACCCCGACGAAGCCCTCGAGTACGACCGGTTCGCCGCTCACGTCCGAGCGCTCGACCCGTCGCCTGACGACGCGGACACCACCGCCGGCGAGACCGCCGCCGACTTCGGGGCGGCGGCCGTCACTTCCTACGCTCACCTCGAGGACGCCGACCTCCTTGACCTCGCCGTCCAGGCCCGTGGCTCCCTCGCCGAGCAGATGCGCATCCTCGAGGACCTCGGCCGCACCATCGAGCTCCAACTTCACCTCATCTCCGAGCGGCAGGAGGCCGGTCTCGACACCACTGTCCTCGCTCGCCAGCTCGAGGCCACCAACGCCCGTTACGACGCCGCCGAGGCCCTCCATGAGGCGATGGACAGCGACCTCGCCACCATCAATGACGAGCTCTTCGCTCGCGGGCTGACGGTTGAAGAGGAGAAGACCCGGTCGGTAGCCCAAGTGGCCGCTGACCTCGCACCCGAGCCGGTCGCGCCCGACGTCGACATCGAACGCCCAGGACCGGAGCTCGAGCTCTAGCTCAGAGGCGATCCAGTCAGCCCAAGCCGGCCGGCTCGGGCCTGGGCGTCCGCTTGCTTCGGAACAAGCCTGCCATCAGGGAGTCCGATTGGGAGCACGAAAGACGGTAGCGCGCGGCACTCGCGAGGGAGAATGAGCACGGCATGGGCGATCTCCGGCACGTGATCGGCGACTTTGGCACCGAGGTCGCGAAGCGCTTTGCCACCGGCTCCGGCGAGCCGGAAGACCTGCTGCGTGGACCATTCGAGCGCCTCCTGGCCGGTGCTTCCGAAGCGCTCGGCATCCCACAGGTGATTGTCGCCGGAGAACACCACCTGGACGAGGAACACGTCCGCCCCGACTACGCCGTACACGTTGGCGGTCCACTCGTCGGATTCGTCGAGATCAAGGCGCCCGGAAAGGGCGTCGACACGGCGCGGTACCGCGGTCGCGACAAGAAGCAGTGGGAGCGCCTCGCGTGCCTACCGAATGTCCTCTACACGGATGGGCAGGCCTTCGCGCTCTACCGGGACGGCGAACGTGTCGGACCTGTCGCCCGCCTCGTCGGTGACGTGGAAACCAGCGGTGCGACGCTCAGCATCGACGGCGACTCACTGGAGGCCGTTCTTCGCGACTTCCTGTCCTGGCAACCCGTACCGCCTCGCCGACCTCGCGAACTCGCGCTCACCGCCGCGCGCTTGTGTCGTCTCCTGCGTGCCGAAGTCGAGGAGCTGCTCAAGACCGAGCTCGGGCTGGAAGCCCTTGCCGAGGACTGGCGACGTCTCCTCTTTCCACAGGCGACAGATGCAGAGTTCGCCGACGGGTACGCCCAAACCGTGACGTTCGCCTTGATCCTGGCGAGGACGGAAGGCATCGAGCTTGCTGGCAGGAAGCTCCACGACGTAGCCGAGGACCTTGGTGCTCGGCACACCTTGATGGGACAGGCACTCGACGTCCTGACGAGTTCCGTCGTGCTGCGAGAGCAGGCCATCTCCGTGCGGACTCTCCAGCGCGTCCTCTCGGTCGTCGACTGGCCACGGCTCAGCAAAGGCGACCCGGACGCCTGGCTCTACTTCTACGAGACCTTCCTCGAGGGGTACGACCCAACGCTACGGCGGGCGACAGGCAGCTACTACACGCCGGTTCCCGCTGTCGATCCGATGGTCCGCCTCGTCGAGGAGCTGCTTCGCACTCGGCTCGGGACGGCGGAGGGTTTCGCCTCGCCGGACGTCACTGTCGTCGACCCGGCGGCGGGCACAGGCACCTTCCTCTTCCGCATCCTCGACCGCATCGCCGCTTCGATCTCAGATGCGGAAGGACCCGGCGCGCTGCCAGCGCGACTCAGACAGGCTGCTGCGCGCCTGGTCGGCTTCGAGATGCAGGCGGGGCCCTACTCGGTCGCCGAAGTGCGCCTGACGACCGAGTTCGCACGCTTCGGCGCCGAGCTGCGCAACGCCGCGCTGAGAGTCTTCCTGACGGACACCCTCGCCAATCCGTGGGAGGCCGAAGAGCACCTGCCGGCCATCTACGCCCCCATCGCGCAGTCCCGCCAGCGAGCGAATGAGGTCAAGCGGGGCGAGCGAGTGGTGGTCGTCATTGGTAACCCTCCCTACCGGGAGCGCAGCTACGGGCACGGCGGCTGGATCGAGCAGGGAGATGTCCGACCGCCTGGTCGGAACCCGGGCGAGACGGCCGAAGCGCTGCAGCGGCGCGTCACCCGGGCACTCCGAGCGGCTCGGGCCACCGCTCCGCTGGCTGCCTTC
>Ga0209415_10013810_pt1 | contig 13261 bp, 12 predicted proteins | sample PeaSoiSIISIP2007_FD_187696 | JGI IMG/M metagenome (GOLD analysis project Ga0209415, IMG submission 187696) | Peat soil microbial communities from Weissenstadt, Germany - SII-SIP-2007 (SPAdes) (version 2) | ecosystem: Environmental > Terrestrial > Soil > Wetlands > Peat | place: Germany... | reverse complement strand
AGAGGTGGGTGGGTTATGAACGACAAGCTAAGTCATTCGATTCTGATTTCTGTGGTGCGCCTCGGCAACGCTTGGAACAACAGAACGATGGGGGCACACATCAGCCACATCACTGCAGCGGGCACCATCATGAATCTGTACGTCCAAGCGTCGCGGATGACGCGACCCTGGATGTCAATTGGGTAACGTTTCTTGGAGAACGCTGGAACGCGCCGACGAATCCGCATCAGGCTCCCAACGGAAGGGAATGGAGCAAGGGCGAGTTCGAGACGGGTCCTTTTCGTCAGTCCCCGCCTGCCCCACCAAGCGAGTAGCATGGATACGACGCCAAAAGGAATGGCCCACAGAAATAGCTGCCCGCCGAACCCAACGTGAATTGCAACGCCAAGAAATCCGGCCAGACTGAGTGCGGCGATTGACTGACGAACCGACCACCACCGCCGCCATGTCCGAACGCACTCGACTTCAGCATCCGACTGGAGCAGAAGGAGCAGTCGGTTGAAGTAGTCCCATTCCTCCTTGCAAGCAACGATCTTGTGGTCCTTCAAGTCGTCATAGTGCAGCCAGAGCGCCTGTCCGATTTCTTGCACCGTATTGTCCTGGGTAGAGTCCACTGCCCTCCAAAGCGTGTCGTCGAACTCGAATGCGGCGATTCTCTCGTCCATGTAGGACTGAAGCGCTGATGCGAGCTGATCACGAGCCTTGCGGTCAACCATGCGTTTCCTGCTTGGGTCGTGTATTGGTCTTTTCTACCGTGGCATCATCCATGGGCATTCCTGGGACATAATGCTCAATTGCCCTTCTTCATCCACGGGTCCATCGGCCATCGGACTAGCAGAGGCTATTGTACGCTTAAGAGGGCAAGCTTCAAGTGACTTATCGGGCGTTCTGGAATACGACACGCGCACGCGCGCCTGATTGGGACGAGAATCCTAATTGGTTTACCGTAGGACCTATTTGGCCAGCAATCCGCGCAGCTACGTGCCCGTAACCCTATCCACCTTATCCTGTTATCCAGTCAAGACTTCCCGTCGAATCGTCCTCAGAATTTGCCTGTTTAGCGCGGCAGGCGCTATAATCACCTTCGTCCCGGCCCGCTTGCCCGCCGGAGGCGGACGATCCGGCTCGTTTTCCCAAAGGAGAGAACATGACGTGGCGAAGTGTGGTTGCATCGGCGTGTGCGGCGCTGCTGGCTTGCGCGGTGAGTTGGGGCGCGGTCTGCCCGCTGTGCCTGCAGGAAATCCCCGACGGCGAGAAGTACTGCGCCCGGCACAAGGCCGAGATGGTGGCCGAGACGCTCGCCGCCGGCGAGGAGCAGAAGCTCGCCGATGAGGTGATGCGCGCCCGCGCCGATTACGAGGCCAAGCTCGCGGCGCTCGAGAAGTATTACGAGAGCCGCGGCAACGCGGAGCGCCTGATCCAGGTCCGCAAGGAGGTCAGGGACGAGGCCGAGGCGCCGCACTTCACCTACGTCTATTGGGAGGACCGGCTGCCGGACCTTTCCGCGACGACGGAAGTCCCCGAGGCCACCGACCTGCTCAAGGCCGCCGACGCGACGCGCACCTCCATCAACCCGCTCAATCGCGGCGACCGCTTGAAGACGGCCGCCGTCGAGTACCAGCAGATCCTGCTCCAGTACCCGAACAGCACGGCGGCGGACTCGGCCGCGTTCGGGCTGGGCGAAATCTACTCCAGCAGCCGCGTCGGCGAGCCGGCGCGCGCGGTCAAGTTCTACAAGCTCGCCTACCTGGCGAACCCGGACCATCCGAAGAACGACGCGGTCTACCGCGCCGCGCAGGTCTGCGACGACGACCTGAGCGAATACGAGCACGCCGCGTACTATTACTGGCTGGCCGCGAAGCGGGGCAAGTCCTTCCTCACCCGCAAGCAGGCCGCGTTCCGGCTGGGGCAGTTGCAGAAGAAGGGGTTCGGGACGAGCTACTCGCTCGACGAGAAGACGCCCGAGCCGGCGGAGGCCAAACCGGCTGGGCCGTAGCCTGGCCGTCCGAGTCGCACGGCTTCAACCGGCGATTCCCAATGGGAGGCGGGCCTTCGTGGGAAGCCTGAGAGGGATGAAATAGGACTGGGGATAGAGGTAGCTTTCGCCCGAGTCGTCAACGATCCTGAGGTATCCTTCCTTCGCAGCCGCATTATCGGGCAGAACCTGATAGATCTTCCGCTTCTCCATGTCCTCACAATCCGCGTTCTGCACGCAAAGGGCAAACCTTGCTTGCGGACGTCTCCGCTTCATGGCTTTTTGTCCAATAAGCTCTTGCTCCGGGATTCCTGGTCTATCATTGCGCGGCGAATCTCGCAAATCAAGCGCCATTTCCATCGCCCGCTACGCAGCCTCGATGCCTTGTGGTAAGATTCGTTTCTGCGGTCGGGTAAGCGCGGTCTTGCCATCGCTTTGAAGGAGGTTCGAATCGTGTTTCACAGAATGCAGTGGATCGCGCCGCTTCTGATGCTGGCCGGAGCGGCGGTTTGTCCGGCGGCTGAGCCGGCCAAGCAGGACCCGCTCCTGACCGGTCCCCGCGATACGCTGCTGGCGCAGTTCACGAAGCTGGAATCGGCGTTGCCGGAGATGGCGCCCTCGGCGGACGCGGCTGCAGAGCGGCTTCTCGGCGGCGGAAATCTATTCGCGGCCGGCTGGACAGGGTTCGTGCAGGAGGCGAGCTTCCGCGCGGGCGGACTAATGATGACCTCCGGCCTCCAGGACAGGACCGCGCTTTCGGAGAAGGACGTGCTGCTGGTCGGCGCGCCGACGAACTCGGACGAGGCTGCGCTGAAGGCCTGCCGGCGCGGGAAGCAGGCGGGCGCGTACGTGGTGCTGTTCTCGCCGGCGTTCGAGGAGCCGAAGCCACCCATCGCCGCGCTGTGCGATGCGCACGTCGTCAACTTCGCACCCGCCGCCGATCCCGCGGCCACGGCCCACGGCGTCGCGGCCCTCGCCGAGGCGCAGCGCGCGGTGGCCGCCTCGTCGCTCTTCAACGTGCCGGCGCTCTGGACCTGGACCGGCGAACTGATCGGCTCGTTCACGCGCAAAGGGAAGATGCCGGTCGTCTGGCAGAGCATCTGGCTAGAGGGCAGCAAGGAACGCAATGCGAAGTACTTCGCGGAGGATGACCTGTCGAAGCGGCGCTTTCACGGGGACCTCTCCGTGCCGGCCCAGCCGGAAGGGCAGATCGGCCGGGTGTACCTCGACGTGCTGCGTCGGCAGGTCGGCGGGCTCCGCGGGCCGGTACTCGAACAGATGGCCGCCGCGGCCGGGCTGATGGCCGACTGCGCGCGCAGAGGCAAGGCGGTGCACGTGCAGACCGTGTCGCATTACACCGAGCACGATGTCAGACTGCCCGGCCTGCCCGCCTGGGCAAAGGTCGCGAGGCGCTATCACGAGCCGGCGCAACTCGACGGCGTGATGATGTCAGGCGACATGTACTTCGAGCTCGGATATATGGAATTGCGCCAGCCGTTCCTCGAAGCCGCCGCCAAGGCAGGCGGCAAGTCCGTCGTCGCGCTCTGCCACGCACCGGCCGTCGCGTCAGACGGCCCGCAGCCGACGATGCTCATGGATGCGCAGTGGGATTACGGCGACGCGGCGGTCAGCCTGCCGGGATATGACGTGAAGATCCTGCCGACCTCAGCCGTACTCCAGACCGCCATTTTCCGCGCGGTGATCGCCAAAGCAGAGGCGCTGGCGGCGAAGTGACGCGTCGGATTTATGGCGCCTCCGGTGGATATTTCACCGAGCATCCGTACGACTTCGTCTCGGTGACGGCGACCGGCTTCCCGGCGAGGACCGCGTCAAGCGCCTGCGCGACGTAGTTCACCACGCCCTCTTTCTTCTCCCCACCCGCGTCATTGTCAATCGCGCCCTGGTAGGCGATGTTCCCCTTCGCGTCAATGACGAACATGTGCGGCGAGGTCTTCGCGCCATACGCCTTCGCGACCTTTCCATCGTGGTCGCCGAGAACCGGATAGGCGATCCGCTGCTTTTCCGCCCAGGCCGCGTCCTTCTGGCGGTCCATGTAGTACGTCGTATTGATCGCCAGCCAGACCACGCCCTTGTCCGCGTAGGCCTTCGCCAGGCGCGCCATCGTCCCGGCCTTGTAATGCCGCTGGACGAACGGGCAGTCCGGGTTCGTCCACTCCAGCACGACGACTTTGCCCTGGAAATCAGAGAGCTTGACGGCGTTGCCCTTCTGGTCCGTGAGCGTGAAATCCGGCGCGGGCCGCAGTGGCAAAGCGATCGCGCCGGAAACCGCCGGCAGGTGGTTACGGTTTGCGCCGGGCGCCACGTCGGTGCTGTTCTGCGCCTGCGCGCGCAAACCGTAAATCCCAAGCGCCGCGACAACTACAGCCGCTGCTGCGGCAACACGCAAAGTTCTCATGAGCCATCTTCCTTCTCTAGGTTGTGGGCGGAGCGACGGCGTTCCCAGCGGGCATTTGGAGCCTGACCGGGAATCCGCCGCGTTCACCATCCGGCAGAGTGAATACCACAAGGCACTCGAGCCCATCCGCCGCGCCGACGCCGGAGCGGCGCGCCGTCATCGCGATCTCGGTCCGGTTCCCGGACGCATTCACGGAGGGCTTGTCCGTGAGCACGGCCTCCGTCGGAGCCGGGAAGAACTCGACCTTCGCCGGCTTCTTCTCCCACGTAATCGCGATCAAGAATTTCGCGCCGGCGCCCGCTGGCAGCGGCTCGGCGGTCGCGGCCACGCTGTGCAGGCGCCCGGCGGCGGTCCACTCTTTATCCGTCCGCGGCAGCCGCGCGGCCCACTCCCGGAAGAGCGCCTCGTTGGCCGGCGCGCGCTGCGCCGCGGCCGAGAGCTTTGCGGTCAGCTCCGCGCGTCCCGGCCGGCAGACGTTGCGGCAGCTGAGCCACGACGCTTTCGCGCGGATCGCGAATTCCTTTCCGGCCGGCAGGTCCTTGGGCGGAGTGACCTCGGCCGTCAGCATCACCTCGCCGGTGTAACCGTACCCGGCGATGTCGCCCGGCTGCACGAACGACTGCGGCAGCGGCCACTGGAGTTCGCCGGCGACGAAGCCCTGCGGCAATTCGAACTCCACCTCCGTCGCGAGGCCCGCGTCGCCGGGATACTTCCAGTAGATGTGCCATTCCGGCGCGATGCGGAAGAGCACTCCGACCTTGAACGGCTGCCCCGCCGCCACGGCCGACGCGTCCGCAAGAAGCTCCGCCTGCACCGGCTCCCCGCTCGCGGCCGCCCGCGCCGCCGGCGCGAACGCAAAGCCCGCCGCCGCTGCGGTCAGCAACCATAGCCCCACACGCCATCGCCCGCGCATCCGTGGCGCCCTTCCTGCAACCCGGAGGATCGGAGTATTTCCATTCCCGCGCGGCTCGCGCCCCGCGGACCGTGCCCAGTTCCATTCTATCTTCCGACCACGGCGAGTCAAGGCGCAATCGCGCGAACAGGACTCGACAATCCCGCGGATTGGGAAATTCCGCCCCAAACATGGTAAAATCCGTGCGGCGAGAGGCCGGAGAGGGCGATGTCCATCTACGTGAAGTGCGAAGGCTGCGGAAAGGTCCTGAGCGTTCCGGGCGGGTCCGAAGGACGCGCGATCCAGTGCGCCCACTGCGGGAAGAAGCTGTGCGTTCCGGAGCAGCCGCCGCAAACACGCGCCGAGGCCGCTACGCCGCCGCCGGCCGCTCCGGTGAATGGAGGCATGCCGGAGGACCAGGGCGGTTTCTTAAGGGCGCTCGCCGAAAAGGCCGCGCGCGAGCAACGCGAGGCCGACACTGCGAAGACGGCCGGAACCGGGGCCAAAGCCGGGACCGCGCCTTCGCCCGGAGCGACCGCCGGCGACGAGTCAGCCGCAATCGAGGAACTCGTCATAACGCCGGGGGCCGGCGAGTCCGGCTATGCCGCCGCCAAAACCCCCGAGCCGCCCGCGCCGGCTGCGCCGTCCTCACCCGCGCCGGCGAGCGGAGGCATTTCGGCCGACAAGGACGCTTTCTTCAAGGCGCTCGTCGCGGAGGCCGCGCGCGACCAAGGCGAGGCCGCCGCTGCGAAGGGGGCCGGAACCGGCGCCGAAGCCGGGACCGCGCCTTCGCCCGAAGCGCTCGTGCGCGGCCGGTCAGCCGCAGCCACGGAACTCCGCGTCAAGACGGTCGCCGACAAGTCCGGCTATAGCATTGCCGAAAGCTCCACACCGGAGCCGCCGGCCGGGCACGATAGGCGGCGCCGATCGCGGAAGTTGATCGGCGCGGCGGCCGGCTTGCTGCTGCTGATCGTCATCATCCTCTCGATCGTTGCCGGCCTCAGCAGCAAGAAACCGCGGGCGAATGAGAGACCGGTCGCCACGATTCCCGCGATTCCCAGCACCCCGGTTGCCTTGGCGCCAGCCGTCGCGCTGCCTGAACTGCCGACGGCGCTGAAGGAAGCCGCGCAGGCCCTCGCCGCCAAGACACTCGTCGAGGTGGAAGTGGCCGAGGCCTCTGCGGACGCAGCCGAACAGCGGATACCCCTGCTCACGCCGACCGGCGACCTGATGGTGGATGTCACGAACCTGCATATCCGCGACAAGAGCGATGCCGATGCCGGGATTCAAGAGATGCGGTCGGCGAGCCGGTCGGCGGTCTACGAAAGCGCGGCCGCGAAACTCCGAGAGAAGGGCCTGACGCCGGTGGAGGCCGGAGGTTCCGCCGCCGCGAAGCCCGGAGAGATTTACAGCCGCCTGAAGGTCGTCATCAGCACCACTCCGGCGTGGGCGGGGTTCAGTTTCCGCGAGCGCGGGAATTCGCCGTCGGCGAATAACGACAACATGCCGTCGCGGCCGGTTCAGCCGCAGCAACCCCGCCCGTCGCTTTGTTCCATACACCGGGTCCAGCGCGCACTGTCCCGCGGACCGGCGATCATGGCTTTGAGCTCGGTGAAGCTTTGGGATAGGCTGGTGAACGGCGGTCAGATGATCAGCGTCCGGTTCGGCCCCATCGCCGCTGCGACTTGGCTGGCGATACCCACCGACGATGCGCAGGCGGACCTGTTGCCCTGCGGACTGCGCCTCTCGATCGTCCAGGTCGCCTGGGAAGTCGGCGGCCGGACGCACGACCTGATCGGGCGGTCCGCCGAGGCGAACCCGGCGCGCTCCGCCAACGACGTCGAGACCGGCGCGGCGGTGCCGTTCCGCCGTCCGAAGCAACTCCGCGAAATCCAGCTCACCGGCCAGATCGGCTCGGACCGAATCTGCCTTGTCTCCGGCTTCTGTCAATATGATGACGTGAACCTGGACGGCAACGCCGCGGAGGCGGGCAAGCTGGCGGCCGGCCTCCTTGCCGCGCCCGACGCGGACTGGAGCACGCTCTGGGATGGAAAGGCCGATAACGGGACGATCGCCGCCTCCTGCCGGAATATCCTGCGGCTCGACGGCGGCCCGGCCATTGCCGGGGTCTTGACCGCCAAGCCGGACCGGCTGCCGAGGTCCTCGGCGGACGTGCTCGCCTCGGTCCTCAAGGAAGCGCACAGCAGCCCGGAATGGGCGGGGCCGTTTCTCGCCGTGCGCGGCCCTTGCAGCGACGCGGCGCTGATCTGCCTGGCGCGCCAGCCGAAGGAGGAGAACGAGAAGGATTTCCTCCAGTGGGTCGCGGCGCCCGCCGACCATTCGCCGGAGTCCGTCCAGGCGGCCTGTTGCGCGCTCATTGACCTGGGCCGGCCCGGGCCGCAAGTGAACGCCCTGATTGACACCGACGCGGTGAAGGCCTTCTCCGAGGTACGCTCGCCGCGCGGCAGCCTGGCGTTTCCGCCGCAGACGGCGCAGACGGTGCTCAATTGGCTGATCCGCAACGGCACCGGCAGCCAGCGGATCGGCGCGGCGGCGGCGGTCACCGAAGGGAATATCAACGAACTGCATGACCAGGTCCGCTCATTCGTCAACCAGTCCCTCGAATCCGATCCGGAGACGCTCTACAGCCTGTGCAAGGGGATTGAGAATACGAAATCGCCGCTGGCCTTCGAGATCCTGTCGTCCGTGGCGCAGCACCGGCTCATGCAATCCGACGCGGGCGACCGCTTTCTGCCGCCGGCGGCTTTTGCGGACGCGGGCGGGCCGCTGTCCGCCGGACGGTACTCGCGGACGGTGGCCGCGCTGGTATGCGCCGGCCTCGCGCGGTTCGACAAGTTCGAGGCGGGAAAGGTGCTCGTGGGGCTCATGCAGAGTCCGGGGCCGGCCACGCGGTACTGCGCGATCGAGACGTTGATCGCGCTCGACGACGTGGACGCCTCGAAGGAAATCCGAGCCCGGTTCGACTTCCTCGGCAAACGGGCCCGCAATGAGTACGAGGCGCAGGAGTGGGAACTGCTCACTCCGGCCAAAAACAGGCTCTGCCGGTACGACGTCCCGCTGATCATCGCTGAGAACGCCTTGAAGAACGGCATCAGGACGAAGGAAGTGATCGAGACTTGCGACGGCATCATCAAGGAAAACCCCAGTCCGGCGCTGGTCGAGCGAGCCAGGGCTATGAAGCGCCAGGCCGAGAAAGCGCTGGAGAGCAAACCCGGCACGCCGCACTGAGCGCTCCGCCTTCGCCGCGGCCGGACCCGGCGGTCTCACTGTGCGCGACAGGCCACAGGAGTCATGATGCAGCGGCTGCAGGATCGGCTCAGCGAGTTCCTCTTCCGCCCGCCGCACGATGGCCGCGGCGCCAAGGGCTGCCAGGCCGCCTTCCTGGCCATCCTCTTCGTCCTCGGCGCGCTGCATTGGGTCGCCTTCCTCGATCTCGAATTGGGCGCGATCCACATGACGGCTGCGGACTGGCCGCTGCAGTTCATGTACGACACGGTCCTCCAGCAGGCCGTTACCGAGCATGCGATGCCGTGGCACACCTCGCGGGAGGTGCTCAACACCACGCGCTTCCTGACCATCCCCGAGACGACGCTCTCGCCGCAGGTGCTCCTGCTGGGCCGGATGCCGCTGGGCCTGTACGTGGTCTGCAATATCCTGCTGCTCTACACGATCGGGTTCATCGGTTGCCTGCTGATCCGCCGGAAGTACCGGCTCTCGGCCTTCGCGACCGCGGTGCTGTGGCTGCTGTTCAACTTCAACGGCTTCATCACCTGCCACATCGGCGTCGGGCACGCGTGGGTCCTCGGCTACTTCTTCCTGCCGTTCTTCTGCCTGATCACGCTGAACCTGGCCGAAGGACAAGACGGCCTGGGCGCGGCCGGCGCGATGGCCTTCGTCCTCTTCGCGATGCTGCTCCAAGGGTCGTATCACATCGTGATCTGGTGCTTCATGTTCCTGGTGTTGCTGGCGGTCGCGCACCGGCCGAGCCGCGCGACGGTCGCGTGGACGATCCTCTTCACCGCGCTCCTCGGCGCGTTCCGGCTCGCGCCCTCGGCGATGGAGTACCGGAGCAAGATGGGCTATCACTTCGTCAGCGGGCACCGCTCGCTGTACGACCTCTTCCAGAGCTTCGTGGCCATCAAGGAGCCCTCGGAGTTCCAGATCGGCGGCATCTTCGGGCGGCAGGGATGGTGGGAATACGATTTCTACCTCGGGCTCCTCGGCTTCGCCGCGCTGATCTTCCTGGGGATCGTCGTCCGCTGGCGCAAGGACTGGGACCTGCGCGGGCGGAGATACGAGGCGCTCGACTGGCCGCTCGGGCTGATGGCGCTGCTCTCGATGAGCTACTTCTGGGCGTTCATCGCGCGGCTGCCGCTGCCGCTGGTCAACTCCGAGCGCGCCTCGTCGCGCTTCCTGATCCTCCCGGTGCTGCTGCTGCTCGTCCTGACGTGCGCGCGGATGCAGGAGGCGCTCGACCGGCTGCTCGCGCGCGGTAACCTGATATGGCTCCTCGTGCCGGCGTTCCTCATCACGGGGTTCTCGATCATCAACCATTCCGTCCGCTGGTCCGTCACGCTGTTCGAGCGGACGGAATATCACTTCCTGAATCCGGTGGACGTGCAGATCGTCGCCGCGCCCGCGACGGCGTACGAGACCGTCTTCAAGCTCTCGCTCCTCGTCTCCGGCGCGACGGTGATCTTCCTGCTCGGTCTGCTCCTCTGGCGCAAGTTGAAGGGTGACGCTGCACGCGGATGAAAGGAGGGGCGATGAGAAATCAGGGGCTCACACTCGTTGAGGCGGTGCTTATTCTCTTTCTGGCCGTTGTGGTATGCCTGGTGCTGATCTCAACGTACCTGACCGCTTGGTCTAGGGAGACTGCACGCCCCAATGCATATTGCAAAGAGAATCTTAGTCAGATCGGCAAGGCGATAATCGCCTACACCCAGAATTACGGCGAGTTCTTCCCGTTCGCCTGGGGCCCCGCAAATGGAGCCTGCTCGATGGCGCCGGGCAGCACCAATGCCTGCGATGCCGCCACGAGCCTCGGCTGCCTTTATCCGGAATACATCAATACGCCGCGAGTCTTCCGGTGCCCGTCCACCGAAGATCAGCCTTCGTTCGTGGTGAACACGCCGCAGGGCGTCGTGTCGCCGGCCGCGCAGGTTTCCCTTCGGAACTGGACACTGACGGGCAGTCGGCCCGGCAGAGCCTCGAGCTACGGCTACGATCCGCGCATCTATCCGGCCGCCGTGAGCAACATGGCGATCATGGGCGACTGGGATGGATCGTATGCGGCCAATCGCGATACCGAGACCCAGAACCACGAGGGCGGGCAGAACGTTCTCTACGTGGATGGCAGCGTTAGGTGGCAGGTAGGCAACTACGTCTCCAACGACCCGATTGACAACATCTTCATCGAGGGCGGCATAGACGCGCAGGGCCATCGGGTTTTCTGGAACGCCGACACGGACTCCTTCCTGGTCAACGGTTCCGCCGTGCTGACGGTTTCGTACAACGAGTACCCAGCGCTGCAACGGTGACGAGGCCGACCTTGCAGACAAGCAAACCTTGCGAAGGTTTGTACGAACCTTCGCAAGGTTGGAATCACGCGCAAGCTCGGATCATGAGCATTTCCCGCCGCAGCCGCACGCCGCGCGTTTCACGGCCAAGACGGTGATGGACGACGCCGCATTCTCGAGTTCGGCGGCGACGTCGGCGGTGATCGGGTCGCCGCCGATGTCGGTCTTCTTGCGCCGCCGGTCGGAGAGGATCTTCACGGACTCGAAGCCGGCCGCGCGGATCGCGGCGAGGTAGTCGCGCCGCAGCAGCGCGCCGGCGATGCAGGCGCTGTAAAGCCGCTCGTCCGCCTTCAGCTTCTCCGGCAGCGCGCGCTCGAGGACGATGTCCGAGACGATCATCCGCCCGCCGGGCTTCAGCACGCGGTGCACCTCGCGGAAGACCTGCGGTTTGTCCGTCGAGAGGTTGATGACGCAGTTCGAGATCGCCACGTCCACCGTCGCGTCCTCGAGCGGCAGTTTCTCGATGAGCCCTTTGCGGAACTCGACGTTGTCGAGCCCCGTCGCCTTCCGGAATTTCCCCGCGTTTCGGCGCGCGAGCCGGAGCATCTCCGGCGTCATGTCCACGCCGATGGCCTTCCCTTTCGGGCCGACCTTCTGCGCGGCCAGGAACACGTCGCGCCCCGCGCCGCTGCCGAGGTCGAGGACGACGTCGCCCTCCTTCAGGTGCGAGAACGCCACCGGGTTGCCGCACGAGAGTCCCAGTTCCGCTTCCGGGACGGGATTTTCCGCCGGCGCGTCGCAGGACTTGTCGCAGCACGAGACCGCCTTGCTGTCGCAACAGGAGGAGCGCCGCGCGGCGACGGCCGCATAGGCTTTCTTCACCATCGTGTGGGTCGCGTCACTTCGCCTCATCGCTTTTCTCCACAGGTTTCAGAAGCTCCTCGATGATCTCGACCGCGTCGCGGATGGCCTTCGGGCAAATGGTCTGGTGGCGGCCGCTCTCGACGGCGTACTTGTATCCTTCCGCCGTGCTGAGGTCGCAGCCGATGATGTCGCGGCAGAGCAGCGATCCGGTGCGCGCCTTGAACCGCGCGAGGAACTCCTGCGCGATGCGACCCGCCTCCGCCTTGGCCGCGAGGTCCGTCGCGTCCTTCACGGAGCATTTCAGCCCGACGACCATCAGCGCGCCGGTCGCCGCGCCGCAGACGTTGCCGGTGCGGCCGATGCCGCCGCCGAACGCCTGCGCCACGCGGATCGCCGTCTCGCGCGGCAGGCCGTATTCCTGCCCGCAGCACGCCAGGACCGATTGCGCGCAGTTGAACCCGGAAAGGAACATCGCCGCGGCGGCCTCGCCGTTCTTGCTCATGGCTTTCCCCCACTAGAGTAAACGACTGCCACAATGCACTCGACGTCTTGTGCTTTTCTCACGCCATGATCTTCGACAAAGAAGCGATCATTTGCTCACTCCCAGTCCTTTGCAGATCTCCACCAATGCGTCTTTCAAGCCTGCATGCCCGCCGGTGAAGACCGGTCCGCACTCCGAAGGCAAGGCCCTTCCTTGCCAGACCTTGACCGCAAAGGCCAAGCACGTCGGCTCCCCGCAGGCCCTGCAATTCGTTCTCGGGAGCCGCTTGAGGATTTCCAAGGCAGGCGGCTTCTCACGCATCTCGTAGGACGGCGCAATGGAGGCCCGGCGCGCCCATGCCTCGTTGACTCGTCGTCGGATGGTTTCCAGCGTCCGCCAGGCGTCCACCAGTTCATCAGCCTTAGCGACCGTGATCCTCCTCGGATAGAGGCTGATCATGCGGTACTCGTCCATATACGTGAGCGTCGGCGCGTGGCGGTTGTACGATGCCTGCTTCATCTCCGTGTTGAGATAGGGGAAAACCTCCGTCAGGTCGCCGGAAATGTGCGCAATCAACCGAATCCTCGAGACGTCAGCAACGCACGGAGCCAGCACCATGACGGCTGCCTGGCCGAACACGTCCTCCTCGAATCCAGGCGGCTCCTCCGCGAGGATCGCGATCCGGGCTGGACGGTACTCCACCCAGCCGGAGCAGACGTCCGTCGCCACCAAGCTGTGCAAATATTCTCCGGACATCGAACCTCCGCCATGAACCACAAAATCGATTTCCAAAGAACCCGGCAACGGATCCTGCCAATCTGCAAATGTCTTAATCGGTATTTCTTTGCTCAACTTTTTGGCTCCACGCCGTCGCCGCCGCATTCCGGCGCCCTTGCGCACGGGTGTCATCATCCGATCAATCGTGGCCGCGCTGATGGCCAGCAGTTGCTTGCAAACCTCAGGGTCCAACTTCAAGTGGCCGTGCCGTTCCATAGCCTCGATCAAGGTCGGTATGGCGGCCTTTAGACGCTTGCCGCAGATTCGATCTGCGGCCTCCCAAAGGACGATCAGCGCGGCTTTGACCGCCTCACCA